>Ga0116227_10015030_pt1 | contig 11572 bp, 7 predicted proteins | sample S1TSphgellanicum_FD_89693 | JGI IMG/M metagenome (GOLD analysis project Ga0116227, IMG submission 89693) | Host-associated microbial communities from peat moss isolated from Minnesota, USA - S1T2_Fb - Sphagnum magellanicum MG | ecosystem: Host-associated > Plants > Peat moss > Unclassified... | reverse complement strand
TGTTGAGAATTCAAGTTCAACTAGTTAGGTTTCATTAGTTACTGGAGTAGGAAAGTAACTAGGTTACTTTCACAAGGTTGAATTACTTTCGTTACTTATTTTAGTTTGGTTATTCGTGGTTTGGTTTTTTAGTTAAATACCTTGGTGTTGATGGTTTGGTTATCTTTTTCTTCATTGCACAAGTTTGTGTATTTCATGTGACAAGAACCTTGGAGAGTTCTTGATGTTGTGTTTTGTGTTGTGAGCATTATGTTGTAGTCTCCTTTCAATAAAGGTTTATGTTTGCACTTGAGTAGATCTCCTATTTGTTAACAGTTGAAATGCCATTTCATCATTAATTTGAGGGAGATATGGCTTCACCCTCTACCCCATTGAGCATCACATTTGCATCATCATTGGTTTGGTTTTGGAAGACATATAGAATGCCATTAATCAAACCTTATGTTAAATGGAAAGATGAGGATCAACATAAGACTTGCGATTGAGAGCATAACAAAAAGGGACAATAATTGTTGAAGCAGTTATGTTTATCCCAACTCATATGTGGCATTCAATTTGAGATTCTACAAAAACATTCATAGTCTACAAAAGGTTCAATTCTAAATCTATTATTAATAGCTCTTAATGAAAGCAACAAGGCATTAAAGCTTCAACCATGATCATCACATTACTTGTAGTTTAGAACGTCATAATTAAAGACAATAATTTCTAAAATAATCATCTTTGTCTTTAATTGCCTACACCATTGAATCTAATATTTTACATAAACACTCATTATCTATAAGAAGTTCAATTCTAAATCTACCAATAACACCACCTAATGAAAGCAGCAAGGCCTTAAAGCTTCAATTGCACTAAGAGGATTGACCCAAATAAACCAATGACAAAACTAATCAATGAAAATAAGAATGAATTGCAATAGTTCCTCTAGCAGCAAACCCAACTTGATGTAAATCCAAATAAGTCTACTACTACATCAACACACTAGTGTTGGTGAAATCTAGTAGCTTCTTGTAGAAACTGGAGTAGTATGTTCGTTCTTGAGAAACTTGAAGAATTAGTGCAAGATCATAGGTGCTTTAGTTGAGCCAAAAGCTAATTTCCAAACATTCACCACATTTGTGAATGATGTTGCAATGAGTTTCCAACAAATTTTTTAAGCATATGAATTGACAAGATTGCACCAAGACTAGCTTGGGACAAACTATTGAGCAATAAATATGTGACCAAATGCCTGCAAGTATTATGAAGGTTAAAATAGACAAGAATTCAATAATTGCATTCATTTTAAATATTTTTGGCAAGTTTGCAATCTCTAAGTTCTCACATTCAAAATGATTAATATTCTGCTAGATGTTTTATGTGTATTTACATTTTACACCCCTCAAATGTGACAAACAACTTTGAAAATTGCACTAAAAACATTAAAGAACAAATTGGTGAGTGATTTGAAATCCACAACTAATGTTTGGATTGAAATTCCTTTGGAAGCATGGTTAATATGTCGTTGTGGAGTTGGATTGTTTTTATCACGACTTTAGTTTTGGGCTTGCAACAAAGGCAAAGGCATGGAAAGGTGCAGGTTGAGAGTGTAATTCAAAAATCACATTCACATTTTTGAGAATGCAATAGAGTGTGAGGGAATGAGCCCACACACTCCCAAGTGAACTCCCACTTTGGGAATTGGAGTCCTTATGGAGTCCCAAATTTTCAAAGAATAATTTGAAGGGTCAAAATTCATTAAATTGAAGATTTCCTTATACCATTGGAAAGCTCTTAAAATGAGCTTGTATGATTCATTTGAGTATTTATAACACAAGTTATGGTCAAAAGAAAAGTCGAGAGTTAAAGTGTCAATTTGACTCTCGACCACTAAAAATCAAAAATTGCCCTAAATTAAGTGCATGTAGATGGCGTGCCACATATCGTTGGAAAGCTCTAGACGAGGACTAAAACTTTGCTTTAGATCTCAGCTCAATTAGAGGTTTTCACAAGAAATTATGGGCATCCAAAGTAGCAAGTGTCCCAATTTAGGGAATTTTGAGATTCTTGACTTGGGAATCATAGGAAAAATGATATTTGGGTGCAACCCTCATGGCTGATCACAAAGAATACTATAATGGGGAAGGTGGTGGCTTCCCCCAAGTTTAGGCCATGGTGAGTCTTGTGAGTCCATGTATGCCCATGGTTCATTCGTTTACCAAAGGTGCTCTAACTATGCACAAATCAAATTGTTGTTTAGTTTGTGCAAGTCCATATGAATAATTGACTCAATTGTCACTCATCCTAATTCCCATCCCATAGCTCCAGCATGCCCTTCTTACCCCCAAAGTGCTATGAGTTAAGGAGTGTACCCCAACTCCTTTTTCTTCTACTATTTTCATTTTCGGACTCGCATTTGAGTCTTTTAAGGAGTTTGGGGGTGTGTCAATTTTAAAAGATGATCCCTTTATGCAACAATTGTGCATTCTACAACATGCTTAATTTTAAACAATCTGACCACACTAACATGTTTAACCACATATTTAAAATTTTGGCACAAACTTATGAACCATGAGAAATGAAATAGACCACCCACTTAAATAACCCAGGTAGGTTCAAAATGGAATATGGGAAAATCCTACCCTAATCATGTGATCTTATTGAAATCACATACCTAACCATCTTGCCCAAATTCTAATGCACAAAGTCTAATTGTATAATGTGAGGCATTCTTACACACCTTTAACATGAAAATATGCACTCACAAAACCCACTTGGAAATGGAAATACTATGTAGTTGTAGTTTAACAAGTAAGGTGGTTCAATGTAATGCAATGAAGTTAACTAATAATCTAATGTGTTGTGTCCACTTGGAAGATAGAAAAACATTGTGGGAGAATCGTAACTCACCATGATGGAATGTGAAGGGGCATTATGTTGATGTTCATTCAATGTCACGCTTGATGGTTAAACCCCTTTTGTTCCATTCGTCATAACATCTACATACAACCTTTTAGTTTAACATGCATTGGATTTTTGAAAAATTAATTTAAAAAGGAGCCATGTTACAAAATCTTATAATTTATTTATTTATTTTTTGATCAAGAATTAAGCCTTGGGATTAAAAATCACTTTGCTTAAATTGAGGAAAAAACAGACAAATTCAACCCCCTTTACTTCCGGCAAGTGTAGCTCCCTTACAGTAAATTCGATGATGCTGAAATTTGGAGAGAACCTTCTACACCTCCTAAACAAGAGTTGTTTTAAGTTTGACACAAATCCAACGGTGGATTTGGGAAGAAAAACTATTTGAAATAAAATTCCAAAGGCTTTGTCATGGAAATCCTTCCATGAATTCCCCTACAACACCCTCTACTCCTACCAAGTGTAGCTCCCTTATCACCAAACTAATGATGCTGAAATTTGGAGAGAACTTTCTACACTTCCTAGACAAGAAATGTTTTAAGTTTGACCCAAATCCAACAATGGATTTGGGAGGAACAATTATTTAAAATAAAACTCCAAAGGTTTTGTCATGGAAATCCTTCCATGCTTATTTCTTGCACACATTTTTTTCCATGAACAACACCTTTCCACACATAAGAACTAATATTTTCCTCACACATTCATTCTCTTCCTTTCCCCTTCCCCCAACACAAGATACTCCTCTCTCCCTTAGTAAGCCTCCATGACCTTTCCTTGAGCTTGTTCCCCTTGTCCAATGGAAGCTTCAAAATCCTTCCCTCTAATCAATGGCCTCTTCATCCTTCAAGAACCAATGAGAATTGAAAATGATTTGCCCTCCAATTGATTTAGGATGAGAATTCTTGAGCCCAATTAGACAAAAAAAATATTCCATCCTCCAATCAAATAAGATGACAATTTTCATGACTACTGGGATTGGAAGATTCATCCTTCCCCTTATCTTGGATATCTTGATGAAGTTCTTGAGCTTGATCCTTATCCTTTCCGTCCGTTGACCTTCACATTTTACTTCTTCATCCTAATTATTTCAAGTAACTAATTACTAGAACAATTTATCGATAATAACAAGTCTACGTCCTTGAGTTTTTATTTGACTAAATCAATTCAATGGTTGTTGTAACATCCTCGCATATCATTTACTCTTTTGATATCCCCTATTTATTTTTTCTTCCCTGCACTAATTAACTATGTATTACATAGCAAATTGGAATTAAAATTTGGATCACAAAAACCCCCACATACTTCTAGATCCATCGTTGAAATTAGGGTTTGATGAATCCATTAGATCTAGGATGTTCGAGTTTTCATGAAGTTCTGCCATCATTCCCACACCTTACGCCTACCCTAATTTCTTAAATAAAAAAACCTCGACCCTTTCTGAACGCAAGTACCACATTATTTCTGTTACCCTCTTGGTTTTTGTTGATGCAGGTGAGAATTTAGTCATGGCGGATAATGTCGCTACACCCTTGAATCCTCTAGTTTCACTAATAGAAAAGGAAAAGTTTGAAGAAGCACCGCTTGACGTGAATGTCTTTCAATAGTCGCACAAAGGAGAACCGTCCAGAAGAATGGTGCGCACTTGAGTCGATCATTCGGTATGGGATCGTCAATTGTCTCCTAACCCACATGCCTTAATAATTTATTTATAATTTGTTCCTGCTTGTGAAACCGCACTAGAAAGGTTTGAAAAGTGTCAATGTGAAGATGACGATGTTCGTTTTCATTGTCAAACTTGGGTTCCTGGTGATGGCCATTATCATTGGTTGTGAGGCCCAATTAATCCCCTTTCCGTGGAGCATCGAGCCGAATACCTAGCTTGCACCATTCATCACGTTCTAAAGTTTTTGCAATCATGATCTATCCCCTTAAAGTTGTTTACTAAATTGTAATTCACTTGAGGCCATTTAGGTGGAAATGTTAATACTTAAGTTTGATTTTGATTTTATTTAAGAGTCTGATAAAAGTGAAGATTAAATAAAAATGTATTAGGACAACATCCCAGAAATCTTTCAAATACATCATTCGTGCCTGAAGATTATTTTACAGACTAACTTAATATTGTCATGGCGAAATGTTATTATTAATTATGGGCTTGTATTCCCAATATATCAATAAATCAGATTTAATTTTACGTCCCCTTTCCCTTCTCTACAACATAAAAAGATATTGCACTTAAAAAGGTTTACTAGGTCCTAAAGTTAACTAAACCTTGCATAAATAAAAAAGTCTTCTAAGCTGAAATATCCAAAGGCTAATTCAACTTTTAATAATTATTACTTGGAGGTTTATCAGGATTCAAATCATTAATACTAAAGAAAACTATAGAACTAAAGCTTAACAATTTGTGGTATTATAATCCATGACTCACATATAGTGCGCAAAATCTAGCATATTTGATTAAATTGCTTTGGGATGTATGTAATGCATAGAATCCAAGTGCATCCTATAGAAAATTAACTTGGACAAACCTGATAAACCCAATAGGTCCAAAAAAAAATGCACAAGGTCAATTGATAATGACTTAATTACAAGTTGCAAAAATCCAACAAAAATTCTACACAAAATCTAATGCATAGGGTCATAGTTCATACTATCCTAATTACAAGTTGTAAAATCCAAGACCATAATGCACAAAATCCTACTTTCACAAACCTAATAATGAAGTTCATAGAGACTTACATGAGAACATAATCCTTCCAAAATGTAAGAATTACACAATATCAAGTACTTTGTACAAATATTTTTAAATAGGCGGGAATGATGCCAAATTGGAAAAATCTTAATTGTCATCACCTTAACCTTGGGTTCACGACCAAGGCTAGGGCTTATAAAGGTGCGAATTGAAATGAAGCTGGGGAGTCACATTGTTTCCTCTCAAGAGTGTAGGAGAATGTGAAGGAATGAACCCACTGACTCCCAAGTGGGCTCACACTTTGGGAGTTAGAGTCCTGATGGACTTTTGAATTTTCAGAGAGCAATTTCAGGGGTCAAAACTCATTGGATTGAAAAGTCCCTTATACCATTGAAAATTTCTTGAGACCTAGATATTTAAAATAGGCTCACATGACCCATTTGGATACTTAAAGTACAAGTTATGGCCAAAAGAAAGGTTAGGAATCAAACTGCCAATTTCACTCCCGACAACTAAAAGTTAGGAATCGCGCTAAATTAATTTTGTGCAGGTAGCGTGCCACATACCGTTGAAAAGCTTTCAACAAGGGTTACAACTTTGCTTTATGCTTCACCTCAATTAGAGGTCTTAACAAAAAGTTGTGGGCCTCCAAAATTGTAATAGCCCCAATTTTGGGAATTTTAGGACTTTCAACTTGGGAGTCCTGGGACATTTGGGTGCAAGCCCCATGGCCAAGCATAGAAAATATTATAAGGGGGAAGGTGGTGGCTTCCCTTAAGTCCAGGCCATGGTGAATCTCGAAAGTCTGTGTATGCTCGTGGTTTGTTCATGCACTATGACTGCTACAACTACGCATTAACCAACTTGTTGATTGGTTTGTGTAGGCCTGTGTGAATAATTGACTTGCTTGTCATTCTTCCTAGTCCTTATTCCGGAGCTCTAACACACCCCTTTTACCCCCCCCAAAGTGCTACGAGCTAAGGAGCACATCCCAACTCCTTTTATTATTTTCATTTTCGAACTCACATTTGAGTCTTAAGAGGAGTTTGGGGATGTGTCATTAATTCTATTTGGAATTAGTTGAAATAATTGATAGCTCCAAATAATTATTCCCAAACCTAAAAAATACCATTACACACAATTCACCCAAATAATGAAGTATTATTATAGCTAATGAAACCAACCTACCTTAATGAGAAAGTAGGGCAAACCTGATGAAACAATGACAATGTAATATTATTTTGGCTCAATTTCAAACTCACATAATCCTTGATTATTACCACCATTGGTGCAACCCAAATCCAAAACAATATTAGAAAATCATTATCGAGTAAAACTTAACAATCCTCTTTCATAATGCAATGTTGACCTTAGTAGAACATCAAAAATCATTTGCCACTGCTAGCTTGGATTTAACTTTGCTTGGAAAACTTGAAAAAAAAGATAATCTAAGCACATCACATGGCCCATATGACATATTGCCCTTAGCATTGTATGTATTGCCTTGTATGTTATAAAGACATGTGTAATTTAGATCTTGTGAATAAAAATGAATTACTATATTTCACATTGAACAACTCAATGGCTAGTCAATGAAATCAAGGCCAGGTTGTCCATTAGTAGCCCCACAAAACAACTTCATAGCCAACTACTTGCTACCCTTTGATAGGGTAGTATTATGGATTCCTTTGATCCATTATCCTAGCCTAGTATATTCAATAACACATAGTCCAAGACCATACATATGAAAAGACATCAGTGAAAATGCCCCACATGTAGTTCAAAAATTCTAAATAATGTAAATACATGGTCTACAAACAATATTAAAGCCCCATGATTCATATTCATGGAGCATTGCTCTCTTGGAATATATTGCAACCCTTAATGAAAAATGTGACGTGGTGCCACTAGTAGGCCAAACAAAGGGTCAACATGGCCCTTACCCATATTACCATAAAGAACAAACCTACATAGCCAAGTTTAAGGGTTTAGGTCCCAAGCACCATAATGCTTCATTCTACCATCCATCACTTGCACACATATGCTAAAAAATTGGAATGCTAGCTTTACAAATTGGACCTACTTTCTCCTAATTGGAAAAATTATTGCAACTTCAATACTTGGTATCTAAATTGGAAGCCTTGTCTCCAAACTACAATTTTAGGGGATATTGAATAACATGTGAAGTTGTTAGCTCACCCTAACACAAATACATGCCAAAACCATATTTAGTTTGGCATTTTTCATTGGCATTTTTCATTCATTTATTCAATTAATATTTTATGCTTCAACTTAATTTGATTACATGCCAAAACCAAGGATGTGGATATTCAAGGTATCTCAATAGTTGGTTCACCATAGCCTACCTTTACATGCCAATACCATCTCTAAAGTTGAATGTGAATGTACAAATGCACTTGTTGATTCACCCTACCTTAATTACATGTCAATAATAAATATGTGGTTGAAGGTAGTATAGGTTATTTATAGCCTGGATCCCAAGGCTAATGCTTTGTCACCAACAAGTATTCATCTGTCACCTAAACATGGATCTCCAAATGTCAGCCTTTCAAATATACACATTTAGCCATGTATTCTACTCAAGTGTGAAAAAACATTTTCCAGCCAACCTTAAATTTGAAAATACAACAAGATGTTTTGATAAGACTTTACAACTTGCATAGGTCATGCTTGAATTTTGAATCAATGAATTGTCTTTTTTGCAATTAGATTGAAAAATTACCTTTAGATTCTAATGAATCAAGTCCTTCATTAGCTTCTTTGTCATCATCACAATCAAATCTGACTACCATTTTTTCAGCCAATACCACTGCTAAGGTGATTAATTCACCAATCGTTTCATTCACATCTAAAATAGGGGTAGGTGCATGTTTAGATGGAATCATCATTTTCAAACCTACATGATCAACATTGTTCCCCAAGTCAAACATGGCCAACTCTAGATTAGCTTCTTTAGTGAACTCAAACCTTTGCCCTCTTGGCTATTAACACAACACAACCCTCTAATTCCCATGTTGCTTTACATCAAATGAAAAAAAGAATTGTTCAATGTGCATTTGAAATGCAAATGACTCAACTAAAAGTGGGATCAGGTGTTCAAAGTTCACTACAATGAACCCATATTCATCATGTTTCACAATTGTAGCAGAACCTTCATAGTTTGCCACCACCTAGTTGCAAAGAAATACAATTGTTTGGAAACTCTCATAATCCAACTCTAAAATCTTTTTTATCCACCCAACATATTCAATTGATGCAACCATTGGGTTTAGATCATTGGAACGAGACTAGCATTCTTGTTCAAACGTTGTTACTATCCTTGAATCTATTATTACCAAATGATTTTTTACGCTTGCCACTCATAAACAATTACCAAATGCATACATAGACCGATAGCCTGAGGCCAAGTCTAATGGTGGGCTATTAATTGAGATCACATCTCCTACAACCTCTTCACTTGCTACTAAATCCTCTACAATAACATTAACAAACCAAAATTCAAAAGGTGTCAATTTTGCCAAGTTCTCCATGTAAGTCCATTTCCTACTCCTTATTACACTTTTTGCAAAGGCAGTCCTTTCAAATGTCCTTTGTTGTTGAGCAAGTAAATACTTCTTACAAACAATCCAACAAGATATGAAACTTGTTTAGGCATAAACATTGCCAATATCTTTTCCAAATCTAGGGCAAACACACTATGGTATCACATTCAAATACTTCCCAAGAAAAAGAATGTCAATTCTATAAAATCTTAGGATCCATGCTAACATAAGAAACCTAGCACAAAACAATGTGAAATAGTGGCATTATAGATGATTCAAAACATGGGTTGTAAGAAGGCTCATTTCACATGCGCCATGGTTCAATTGTTGTTGCATTATGAAGGACAAATGTGTGGGCCCAACTTTGTAGGTCATCACTTAGTCTATGAGGGCGCCCATTACCTTCAAGTATTTCATCATGCATGGTAGTTCTTCCTTGTCATCCCACATTTTCCTTTTCATGGATTGAAACCCTTGGATGTATTCAGTACAGAATCCTAAAACTTTTTCAATGGCATAACCAGTTACCATGTTCCCTTTTGATTGAACCACATTTCTAACATAACCTTTTAAGGCTTTCATGTACCTCTCCATAGGGTACATCCACCTAGTGTGTAGGGGCCCACAAAGATCCAACTCCTCTACTAAGTGGACTACTAGATGTGTCATCACATCAAAGCACATTGGAGGGAATACTTTCTCAAATGTTGACATAGTCTTTGCAACTTTTACCTTTAACACTTGCATTGTGTTAGGGTTAATCACTTTCAAGAAAAGTTTGTTAAACACTCAACTTAGTTTAATAAGAGACATCCTTGTTTCTTCTTGCATCAAATTACAAAGGTAAAGGAGTAATACCTATTGCATGAGAATGTGGTAGTCATGGGACTTTAAACCCCTCAACTTCCATCTTTCTACATCTTACTTTGCAAGGTTACGACATAGCAAGATAGAGTTTTCAAGTTTTTGATAATTTGCAAGAAGGCCTTCTTCTCTTGCTCTATCATGACATAGGGTGCCATCAGTTTTATGTAGTTTCCATTAAGTATTTGTTGCAACCAAAGTTTTGGCCAAATGCTAGCCTACTATATATCTTTTTTCACATCCATTGTATATTTCTCTTCAAATATTTTCTTTAGCATGTTCTCACATACATTTTTTTCATAGTGCATCACGTCCAACGTGTGCCTCACCAACAAATGTTGCCACATGACAGGTAGTGATTAATCACCACTAAAGTCAATACCCACCTATAAATTTGCAAGATTTGGAACCAAATATAAAAAAGGGATGTGTCTCAATTCGTCATTTAAAAAAATATTATACCAACCTTGAGAAGGTGATTATGGTATTATGTAGATTTAATCCATGAATTATTATTGTTGCAACCCTAGCTTTGGGCTCGAGACCAAGGCAAAGGGGTTGCAAAGTTGTGGGCCAAGAGGAAGGAAGCCCGGGAGTCAAGGCAAAGGCATTGCAAGGTTGTGGGCCAAGAAGAAGCCGGGGAGTCACCTCACATACTCCTGGGAGTGTAAGAAAGTGCGAGGGAGTGCGAGGGAGTGTGAGGGAGTGCACTCACACTCCCAAGGCAACTCCCACTTTGGGAGATGGAGTCCCCGTGGACTCCCAAAACTTCAGAGAGTAATTGCAGGGGTCAAAACTCAATGGCTTGTGACATTCTTTATATCATTGAAAATTTCTTGGAACGTAGATGTCTAAAATGGGCTCGCATTACTCTTTTGGACATTTGAAACACAAGTTATGGCCAAAAGAAGGGCCAGGAGTCAAATTGCCAATTTGACTCCCGAGCACAAAAAGTCAAGAATCGACCCAATTTACTTAGCTGCAAGGGGCGTGTCACATACCGTTGGAAAGCTCTCGATGAGAGCTACAACTTTGCTTCAGATTGCACCTCAATTAGAGGTCTGTTTGCAAAGTTATGGGGCTCCAAAGTCACAGGAGTCCCAGTTGGCGGGATTTCGGGACTCCCACTCGAGAGTCCCGGGAAAAAGAGTCATTTGGATGTAGCCTTCGTGGAGAGCTGCAGAGTATACTATAAGGGGGAAGGTGGTGGCTTCCCCAAGTTCGGGCCGTGGTGAGTCTTGTGTGAGGCAACTTTTGTCCCTCTACCTCCAGTTCTACAAGGTGACTATGCTTGAAAGCAAAAATGCTACCGATGAAGGACGAATGCGAATGTATGTTTAGTTATTAGGTTGCGTTCGTAGATGAAGTTAATTATTTTGCCTTCCAAGCATCATTCACAATTTAACATTGATAGATTTGTTATTTAGATTCACACATTCCAAATCTTAGAACCTTATATCAAATTGTCATCCCTTTTAATGAACACTTATGGACTCAACACCTTCTTAAACTTGGCTACAACCAGCAAGCCTTTGAACTATTG
>Ga0116227_10015029_pt1 | contig 11572 bp, 4 predicted proteins | sample S1TSphgellanicum_FD_89693 | JGI IMG/M metagenome (GOLD analysis project Ga0116227, IMG submission 89693) | Host-associated microbial communities from peat moss isolated from Minnesota, USA - S1T2_Fb - Sphagnum magellanicum MG | ecosystem: Host-associated > Plants > Peat moss > Unclassified... | reverse complement strand
TTATTTTTTATTTTTTATTTTATTTTATAAATTTTGTAAAAAATATTTTTTTAATCTAAATATATTTATTTTTTTTTTATTTTTTTTTTTTTTTGAATAAGTCAAACTTTTCAAATCTCCCCAAAGTTCACAATATTGTCAACAAATTTGGTGTACACATCTTGTCACAATTTTAAAATGCAAAAAAAAAAAATCTTTGACAACAATTGTTGAGGACTAATGTGTTTATGCCCTTAAGTGATTAACTTCTAATAGTCTTGAAACCCTTGTAGATGCTTTATGAAGTTGATATTTTCTAAAAGCTAGAAACACCCATGTTGTGCCATATTTTATTTTCCAATAGAAGTTCCCCTTTGTTTGCTAACATCACAAACTTACCAACTTCATTCATTCATTCAAAATTTGCATGAAATCTATTATTTCATGGGTTCATCTTTTTTACACACAAATGTTGTGCGTCTAAAACACATATGATGCACATATAAGTAGGATGAAATACTTTCAAATGGTTGAAAGTGTTTCATCATACTTATATGTGCATCATACATGTTTTAGATGCACAACATCCATGTGTAAAAAACCCAAATTTATGAAAGAATAATTTTCACATGATTTCCATTATCAAATTATGGGATGGGAAGTTTGTGATGAATGTCCAATACACATCAAGCTATAACGTTTGAATGTCATTTTGAATGTTTTGAAGCATGCAACATCCAAAGGTTGCAATGTGCGGCTTATAGGTGTTTGTAAAATAATCAAATCCAACCCCAACCCCCTTGCCTTTTGTACAACATCTATTAAGTAATTTTTGAATTGTGGTCATCTAAATTAAGCAAATGATAGTTAGTTGTAAACAAATTTCCTTTGTGTGCTTCAACATAAGCTATGAAACCCATTTGTCAAAAAATGTTTGTCATCTAGTCTTTGCATTGTAAAACCATTGTAGTTCTAAATTCACACCTCTTAACGAAAGTTGGTTTGAATTACTTACCTTTGAATATAAAAGTTTGGAAATGAATCTTTTTTTGCATTGATGCAAGACAACATGAACAACCATTCTTTCTTATGATGTAATATAATTGAATGCATAGATTTGGAGCATGTCTTAGTTAAAGCAAGATCACAAGTCTATTTCTCCCAACTTTGTGATGCAATGTAAAGTTATGTTAAGTTTGTGTAAAATGTTTCAGCATTTGTTGGCAAAGATCTTTCACACATCCTACCTCCAAACCTTGGGCACCTTTTCAATGATATGTCAAGATTGCATTTCCTAAACCATTTAAGTCACCCCCACCCTAGAATCCCATTCTTAAAGGGCATACTCTTTTCTAGTGAAATCTTTATCACCTTTTATTTCAATTGTGTGAATGCGATTGGATACCCAATTGTCTACATGATACATCTTCTTCAAATTGGGCAAATGTTTCCTCCTTCAACCATTTGTGTAATTTTCCTACTATTTTAGATTATGTAAGCCATATAACTAGTTTTGTAACAATGTGACAAACACACCCCACATTTGGCTTGCAATTTAGGTCTTGGAGCCACCTTTGATAGCCTCCATTGCTACATTCAAATTTGCATCATTCCAATTCCCATTTTTCCCCAAACCATTCATTCCCAAGTATCAAATCAACTTATAAGATCCCATTGTAGTTCTTTAAACCCACTATGCACCCACCTTGCTTACTTGGTCAATTTATTTCAGAGTGGCATTCGCATCCCCTTCATGGTCACCATTTCTTATAACTTGGCTCAATTGCAAATGGCTAATGTTGATTGATGTTGGGTTTACTTGAAGATTTGTCACATCACATTAATGGGCTAGTTGGCTTGATCACAACTAGCCTAGCCACATTCAACCTTTGGATATTAAACTTTGGATAATAGTCATTAATCAAATTTAGTTTGAATCTCAAACCATTTGGACAAATTTATGTGTCTTTTTGTGTAAATAAATAGTTGAATTTCCTTAGGGTCACCTTACATTTGAAGGCCCCCATCTTAAAGGGTATATGGGGCCACACTTTGTTAATTTGGAGGATGAAAGTTGACACACTTGCACATGCCTATAAAAAGGTGTCATTTGCTCTTATCAACAACCTAATTTGTACATATAAAACTAGAACCATGGTTTATCATCTACCTTGTCTTTATTTGCCACTTTTCAAGGCAGTTCTAAAAGCAAATTCCATATATATGTGAAACCTTTGTTTCAATTTTTTTTTAAAAGAGCAAGTGATAGGTTTAGATGCTTAAAAGTCCAATTTAACTAATAGGAGCACTTTGACCAAGGCTTGTTTCCTTAAAAGTATAATATTTTTTAGAATGTGCTTTAAATCATGATTTACAAATAGACTTTCAAATTGTTTTAATTATTATGACCTAAAAAGATTTTGTATTATATTATAATGTAAAGGTGTACATAAAAAGTTTCTAATAAAAATTTCGTTTTCATATCATTTGAAATTTTTAAAATAGTCCTTTAAGCAACAAAAGACATTGGCTACATTGTTTTAAATTTTTTTTTGGGTACTCCATACTTTTTTCAAGCATTTCAATTTTTGCCAAATGTTTCCGTAATACATTAAAGATATTGTTGTACAAGTTCATTCAAAAAATTTATGTCAACTTAAGTAACCATTTACCACAATGAATATTGAGTAATGGTTATGTTCTGAAGTTGTTCCTATCAGCCAAATTTGACCTTCAAGCATAATAAGATTTTTCCCCTTCATGTTTTGATGTATGCATGTACATGAGGTTGAATACATAAGATGAACCATTTTTAGATTTATCCCTTCAATAATTTGTATAAAAACATGTGCATCAATTTGACAATTATATTAGTGAAAATGTCAATTCTCAATGTTACTTATACTTGTACATAATTCTTTTTCCTAACATAATAGGTAAGAAAACATCATTCAAGATATTTTGTTACTTGGAACTCAATGACATACAAGTTAATGGAGGTCACCCCAATGTAGAGCATATTTGAGACAACATTCACAAGTAGCAACAAATATATCATCATAGAAACATAGAAACTTTTGCAATATTATCATTCAAGCAAAGACCATTACAACCTCAAGTAAGATTATCAACAACAACCAATTGTATTGCATATGCACATTAGTAGTAACTAACAATTATTACCTTAAGCATAAACTTAACAAAGCATAAGGAGAAGGATCTAAATGAAATCCTACATCATTTTACACCATATGAGAGTGAAAAATATTTGGTGAAGAATGTATTGCATTGTTGTATTTTGCATTGGCCATGCTTCAAACAAAAGAGGTTTTAAAACCATGATTAAAAATGTGTGACAGTGAGATGCCAAAGAAAGACCTCAAAACCAAGAATTAAACATCATCCAAAGATAAAATATCAAGTGGCAAAAGGGGGAAAAAAACCATTTAACATATTCTACAAGCACAAAAGACATAGGCTATTACATGTTTGCATGGGTGCATATGCAAGACATAATAGATGAAGCTAAAGTAACAATAGTAGGTGTTCTTACAAGTGCATACATATATGTATCAACTAATATCACGAGGTAAATGTTTTGAAGCACTATTATGCCTATTCACAATTAGGGTTCACAAAAGGAATGAACTTAAGGAAATTGAAGGGCCTAAAAATGCAAATTGAAGGGACATTATTCACCACATTAGTTATTGAATTCAATAGACCTTAAAATTCGAAGCAAAACCTAAAATTAAATTAACACATATTTAATTTGAATTTCATCCACTCATGGTGATCATTTAACACAACTTGTCAATGATTACCATAACTTTCATATGATAAACATATATACAATTGTTTATCAATTTTGTTGTGATCCAACACCCTTTCTGTTGTTTGACTATATTTGGACCATTTGTGGATAAACAAAATCCACATGTATGTTAAATGATGTTCATTGGATGCACTTGATTAAAGTATACATAATACAATGATATTGAACTTAGCTACAAAAAACATTTAGGGCTAGAAAGAAAAGGACTGTTGTTTTTGGTCATTTGGAAAATTGGTTCCATGCATTGGGATTGTGCAATTTGCAGGCCCAATATTTGCTAGCCACATGTGTGGGAAATAATAACACAAATATTTGTCAAGTTGTCCATTCTAAACTTGTTGAAAGCATTTTCAAGTTTTGGAGCAAATAATTTGTCATGACGGACAAAACCAAGCATATGAAAAATCAACACCAACATAGAATTTTAATCAAAATAATTCATCTTATTTCACTTATTTGTCCCATAGAGATTACATTTTTGATGGAGTGTGGGGTAAAAGTTTTATACTCCTTTGTCCTAAAACCAATACCCTGACTATGAATGCTTAATGGTCAATATGTTAAATATTGTAGAAGCAAACATGTTTTAGTATGTATAAACCAAAAATAAAAATGAAATGAAATATAAATTAAGATGTATGCATTACGTGATGTACATAAATTGGGAAGTGCTAGTTGAGTTAAATAGCAATTGGTATAAATATCTAATAATAATTTGATCAAAGCAAGTGTGTCAATTTTGGAACCTGGATTTGATAAGCATTCAAGCATCCATGTGTTGGAATGGAAAATTATGTTTTTTGGCATGCTAATGACATGTCAATAATTAAAGAAAGGATGATGCAAACCAATACAATATCATGGTTATGACAAATGAAAATTTCAAGGTAAATCAACAATTGAAATTCAATTGGGTCAATGAATCATGTATATAACTTTCAAAAAAGAGAATGATGTTGCAAAACAATTGGGAATTAATAGGCCAAGGAATAGTTGTGACAATGATAAGACCTACCATAAATGTATTTTAAATTAAAAGTAAAATTTGAACTTAGTTCAACTTAGTTTAAAATATTTCTCAAGCTTTTACTCCAAAAAATGATTAGCATCAAAGTACTTGATGTGTGCAAATGAAATCTCACGTAAAGCAAGGATATTAATGAACTTGAGTTGGTTGTTCAAATGCAATGTCAGATGTACCATTGGACAAAGGATCCATTAAAATGTATGTCATATTAGAAATGTTACAAAAAGAGTTGGCATTGAAAAGCCTTTAACTAGTTCCATATATGGTTTAGGTGGTGAATCAAAGAATGACATTTTTACATTGCCTTGATTCACTACTTGGAAATACATGTTTTATACCATCCTAGAATAATAGTTTAGCAAATTATAAAAATAAAAATAAAAATTTGATTCCATTATTTTGGGGAAGTCATGATTCAAACAAGTTAGAGTTTATCACAATTGGCCAATAGACCTTGATGATATTGATGAGAATGATAAAATAGTGACATTGAATATAATGACACAAATTCACCATTTATTAACCACATTGTAAATGGACAACTTATGCCCCTTCTCATGCATGCACCTATGTTTGTGCTTAAATTAGTTGTTCATTGAACCTTAAATGGAAAATTAATAAAAATAAAAATAAAGTTGAAACCAAGCCACATTTTTTTCATAATGCACTTATAAAATTAACTATGTTCATTAAGGTAGAGATTACATGCATGTGAATGGAAGCAACATTCAAGCGTGTTACAAACATCTCTAGGATAAAATGATAGTTGTTTAATGTTAACATTGTGATATAGTATCAATCATCATGTAATTACTATTGAGTCAAGCACAACTCACAAAAGGGCTAATTATTGTTAGAATTTGAGTTTTCATGCAAAAGTGATTTGAATTTGGCTTAGAGACTAGCACAAAATGTGGTACAAATTGTTCATTTTGCATGTAGAGAACAACAAATTGAACATGCTATTGCTTTATGTGAAATTGCCACAAGGGACAAAGATGGGAAAGAGAATGGGTCACATGGTTAAAGAAAGTCAAATGTTTTGATTAATTCCTAACATAGAATTGCAGGATTTGTTTTGTAATCAAAACATTGAGGATTTAATGTGTAATTCATTATAGTGCAAAAGGGAAGGGTTCAAGTGTGCATAGTGTGAAGATTCACCCCACTTATTGTGATATAACGTCTTATGCCACTTGTCAATTTATCATAAAATTCATAGTTAATAAAATTTAGTTTGACTAAATATCCAAAGTTTGAAACCAACTATTTTTCCTTTAAAAATCTACAATGCCACATGTCCTGCCACAAGTATTATCTTGATCCATTTAAAACATTTTTTAAAATTCAATTTCAACTCTGAAACAACCTACAAAGGTCAACCCACAAGTGGGTTCAAGTCCCCTTGGACATGGGGCAAGTAAGAAGAAGATTTGGGTTTTGGTTTGTATTCAATCATGAACAACCCCACTTTATATTTTGTCCTAGGGTTCATTCAAGGTCAGGTTTCCAAAAAGAAATGTTTAACAAAAGAGGATTACAAAAGACAAATTTGGATTTTCATAATGTTAATGAGTATATTAAAAGTATGGTGTATTCTCAAGTGTTTTTACAATTAGAGTATTGAAATAATAAGCAAAGAAAAATGTCTAGTACATGTTATTGGATGTTTTGTAAAAGTCCTTTGAATCCTTAATTGGTTTACGGGCAATTGTTCATATTATAATGTTTTAAAATAAAGGAATGCATAAAATCATGTAACTGATTTCAATTTTTTTACACAACAAAAACATGTTTCTATATATATACAAATATATGTTCATTCGGTGAACTTCATGAAAAAATAGGTTATATTAAATAAATTAAAAGGCTTGATATTCTAAACCAAAGGGTTGGAAGGGAAATGATTCAACTTTTAAATCATTTGGCTAGTTATTTTAAATATTCACAAAACTTATAATTTTAGATCCAAGTGCAAGTCACACCTACAAGAAATATTCATGGAAAAATATAAAGTTATTCATAAAACCTATTAAAACATTATTGGCATTTTTAGTTTTGAACCAAAGTATTGGTGAAAAACATGTGTGCATGTGAAAATTCAACACCACAATTTGAATTTTCTTAATTTGTATTATACATTTTTTCTAATTTAAATTTGTCATTGTTAATTGCCATCTAGTGAAATCGTGAGTTTTTGAATTTAAAGGAAATAGGAAAAATGAACATTTCAATTTTGCAACATTAGGTGACAAATAATCACCAAGAGTTGATGAAAACAACCCAAATTGCAAGAAAACATTCAAGTTTTAGAACGTGCAATAGTTCCAAAAACAAATACAACTTCACAAATGAAGTACCAAAATGCATGTTTAGATTAAAAATAGTAAATAATGCTCAAAGAATTTTGTTTATTTCAAAGCATAATGAAAAGATCATGACACAAAAACAAAAATACACAAGTTTCCCCATAGAAATCCTTTGAAAGCGTCGAAAACGGTGCATTATCCAAAACATCAAGGAAACCTCAAAAATCTCTTTAGGAAGTCCTCACAATAGATCCTATATGGAAATCCTTATATAAAGACAATTTAATCCACTAGTTCTAAAAATAAACACTTATAAAATTAGTGATATGTTTGTGATAATAAAAAATCTAGTACAATTAAATTTGGTACTACAAAATTAATAATTATAGTTTTGAAAATGTGTTTCTTACAATTTTATGTCCAACATTATGTTAAAGTCTATTCTAGCCTTTAACAATCATGTTTAGACTATTTGTAAAAAGTAATGGCAAATAAGTCTTGGAATTTCTATTCTTGAAAATGAAACCCCAAAACCATGAATGGACCCCTAAAAGGAACAAAGATGCCACATGAAGAGATTCCACCCCATTTATCTCCAATCTTTAATCGTGTACATGAGCTCAATCTTTTTTAACATGGTCGGCATGCTTTCAACATTTTTTTGCCTTGCAATAATCAACCTTAAAATCGACCCATGACCTAATTTCATCCCTTATCATATCATGGTTGCCTCCAAATGAATATGGCTAGGGAATAGTCATTTAAAGTTGGAGGCACATTTAAAATGTATTAATTATTTTAAAAAAATTGCATTGTAAAAGTTGTATTTTGCCAAATCTTTATTTGCAAATAAGTTTTGAAACATTTTACATGGCTAGTTTAAAACTTATTTTATTACATTTTTTAATCCTAATTTAAAAATAAATTGGTATGCAACTTACTATAGATTTAATGAAATGCATGATGGTTTCATAATGATACTTAAAGAAGTTCTGAATTTACTTTCTTAAATTTATATAAAAAATAAAGGATTGTGATGTCAAAGCATACTTCTTAGCCCACTTTTGCATTTTTTCCCCCACTATGGAAAAAAAAACATTGAGTATGCAAGCCCATCACAACAAGAAAAAATCAACGAGTTTGCTATGGAAAAAGAAAAAAAAAGTGTGTGTGAGTTCATTGCAACAAAAAAAATTGAAAAGAGAGTGCACAGGCTCATTGCAGCAAGAAAAAAATAGTGAGCTTGCTGTGAAGCAAGGAAAAAAAATTGAGAAAAACATTCAGCATGTGAGATTGTCATAGCAAAGATGTTCTTCACTATTAAATTCATGTGAAACTGCTATTGACAAGGCCAATAGGGTGCCAATAGGGTGCCAATAGGGTGGTGTGATGGATGCTCTTAGAGCATCTCCAGCAGTGCTCAGTATGTGACTCCGCAAAATTATTTCACATCCAAGTTTAGTTATATACTTTTCGGTCACCCCATCCATCCATAAAATTGAAACTGGGACAACAAATAGGTGGGGGACTATTAATGGCAAACCACCTGGACCAATCATTATGATGGGCCAATCATAAACCTTTAGCAGCCGTAGCAGTTAGATCATATTTATTACATTCTTTTCTGCAAGTGCACAATTTTGTTGCGCCTTTTACTAGCTTCAGCAATGTGCGCAATTATGCGGAGCCAAAACCATTTTCCTGAGCCAAACCGACATGCGTTGGATTTTCTTCATCTGATTTTACTTCGCACAATCACATACGGAGCAACATTGGAAATGCCCTTTTGCAATAAGAAGTAGATTATGAAATAGTTTGGGATGATTCAAGAGATTTTATGTTTTAGGGAAAGACCTCTTCCAAGGCCTCTTCCAAGGCCTTTATGCTATTTGATGACGGCACAAGGATGAGAGAGAGAATGATAAGCCACGAACTTTGTTTGGCCAAAGGAACTAGTTTAGTTGACATGCACTATTAAAAATATATTTTAAATTTGGTCTACAAGAAATTTCCTATGTGGGCCATGGAGCCCAATTTTTAGAATGTGCAAATGTGATATGTATGTGGCAATTTGTGGACAATAAATTGATAGAATTCGAGTTCATCATTTTTTCATTTTAACCCATGATCACACACATTTCATTGCACACCTTATTATCGCACTCCATCATGGACACCAAGATCCTACCATTTCACACCTTATGGTGAACATTTCAAGATTACTTACTTCATTGGGCAAAAAACCTAGCTATTAAAAACACCAATGTGTAACATCACGATTTTTGTGAGCAAACAAAGGGACCGATAGCGTGTGGCAATAGGAGAATTTGTGTGTGATAATTCCATTGACGATTGTTTTCGAGGGACTTGTATATGGGAGATTTTGTTTAATTTTTCATATGGTCATCCTTAGACAATTCATTTTGCCTAATTCTTTGTATGGTTGTCCTTGAACAATTATAATGAAAATTCCAAAAAAAATTATTTCATTTTCAAGCCTAATTACTGCATTTATAACAATAATTTTGAAAACAACTATTTTGTTTCCAAGCCTAATTATCTCATTTTTCTTTCTTGATAAATACTTCTCATCCTTATATCTACCTCACTCCTTTTCTAATAAACATCTCTCTCGTTTCCTTACTCATTTAACATGGATATGAAAAGATAAATTAACAATGTGCGTTTTCATGTCTATGATATTTATATTAATTTAATTTAAATTAAATATATTAGACATAAATAATGATGAACTATTGGAAACCATGTGAGAAACATAAGAAGAGAGAGAGAGAGAGAGAGAAAAAAAAAGTTGATTGTCATGGTAGTGCATCACCATAGAGCCTAAGTAGGAGAATTGCAATGATAGGCACTTATACCATAGTTTTCCCCACTCAAACAAAATTAAAAATTATGGATTTTCTTGGATGGAAATTAGATTCACCTTTAAAAAATGGTGAATTAAGGAATGGGCTTAAGTTTCATGGAAGTCCATTTTGCCTTAAGGAAAAGTTCATCAAATAACAAAGGCAAAAAGTGAAAGGTGCATTTCATATGCTTTAAAGAATTTATTTATAGTTGCCCAAGTATTTAATTCAGGGCTCTATATTGTACAAGTTAGGCACTTTCACTAAGAATTGTGGAGAAAAAATTAGGCATTTTAAGGGAGTTTAGCCACCCAATTGCCGAGTTTCCTCATCCCATAACTAGCCCAGCCTATACCTGGGCATTTTGGAAAAATGCTCACCGGGTTTCTTTTAAGGATTTTTTTTGTGGTGTAGCCAAAGTGGCCATCATCCAGAAAATAATTTAGTCAAATTTGGCTACATACTAGAAATTTAAAAAAAAATAAAAATCCTTCTATATTATTGGCTACCTACTGGAATTTATCATAAAAATCTGGCGATTTGAAAAAAAAGAAAAGAAAAGAAAAACCTTTGAAATCTGGCTAATTTGGGTTCTTTTTTTTCCATCAAAAATCTTTTGTATAGGTTGAAATCATATCTTTCAAGTCAAAATTTGACAAAAAAATATCGCTAGTTAAAGAATCACGAAGTGAGGTTGTGCTTTGAAAACATGAAGAAGCACGACTTGAGGATTTCCTTCATTTTTGTGGGGGATAATTTGAAAGAATTAAAGTAAAGTTCAGGTTATTGCAATCATTGAAATTCCTCAACTCCAACAACCTCTTTGGATAAAGTGTGGTGCATACATACATTCCCAAATTCCATACTCCGAATCTGAAATCCAAGTTATTTGGACATAGAATGTATGTTTTAGGGTTTAGGGTAAAAAGCCACAAAAGTGGGTGGGTTGCATCCCCAAAATAAGGGGCCTACAACAAAGTGTCGCCAAATTCCCACCTTGCATTTTGGGAACGTGTCTCGGCCTCCCCCCACCTTGGCGCTTTGGCCATCCTAAAGCACAAGGCGAATGTTATCGTCAACTTAAACATTGGTAGATCACAAGGTGTAGGAGGGCAAAGCCAAATTACACTTATTTTTAAGTAGACGTAGTATCCATTTGTGTAAGTAAGTATAAGATCCCTCCCACTTTTAAGGATTAGGTGTAATGTCTTTCCTTTTGCTTGGAGGGACATTCGTGGATACAAGGTGTTAGTCTTCATATATACAAGAAAATTTCTCCAAGTTCTTCTTTAGTTGTCCCTTTAGAAATTAACTTGGGCTCCATGTTGTTGCACACTATCAACTATGATGAAACGATGAAAGAAAGAAAAGAAAAAAAAAAGTGATTTTTTTTTTTTTTTTCCCTTTTTAATGAAAAATTTAAATAAAATACCATAAAACTTAATTAAAAAAAAAATAAAAAAAAAAAAAAAAAAAAAAAAAAAAAAAAAAAAAAAAAAAAAAAAAAAAAAAAAAAAAAAAAAAAAAAAAAAAAAAAAAAAACCCAAGGTGAGCC
>Ga0116227_10015028_pt1 | contig 11572 bp, 5 predicted proteins | sample S1TSphgellanicum_FD_89693 | JGI IMG/M metagenome (GOLD analysis project Ga0116227, IMG submission 89693) | Host-associated microbial communities from peat moss isolated from Minnesota, USA - S1T2_Fb - Sphagnum magellanicum MG | ecosystem: Host-associated > Plants > Peat moss > Unclassified... | reverse complement strand
TACGCCCAGTCATTTAATGTCCAATTAATGATGAAATAAACCCTGCCAATCATAAATAAACCAAAGCACCGAAAAGAAAAAGGGAGAATACAAGGAACAAAATAAAAGGACTCCACTTCTCGGAGACAAAAGATTCACCTAAGCGGGTGAGCGACTAAGAGAACATCAAGTTCTCCCAAAAAAAACCCCCACACCACTTTCTTTTAGTGAGAAGCATATCAAATAAGGAAAGTGAAGGACGTCCTAAAAATATGCCTAGCCTAAAAGAACCGTCACCTGCTGCAACAGCACATTTCAAAAGACATCCTTTGTCTATAAAATGCATACAAAATTGAGAGAAAGGAGGGCTTCCAATTAATTCTCTTGCCAAATGGAGGTGTGCGGTTTATGAACCAGCCAAAAGACTTGTGGATCTGTTAGTTTGTGCATCTTTAGGAAGAAAGAAATCACTATGATGATGAAGAAGGTGGTGGTGTCATTCCATGAATGTCACAGAACTTTGGGGGATGTCTTTTGAATAATAGAAATAGTTCCAGTGAAGAAGGTGAGAGTACAATTATGTGAAAGTGCTAGTGCTCTTCAATGGGGGTCCTATGTGCATGAAAAAAAGACTATCTGGTGGACATTTCACAAGGTGGTTTGATGATTTTACATTGGTTGTTTGATGTTTACTTTTTAAAAGGTCTCTTTGATGTACCACTAGTTTCTTTTTCCTTGTTTGGGGGCAAAGAGGTCTTTAAGTAAGTTGTTCTGATGGCGTGTGAAGCATGCCTTTTGATAAGATGACACATCCCTTTGTGATAAGATGAAAAATTCCTTTGTGACTTTAATTTGACATGTGACGTGCAAAAATTGAATCCCAGGTCGCTTTTGTGCCACACATAATGGCGTGTGCAAAGAAAAAGAATCTGACCCAAGTAAAAAGTCTCTTAGGGCTCTTTACTATGTATGGTCCCAAAATTTATGCCCCTGCTGTTAGCCTAGGCAAAAAATGGGGATGAACAGTTTTGGAAATAAAAGTCCCAGGGTTTGTTTTTATTTTACAACTAGGGCTCCAAAGAGGTGCTTCTATTGGGGCAGCCAAAGTGACAATCATCCATAGAAGATGCAGAAAAAATGATAAATAATGGACAGGAAGATTAGGTCCAATCTGGCTTAAACCAGATATAAAGTACAAATATTTAGTCATCCTTTTATATTTTTGGCTGGTTTTTTCCCCTTTTTTCCCCTCTCACATCTGGCAATCAAAAACCTTCAAAATCACTACATTAGCAAAATTTCATTAGCATCATTTTAATTTTTAGTTTCGGTTTTAAGCGAAATTCTCGCCAATTTAAGAAAAAGGCTGGTTGTTGGGTGCTGGAGTAGGGCTTAAAAGGAAATTGCAGTTGGAACTACCCTCACTGTTGGGAGCTGGGGGACGAGCTCAACAGAAATATTGCTCTTAGAGCTTAAACTTGCTAGTGTTGCTCACCTCACAAGTTGTCATGTCATGTTCTCACAAGCCTGAGAAGAACTCTCCAATAGTGTCGTACTGTAATTCTTGCAACTGTAGTATCACTAGTGCTGCATGTGTTGTGATCATCAGAACTGGGAGCTGAGAATCTCTTGTCTTCTTTGCAGATCTCTCTATATGTCTATTATCTCTCTCCCCTTGCTTCCAGGAGTCGTGAACGTCCAGTAGGTTTGTGCAGTTTAGGACCAAAAAAAACATTAGCCCTGTGAGCTTGTCACAATCAGGACTTTGACTTACTAAAGCGCTTGTTTGTCGCCAGCGAGATTAAGATCAAGATGAGTAACAGAGCAGTTGTGTTGTCGAAGAAACACCTTGCCTACGACAATAAGACGAAGGCCATTAGTGTCCTTTGTCATTGCTAACAATCTACTAACCCCTAGCACTAGGGCCACCAACCTAGGGATATCCCCATGAGCAACAATAACAGCAGTTTGGAATAATTTTGAAAACCCTAAGGATGACTCTTCTAGTATGAAACATCCTGAAAGATGCTCATGTACCATCCCAAAAAGCCCATTCAATGACAAATGGGGAACAAAGGCTAAAGCTTGGGCAAACACAATCATATCCAAAACAAAAGTGTGCTCAAGCTTAAAGTGAAAAATAAACAAAGGGACAAGGTCTAAAGGAGGGGGTGTAGTTCGTGCAGGACAACAACGGTGTCCTCCGAATGAATAACTCGCGTCATGGGCTAGAGAGCTATGGCAACATGACTATATTCATCGACTCTCCCTAAAATTAGGCATCAACGAAAATGGGTGGTTGAATAATCTTCCCATGAGTGGTGAGAACGAGGCACACAAGAGGCATGTGAAGACTCCTCTTGAAGAAAAGACCAATTGTTTGCCATAAACCTCTTAAAATGAACATAAACCTTTCGCAAGGACAAGGTATACTTAAAACCTTAACTAGTAGTTCTCAACAATCAAAGAACTGGTTATGGTCCTTGATTGGTAATTTTCAAAAAACATAAAACTGGGGCTCACCCTTAATTGGGGTCCAACAAAAATCAAGTTCTATGTCAAAGAACCTACCATAAACTGCAAATTTTTTATTAGTTTTTCAAAAAAATTGAAAACTCGGAACCATAGGTCCTTTGATTACCATAATATCTTTTCAGGTTTGGAAAAAATTATATATATTTTTAAATGTTAAAATTTTAAGAAAATTAAGGGTCCTTTCTTCTTGAATATTTTACAAGTTATTTTTTACTAAAGTTGAAATTTTATAAGATTTTGGAGCTATTTTTAAAAGAAATCTTTTCTCACCCAACATTCCCCAACGAGCATTATTTAGCATTGTTTATGGGCCTAAAAGTGCAACCTTGCAAAAAATTACTTTATTTTGTCATAGGGTTTTTTTTAAATTCATTTTAAACTTTGAGTACATAATCAACCTAAAAAAAAAATCTTGTTTTTCACTGCCTGATGGTATGCTAGTGATTAGTGCCATATGTAATTTACAACATGCACAATTGGTTTTGAATTTTGACCCTTGTGAACACCAAGTGAGTCCCTTGGTCACAAGGGCTTAAATTTATGAAGCCCCTTTGGTTTTGGTTCAAGGGGTTTGAACTTTAAACTAATGTTGGGTAGTATTTTGATTTTTCAAAGAACCATTAGTTTTGGGTCTTAAATTTATTTTTTCAAAGAATCAACTGATTCTGAATTTATGAAAATTTAAAATCCTTATAATAAACCAATTCAGGGTTTTAGAAAAAAAAAATTCAAAAAATTGGCCAGTTTCGAGTTTATGAAAATTAAAAATTTTCATAATCAACTGGTTTTAGGTCTTAGAAAAAAATTTGAAGGAATTGACTAGTTCTAAGTTTATGAAAATCTTAAATCTTCATAATCAACTAGTTCTAATTGTTTTTTAATTAGTTTTTCCAAAGAATTGGTCGGTTTCAAGGGTTTCACATGGAGAAGGCTGGTTTTGAAAAGAAAACTAATCGATTGTTGAATTGGTTATCAACTAGACTTCACACCTCAATATGTTACAACTAGTTATTTGGCTAGGTATTAATCCAAGTTTTTTAATTGACAATTGTCCAATTCTTTGACATGAAGAAATAGAACATAATATGCATTTTTTTAACGCATCCCTTTCTACTATAACAAATAGTGCATAATATGCATGTTTTCGGCAAGTTGTAGATTTTAGCAAATATCACTTGTGACACAATAAAATGAGTTTTCTTTCAACTATATTGCTTATAACTTACAACTCAAGCAAGGATATTTTAAAACAAGAAAACAAACAATGTTCTTTCACCTACGATGCTTACTATTTATAATTTACAATTGCAACTAAAATTTTTTGAATAAAAAAACAAACAAAGAAAAAAAAAGAAATCAACCATGCAAAAAAAAAATTAAAAACAAAATAGCTTCTTAATGTACTTTAAATTTTAAAAAAAAAAAACAGATCCAAAAATCTAGATCAATCCCACATTGGGTTAATGAAAACAAAGAACATGTGACAAAAAAAAGAAGTCAAAAATGAAAATCCCAAAGTTCTAGGTATTCCTCTCAGTCAATATATTTTTCAAATTTTGCATCAAACCATGGTGGCAATAGTAAACAAGATGGGGTGAAATGTGAAGTCACATTTAGATGCAAACCTAGGTCTTTGCAAATTTACAAACAAAAACAACTAGAAATTTAAAAACTTGAAGTTTTGAATTTTGGAATGCTTGATTATTCCAAAAAAGACAAACATAAAACATGCAAAATATAAACAAGAGGCTAGAGGCACATCAAAACAATAAAAAATAAAATTCATACTTGATTGAACAAAAAATCAATTTTTTTAATTAAAAAAAATTCACCTTTTTCCATATTGAACTTTGATGCATTTTGCGTGCCCACCATGTTGATCCTTGAATAAAAACAAAAGAAAAAATTGGTGATGTCTTTGTGTGTTCTTACAAAGGTTGCATTCAAGAAAATTGTGATTTATGACTATGGAGAAAGTGTGAACTACATCACAAAATTCACATTTAAAAACTACCAATTTTTGAATTCCACACAAGCCAATTTTCATTAAAAAAACCTTGGTTTTTTTTTGGTGCCAAGTTTAAGGTAAGGCTAGGTTTTTCGATTTCAACAAACATTGGTTTGGTTCTAGGGGCAAATCTTTTGAATTTGAAAAATGTCGATTAGATTTTACAGGTCGGGCTATCGTTAGTTGGGGATTGGAAAGCCTATATACATATACTCAAACTAAGAATTGGCAAATTATTAGTGATGGATTAAACAACGGGTCAACACTAGTTTAAACTTATGGAACTATTCACATTGGGTGAATGCATGGTACAATAGTTCAATAGCGGGAGAAACTACACTTCCTAAAAATCCATACAATATTCTTTAAAATGATTCAAATGGACATGGTTGTTAATTTTTTTTAAATTATTATTTTAATATTTAAATAATATATGTTCAATCATCTATAAACCTTCCCAAATATATGTGAAAACTTATATTTATTGTAGTTGATATCATTTTTTTATTTGAACATCCTAAAAGGAAACCCACTAAGTCCATAGCAATAATGTTTCATCTAAAACTTTCCAAAAATATGCTCTTGGGACAAAAACAATTGAAAAATAAAATAAAAACTTCAACTCATATGGACTTATGAAAATATGGTCAAATTTTAACCATTCAAAAGTCCCTAATTGTTAAATGATTAATTTTTTCCAAAAACAAATTCCTCATATGAGTTTATCATCTTATATTACATTGTATGTTAATTTCAATAAAAAAATTTGGATTTTAAATTAAAATTTCATTTTGTGATGTTTTAATCAAACGACTAGTCCATATCTTTTGACTTCAAAAGTCCATTACTACTAACAAATGAATTTTTTATCAATAAATAACCACCCATAATTTTCTTCATAATGAACTTGTTAGTGTACATCCAATTTCAATTAGTAAATCTAAAGATATTTTAATCACCATATGCATTAGATTAAAGACCACCCAAGGAAAAAACATTGTTTCGTCACAAAAGTGAACCACTATAACTTGTATCTACGCCATTGTCAACCCTGCACATAACACCCTTGCAAAGATTTATGATGTATTTAGAGGGCACATTAGAGCATGTAATTTTTCTTTTGTGCCACACATGCCACACATGATCTAATTTGCATAGTGTTTTTTAAATGTATTTTATGTTTTTGTAAAGTTTTTGCTTTTTCCAGTTCTTTTTAAGCCAAACCATCTTTATGGATTTAACCATGCCTCCCATTAAAATAAACATGCCAGTGATTAAACATTTAATGTGTCAATTAATTCTAAATCATTCAATCTATTTTTTTTTTTAATGGTATTTAAAGAAAAATTGTAAAGGAATAGAAGGTGCACCTAATGCCTTTTAAATCCTTCAAATTGAATAAAAAATGAGCAAGTTATGCCACTCTAAAAATCTATTGAAAAAAAACGAGAAAAAAAAACTTCAAACACATGACAACCCATGAAAGTTTACTTGTTTTCCCAAAAACCAAAAAATGATATGTATTTTGTCCTCATCACTAAAATAAATGAAAATGTGAATAACCACTATCTTCAAAATGATTGTTCAATTTTGAACATGTGCTCACAATCTTCACAAAATCTAAGGTTAAAAAATTAATGATAATGGGTTTAGAAGGTACCTTTCCCCAAACTTGTTGCAAGTATGTGAGCACGGTGATGGCATGAGATATTTTACACATTCGTTTTGAGGAAAATGCACATGTCATTAACAAGGTTTGTCATTAGAAAAAGTGCATTTGTCACCATGAAAAGGAAGTCACATCACTAAATAAGTTCATTACAAACTTAACATCTCATGACTTACTAATGGAAATCATGCAAAATTTATTCATTCATAATTCATACATTTCACACATTAATATCATGCATTGGAAATATATTTGACACACAATTTTAAAGGAAGATGTGAAACTCATATGACATTCATTCATTCATAGGTTCGTATTTCATCTATTAACACATTTATTCATGTGTGAATAAATGAATGTGCTTTCAATGCATGATATTCGCGTGTAAAATGTATGAATGAATGAAATTTTTATGATTTTCATTATGAATTCGTCACATGCTAAATTTGTGATGCCCATTATTAAAAAGAATGTGTCATGTCACTAAGGAGTCTTGTCACCAAAAAGAACGCATTGCTAAGAAGAAACAAACTTGTATCACCTACAAGAAGACGCACTTGAGTTCACATGTCCATTGTTGTAGTTTATTTTGGTCTTCTAGGCACTTTTTTAAAACTCTAAATTCAAAGCTTCATCATTGATATAACCTATTATAGTTTTTTAAACACGTTATTAAAACTTTAAATTCAAAGTTCTATTGTTGTTATATGTTATTTTCATCTTCTCTTCACATTCTTGAAACTTTGAACTTCAAGCTCTATCACTGTAGGTGAAATTTTGGTCTTCTTTTAACATTGTTGAAATTTTGGTTGTGCTTTTTGATCATGTTCTTGAGGTGTTGTTTCAACAAGTTTAAGCTTCTAGCCGTGTTTTTAATGTTTTTGAAGTGATGTTCAACGAGTTCAAGCTTTTGGTTGTGCTCTTTATGATCTTGAGGTGCTATTCCAACAAGTTCAAGCTTATGATTGTGCTCTTTGTGCTCTTGAGGTGTTGTTTCAACAAGTTCAAGCTTCTAGTTGTCAATTTGTGCTTTTGAAGTGTTGTTTCAATAAGTTCAAGTTTTTGGCTATGCTATTTGTGCTCTTGAAGTGTTGTTTCATCAAGTTCAAGCTTCTAGCTATGTTTTTCATGTTTTTGAAATCCATTTTGGCCTTTTGTGACTTTTGGATTTTGGTTGTGGTTTCTGTGCTTTTATCTCATCAAGTTCTAGCCTCCACTTGTGTTTTGGAAATCCATGTTGGCCTTTTTGACCTCGTTTTCATGTTCTTGAGGTGTTTCCACTTTAGTTTTAACTATAGTGAACCTAGTTCATGTTCTCCTTTGGTGAAGTAGTCTCGGTGGTGACTATATGTTTTTCTTATATTTAGTCATTACAAGAAACAACCTTGCTATTACAACTTAAAATCATTGCCATAATTTTAAATGTCAAAGAAAAATATATCTAATACAATTTCAAATTTTAAAAAACTTTGTAAACCCTTTTTGACTCCAATTAATGTGTTTTAATTTGGGTGAAAATCTTTGAGTTTTATAAATTTGACAAAAATTGAAAAAAACTTATCATTAAGATTACCATTGGAACTAACTTTGTGAATAACATGCCATGTGTACATGCCACATAGATAATTTGTTGACATTGTATGTGCAAGTTAAAACAAAAATAGTAATTCATGTTGTTACTTGTGATATTATTTCTATGTGTGAATGACACTTCATAAAAAAGCCGTGTCATATGTGTGTAGTTGTTCAATTTGTAAATGATTGCAACTTCTTTCTCTCACTCACCAACATTTTAACATAACCACTATTATGAAGGCCCCCTTTCCAAACAGGAGTTTGTGACCAGTTCACTTGCTCTTTCAGAATATCCCTATCCTTAGTCTCATTGTGGCATTAATCCACATGCCTTGAATTTGCATTTTTTTTTAAATTCAAAAAAATAGAAAACATCCATTGCAAAAAACATAGAGTTTGATTAACATTTTTCTATGTTTTGTCCCCTTCCAAACGCTTTGTCCCTTCTTAATGGCCATATTAAGCCCAACAAATTTTAGATTTGAACTCAAAAGCCTTAATTTAGTCTATGCATGGGATATTTGTAATATTTAGAAATAATTTAAATGAATTTTGGGATTTTTATCATGGTACCAACATGGATGCCAGTTCACCTTGGGTAGGTCTCTCCCCTTGGCTATAGTTTTGGACTTTACCTTGGTGGAAATTTATGAGTTGTTTAGTTTATTTAATAAGTTTCATTGCTAAGCATTTGAACTTATAAACTTGGGTTCAAATCCAATAGAGATCCTATTCAAGTGCAACTATATTGGACCCATAACATAACTTTTGTTTTGGCCAATTTTTTGAAAATTTCAACAACTTGGTATAAAAGTTCTTGAAAATTCTGGAAAATTTAAAAATATTTTTAATTTGGTGTGGAAGCCAATCATGTACTATGGTATGACAACAATCAATTCCCATGATACTTAGGGTAAAAACCAAGCTAGTCTTTTCTTCAAATTGATTATTAGGCTTATTCACAATTGAAATTCCTATAAAAGATTGTCTTAAAAATAAGTATTGCATAATTCAATCAGCCTTTTATAATATTTATTGCATCATCATTATACTAGATTGTTGTATGTTTACAACTATAGTGATGTTATGTGAAAATAATAAAAATGTCCAAGAATAAATTAGATATTATATAAATATTCTTTTGAGTCCTTCTAAAATAATCATATCAGTTGTCCTTACTACAATTTTTTAGAAAAATAGAAAAGAATGCATTAAATAATGCAATCAACTTTAATAAAAAAATATTAAATGAACAAACAATGTTTGCATCTATATTTAGTATTATTCATTGGACGCATGTGATTGAATTATAATCATATGAGGATTTTTCATTTGATTAAATTATGAACCATATGAGACCTTAGGATTTATAGCCCCAACTACAAGTCACATGTGCAAGAAATAATAATACAAAAAATGAAATCAATTTGTCTATAAAAGCTTATTTAATTTCTTTTGCATTTCTAAGTTTGATCCAAAGTATTATGCACAACAACGTATGCATGTGAAAAATCAACATCATCATATGTATTATTTTAATTTGGACTATTCCATTTCCTTCATTTAAATTTGTGTTGTATAAATTTTATTTTTGATGGATAGTGGGAAATAAATTATGGGGCGCTTCTTCCTAAAAGTGATACCCCAATCTTGAATAAGCCCTATTGCATAAAAATTAATGCAAAACATCCGGAACCAATATCTATCCAATTTTAGACTATAACCATTCACAACTTGTATTTGTCAACTCTGAAGCCACAATTTTGAGGAATTCATATTCAAAGTCAAAAACCCAATTAGTTTTTTTTTAAATTTTAAATTAGCAATTTTTTTCCCTAAATATGTGGAAAGTTACTGTTTTCTTGATTATTTATCACCAAAGTCTCAAAATTAAATCAAATTCCCAAAATTCTACAATCAGGTTTCAAAAGGTAGTCAACAATATAATAGAAGAATACTTTAAAATGCTTTTTAGTTTCATGTTTATAGCCCAATTTGGCTAAATCCTTTCTATTATGCATGATCGCCTCTCACTCCGGCTACTTCACAAAAGAAAAGAAAAAACACACTAGACACAATTGTCATGCTTGAAGCTATCATGTATCACCCTGTGGGAGCATCTGGTGTGAGCCATCTCAATGTGTATACAAAATTAGAAGGGAAGAAAATTCCACTTGTGGGGAATTGTGCTCTCACCTTCTTTTCTGAAAAGAAGGTGAGAGCACAATTTCCTGAGCGTGATGGAACTTTCCAGATGTCTTTGCAGATGTGTCCCCTATGTGTGTGAGTGAGTGAGGGGGAAAAGGGTTTAACGTAGCTTGCAGACTCTGGTGAGGTATTTCGCTTTACGCCCAGTCATTTAATGTCCAATTAATGATGAAATAAACCCTGCCAATCATAAATAAACCAAAGCACCGAAAAGAAAAAGGGAGAATACAAGGAACAAAATAAAAGGACTCATGTTCTTGAAGACAAAAGAATCACCTAAGAGGGCGAACCACAAAGGGAACATCAAGTTCTCAAACCCAGCTGCACCCCCCCCCCTCGCCCACACCCCCTCACACTTTCTTATGGTGAGAAGCATATCAAATAAGGAAAGGGGGGAACGTCCTAAAAATATGCCTAGCCAAAAAGAACCAAGGGCGCATCTCAAAAGACATCCTTTGTCTATAGAATGCACACAAAACTGAGAGAAAGGAGGGCCTCCAGTTAATTCTTTTGCCAAAAGGAGGTGTGTGGTTTACGAACCAACCAAGAGACCTGTGGATCTGTTAGTTTGTGCATCTTTAGAATGAAAGAATTCACTGTGATGACAAAGAAGGTGGTGGTGTCATTCCATGAATGTCACAGAACTTTGGGATGTCTTTTGAATAATAGAAATAGTTCCAGTGAAGAAGGTGAGAGTACAATTATGTGAAGGTGCTAGTGCTCTTCAAGAGGGGTCCTACGTGCATGAAAAAAAGAGTATCTGGTGGACATTTCACAAGGTGGTTTGATGATTTTTATTGGTTGTTTGATCTTCACTTTTTAAACGTCTCTTTAATGTGTCCCTAGTTTCTTTTTCCTTGTTTGGGGGCAAAGAGGTCTTTCAGTAAGTTCTGATGGCTTGTGAAGCAGGCCTTTTGATAAGATGACACATCCCTTTGTGATAAGATGAAAAATTCCTTTGTGATTTTAATTTGACATGTGACATGCAAAAATTGAACCCCAGGTCGCTTTTGTGCCACACATAATGGCGTTTGCAAAGAAAAAGAGTCTGACCCAAGTAAACAGTCTCTTAGGACTTACCAAAGCCTCACAACTTTTTCAGCTTTTGGCAGTGTACTTCTTAAGAATTTTGTTTGCAGCCAAATTGACAATCATCCATAGAATATGCAGAAAAAGTTCATGGGTAGGAAGATTAGGCCAAATCTGGCTTAAACCAGATATAAAGTACAAATATTTAGTCATCCTTTTATATTTTTAGCTGGTTTTTTCCCCTTTTTTTCCCTCTCACATCTGGCAATCAAAAACTTTCAAAATCACTACATTAGCAAAATTTCATTAGCATCATTTTAATTTTTAGTTTCGGTTTTAAGTGAAATTCTCGCCAATTTAAAAAAAAGCCTGGTTGTTGGGTGCTGGAGTAGGGCTTAAAAGGAAATTGCACTTGGGACTACCCTCACTGTTGGTAGCTGGGGGAGGAGCTGTTAGAGCTTAAACTTGCTAGTGTTGCTCACCTCACAAGTTGTCATGTCATGTTCTCACAAGCCTGAGAAGAACTCTCCAATAGTGTCGTACTGTAATTCTTGCAACTGTAGTATCAC
>Ga0116227_10015027_pt1:0-10000 | contig 11573 bp, 4 predicted proteins | sample S1TSphgellanicum_FD_89693 | JGI IMG/M metagenome (GOLD analysis project Ga0116227, IMG submission 89693) | Host-associated microbial communities from peat moss isolated from Minnesota, USA - S1T2_Fb - Sphagnum magellanicum MG | ecosystem: Host-associated > Plants > Peat moss >... | reverse complement strand
ACATCACACCCCCCACAAAAAATAATTCTCACAAGGGCTCAATCAAGGTCATCACAAAGCCCATGCCAACAAGAAGATGTTGGAATCTACATTATTGTGAGTGAATCCTAATTCAAAATGAATTGAATGCTCCCATCTACATGAATCATTTTTATCTTCAATATTTGATGTTGGTTGGCCTTGCCTACCAAGGCAAGGTTATTGTGTTTAGAATCATTATAGAGTTTATTAGCTTAAGGGATTTTTATAGGCCCCTACTAGGTAATAATAATAAATAGGTCTATTTTTATATGAGGATTTTGGAAAGATGATATTTTGGCTTGTGTTGAAACTTGAGATTAGTTACAAGAGTTATAATATTTTGAAGGTTTTTGGTTTGTTTTAGTGGATTGTTTGAAGATCATATTTTTGCATGGTGAAATATTTGAGTTTCCATAATTCATATTTTGCCTTAAGATACTTTTTTAATGTAAATGGCAAGGCCACAATGTGACACACCCCTTGTTATATTCCTATAATATATAATAATATAAAATTATATTTACTATATTATTATGTAATTTATGTAAAAATCTGCCCTAATTTCTTTAGAATATTTAGGCATCCATTGTTGGCCCGAAGGTGTGGGTGACGATCTTCTTCGGGGTTCTTTTCCGAAGAACGTCCTCTAAAATTAGGGCAGGATTTTACACAGGAGGAGAAGGGTCGGGCCCTCAGCCTTTCCTCGTTTTGAGGTGCTTGTCAAGGGGACTAAGGCCCTTGTGCCTTGGCACCTCAAAACAACCGAAGGGCCTCTGGCCCTACCCTTTTTTATACATAGTATATATATAAATTGCTCTATATATTGTTATTATATAGAGAAATTAAAAATATTTATGAATATATTTTTTGATTTCAATTCAACATAAAAACTTGGAAATTGAATTTTAAAAATATTCAATTTTGTAGAAAATTATTTGTGTAAATGAGCAAATATTAAACTCAAATTGCTTAGGTCCGGCCCTATTTGCAACCAAGGTGGGGCTCTGTGGTCCCCCCAAGAAGGCTTGGGAAGTGGACCTAGCTAGCGAGCGAGTGGCTGGAAATCGAGTGGCGGAGCTATGGCAGCCGAGACCTCCGTCGCTCGCTCGCTCGCTCGCTCGTTCAGAGCCCTCGCTCGCTTTTAGCGGTAGCCTCGTGCCATGGCAGCAACGTAATATCCTCATCGCATCATTCCCAAAAGCAAAAATCCAACTCGTCTCCTCATCGCAAACGAGTATGGTGCTTCTTGTGTGAGAATACTTCTCGTTTTCGTCAGTTGTCGTGGTGTTTGTTCTCATCTCCGTGTGTACAAGAACCTTTTGCTTTGTTGATTGCAATGTTCTTAGCGGAATGTCTAAAGTTGTCCATTCCCGTCGTCAATGTTCAATCCTCTGCGTGCAATTCACGCGGTATCAAACGGAGATGCTTGTCATTGGAGCTCCAAGACAGGTCGTCCTATGCAATTGGTGCCAAATCCGCTGTCAGGACGTCGTCGCGAAAAGGTATTTGGCAGCAAAGGACTCGAGCAATGTATGTCGACGATGACGACGAGGTTAGTTCAAGCTTCTCTCTCTGGCTGCACACAATTGTGATATCCAATCGCTGAAAGTCACATTCGATCTCAGTTGCTATCGATTAGGGAGGGATATAGTCTTATGTAGAGCGCGAAAAAGCTCGGGAAGACGAGGTAGAATTGGGGATGTCAACTATGTGAAGCGATATCGCTTGAAAATCCTTCACATTCTTTGCGAGAAATCGTTCGCGAGAAACGCATTAAGGAAGATTTTTCTTACCAGGACCGTCATCCCCCTTCGAGAGCAATAGTTATCAGCTCGGGAAGTTTTGTACGATTTGCTATAGAACTGCTAGGTTCAATTGTCTCCTCTTCCTCTGCAATCCTCCAAAATTTTGCGCTTTGTGAAATTGAAGAAGTGTTTGCATTCAATTGTAATCTTCGCTTTACAGCTTAGCCGAAAATCCTAGTCTCATTCTTCGACTCTGGCAATGGCATTCTGTCTACATTCTTGCAGGGTTATTTGGTAGATGCTCCAGTGTCGCAGGGCGATGGCTTTTCCTTCACTGGAGGTATGTGAAATGTGTTCATGAAAGGCCATCCTTGCGTTGATGTGACTGTTTATCGGGGCTTGCACGACAGTAGCAGCAACATGTTCACATCTCTTTCTTTGGCAGGCAAGTACTCTGATGAAATGGGCCGAGCGGATGAGTGGTATGCCCGTGGCAAGATTGTGAGTCATTCCCCCCGACTCCTCCTACTTCTTCTCACCTCTCTTTGGATGCACTATAGGATAAGCTGAAAATGTGTCACAGATTGGTGGACACCCTAGCACTCTGTGAAGAAGCTTGGCTAATGTTTTGAGAAAAACGAGTATGGTGGAATGATAGGTGAATGCCTATCCAGTGGAGGGCCAACTGGAGAAAGCAAAAGACCCTTTGTTTGGGCTTGCCATGGGTGAAGCTTCACAAATATCAAGTGATTCTTTCAGGTTTGTCATCAAAGGTTTTTATTATAATCTAGTTTCGGATCTCTTTTGTACTGTAGCCTGGTTGAGTGTGGTGAAGATGTGCCTGTCATTCTATACTGTGGGTAGCATCCACAAAACAGCATATGCATCAAATATTCAAAACATTCATTTACTCTTTGATGGGTTTGAGACTAAAACCATCAATTTTAACTCTTTTGAGCATTGAATGCCCCATTGTGGATCAAAATATATTTCATGCTGACTGAATACATCTTAGTTGCTGGTGGGTAATTATGGAGGTTTCACTAGATTGAAAAAATTGTGCAATTCAGGAGCTATACAGTTTATGCTGCCATGAAGCAGATGGTTCTATGTTGAAGAAGGTGATCGGAGCAAGCCCTCCATACTTCTGGTTCATGGCATTCCCTCCCAGGTAATGAGAACATGTACACTGTTTGGTGTTATTATTGTAGCTAGTAGCATTCTGAGAGAGGGGAAGACAACTGCTTTTTTAGAGCACCTGTCTAGATGTGGTATAAACTAAATTGATGTGAAGTGGACACCTAAGATTAGTTGGGCAGTTGCATGTTTGACAATTCAAAAGAGGATAACATTGTGGTATGGTAGAGGAGGTTAGCATAAAGCATGACCAGGAGTGGAAGATATTGAAGAGCAATTGAGGTCTTTGGTTTGCAGGCATATTCTTTTCGCAAAGTTATTCCAGAGCTGTCAGCAGATTACCATGTGGTTGCATTTGACTGGCTGGGTTTGTTTCTCACCATAACTGAGAATCATGGCATGGCAAAGGTGTCCTCACAGAAACAAGTTTTCATTGATATCACCATTAGACAAATTGTGATTCAGTCTTGCAAGGGTGTTGAGGGCTTATTTGATACTTCCACGTTAATGTCCCTTCTTGGTTTGGATTTTGATTCTAGTGGGCACATTGCTTCCTTGAGGAACTCCAAAACTAGCTAAGTTAATGGTAAACTATTAACCTTAGGAGAAGCTCCTTCAACCAACAGAACCTCTCCTATTACAAACACCAGAGCACCAAGACTACTGCTGTTCAGGGAGTTTTGTTTTTGATCTTCTAAATCATGTATTTTGTGAGATCAAATACTGAAACGCCTTTACAGTACTAATCTGTTTGTGGACAGGGTAGTTCACAAGGCTGAAGACCCTCCACTTGTTGTGCAGGGTTTGGGTTCTCAGATAAGCCACAGCCCAAATATGGCTTCAACTACACCACTGCTGGTATGATTTTTTCCTGATGCTGGTGGCATGGTGTCAGCTCCTCAGTCAAGTCAAATGACAACCAGAATAGTTGTTTGTTTGATTCAACTCAAGTTAACAGATGTTAAGATTTTAAGTGGAAAGGGCAGCATCTCAAATAAGTAGGGTTAATCATGAGTTTGTAATTGCTATAGTTCTGACAAACCACCAGACCTCTAGTGAAGCAAAAAACTGTATGTTATGTTGGCATATGGTGGCCCTTATCAGTGGTCCAGCAAATGTAGGAATAACATAGTCAAGCAATTCATAAAGAGCTAGCCTAAAACAATAGGATCTGTTGCAGAGTATGCAGCGGCACTGGGATTGTTGGTGGATGCCCTTGGCTTGAAGGATTTTACACTTGTTGTCCAGGTGAACATTTTTGGTTGCTTTAATATTCAAATCTCCTGTGTGGTTGCAACATGCAAGGCTTGAAAACAGATGTTGGGACCCCTAACTTGAGTGGGGATCCTAAACTATGAATGTGGTGGTGACAGGGGTTTTTTGTACCCGCAGCATTGCAGTATGCAAAGGCTAATGAGGCAAGAGTCAATCAGCTGATACTGATCAATCCTCCTGTAAGTGAATTGACTTGTGTGAAAACTCTAGGTGTAGTGAGGTATTTTACAATGGTATCCACAAAAGGGAAGATGCATGAAAGTGTTAAGGATATGATTGTGCAAACTATGGTTGCATGCAGGTGAAAGAACAGCATGCCAAGCTCCCCTCTTCACTGGCAGCATTCTCAACTTTTCTTCTTGGTGATGTATTTGCTCAAGTATGAAGCATTCTCCAGCTTGTGTCTTTCTGTAACACAACAACACTTATTAGTTTAGTTTATATAAGAGAGCTTAACTGGTCTGCTGAAGAAAAAAGGTTACTTTCTGAATTTTCTTCAAAATCTCACGAGAGTTTTGGTTGACAAAGAGATATTTTTGGTTGGTGTTTCTGCCTTTGGAATCTTCAAAATTTTTATCTCAAAGGCTTCTTGATCTTAAGTGGGGAGCTTTTCTAAGGTCTCTTTATCTTCTAAAGTTCTTGCTCTTAAATTTCTCCATTTTTTTGGGTCTCTTTTTGTCCTCTCTTTCTCAGGCTTTTGCTTCTTGCCTTTTTTCTTACTCTTTTTTTTTGTGCTCCTATTTCGTCTTGGGTCCTTTGGTCTTCTCCATGTATTTTAGGTTTTGTCAAGCTTGGTAGTATCATGGCTGGCCAAGTTTCTGTTGCTGCTGGTCTTTGTGATTGAATCCCATTAAGATGGTTAATCTCCTCCCATTTCCAGGAACTGATGGTTCATGTTAATGTTGTTCAAACTGCTCCTCAGTTGTTTTTGGTCTTGTTTTCTCTTTTCTTTAGGTTTGGGCTTCCTCTTTTTCATGCTTGCTGATTGATCATTGCTGTTATATTGTCAGACCTGACAGCCATCACCTTATTATTGGGTTGTCACTATATTCTTTCCGGTTCACTTGAATCACAAATATGGAGAAATTCTCAGTGATTATCAAGAGAGTTTTGAGAATAGATTCTGAATCAATAGCACTTGTCTACACTCCAAGACCAGGGAAATTCCTAAATTCCAAGAGGGTTTAGCCAGTTGAGATGTCACACATATGTGTATGTGAGATGAATGTGGATGGGATGCCCACCAAATTAAACCTCATATGCAATGCAGGACCCTCTCAAGGCAAGTGACAAGCCATTAACAGACTGTGGCCCTTATCAACTGGATGAGGAGGATGCTATGGTCTATCGCCGCCCCTACCTGACCTCGGGCGCATCTGGGTTTGCTTTGACTGCTATCAGCCAGGCCCTAAAGTCTGAGTTGCAGGTTGGTATCTGTGCTCTTTTGTGCATGTGGAGCATGCTATCTTACTTACGGTAAAATCATTGAGGTGGTCTGCATACATAGCTTGTCCATCACCTACATTGAACATGGTCTGACTTTTGCCTCAATTTGAACTTGTCAAGTCCTTTCACATGAGATTCTTTGTGCTTATTGGGAGGAAACTTAGGAGTGACTTTTCAGTTGCAAACTGACTGAACTCTGGGGTAACCTGTGTGATGTACTTATTTCCTTTCTGTTGTAGGAAGTCCAACAAAGAATTTCCGAATATTGAGCATTACTGTGAGCACAAAGCTGTTGAAGTTTGCAAAAAATATACTCTAGTCTGGAAGGTTGCCAGATCCAAAATTGTTCACAATGCTCTTCTTTGGTGACTTTTCTTATGTTTTTCACACTTAGAAAGGATTAAACATGTGCTGAGATTTCTCAGCAACCACCTTTCAGCCTTCTTCTGGAAGCTTCTTAACCTCATGTCAGAGATATTCAGTTGGACCATTGTGTCATGTCAATACTTTGGTTTGGCAGGCATCCATCAGAGCATCAAGAGAAATGCTGTGTTCAAAAGAATGGAGAAAGCCTGTGTCAATCATCTGGGGTCTGAAGGACCGATGGCTGGACTTTCGTGGTGTGGAGGACTTTGCAAAGTTGGCCAGTGCAAGACTGGTGCAACTGCCAGAGGTATCCTGTCTTAGTCACTCACTCCCTTGCATTGTGTCTCTTCTTCTACTTGAAGGTCATAGAGGAGACCTGTCAGTCTATGCATGGTCACTGGTAACAGTGTATTGTTTGACCTGAGGGAAATCTTGTCATGGTATCATGATTGGTGGGGTTAGCAAATCTGTTGTCTTTCTCCCTCAAAACAGAGTCATGTCCAGTGTTATGTCTCATACTCAGAGGCACAGATCCTTGCAAACCCCCATTCACTTGTTTTTCCAACTATGCAGGTAGATTGATGTGCATTATTTTGCATGTGGTTGCAAAAGAGCCACCAAAAGTTATGCACAACACATGGCAGCCAACTGGAAAGTTGGATACTGCATTATCAGGGATTACAACATAATAGGGCCTGGGAGTCACTGTGAATTGCTTCTCAGTATGTGATGATACCATCAAAGTCTCCATTTGTTTCTTAAAATAGTGCAACCTCCATATTTAATAAGATTAATCTGACACAAAAAGGATTGTTGTTATATCCCTTGGATCTTGAACAGGTGGGTCATCATGCTCAAGAGGACTTTGGAGAGGAGGTGGGTAAAGTACTAAAGACTTTACTCAAGCAGGCGTCTGTTGTCTGAATCCAGGGGTTTGTAACTCATAAGCAACCAAATGTACTGTAGAAATGTATTGGACTCACATTAAGTGCACATTCAAGTTGTCTTGCTATGTGATGTGGTGCACAGAGTGATTCAATCTTATGGCAACTCTCTTTTCAGGGTTGCCTTACGGATGCCCTCCCCTGGAACTGTCTTAAGTTTTTGCCAAATCAAAATTTTTGGTCTATATAGTCTTTGGATTTTTCAAGTTCTTGTACAATTATTCTTTGAAATTTTCTGTTGGAGCTTAATCCAGCCAGTCTCAACAGCAGGCTACTGTTGCTCATCATATAGTTACTCGCTGTTCATAGCCCATAATGAGCTTGTGGAAAGCTGTTTTATGATTCTCTTCCTCAGATGGATTTGATTGCTGCATGTCTTTGATGATCCCTTGTATGACCATCCTTGTATGACCCTGTCACACAAGGGACCATCAAAAGACATAACATGATTTCTGAGAAATTGGTGAGAAAGGTTTTTGTATCATGGACTTTACAAAAGGCTTTGAGGAAGCTTCAATCAGTTTTTTGAGCCCTCCAACCAGAGGTAAATATTCATCTATGTGTCATCCATCACCTTATTTAGTTAATGTGATCATTGTAAGTATGACCTTACAACCTAACCTTGTTCATCTGCATGCTCATGTTTCATGTTATCATTAGATTCATCTGGGTGCTCTCTTTGCATGTGGGGCTTTTAGTCTTATCCTTGCTTATTTGATTGATTAGAATTTGAGATCAAACATGTCAGATTGTAAAAGCATCATAGTTCTCATGCTTGTTGTGATACTTGGTTTACTATCATGTGTCTTAAGTTGTAAGTTCACAAGTGAATTATGATACACAACCTGTCACTTGATTATGATCTAGGTAACCAATTTATGTGTCCTATTCAGACACTTTTTCAAGCTTTTTCTTAGTTGGGACAGGTGGCCATCTGCTGGTTGCACTTTTGATTGGGTTAGTTTCTGTTGTAATGTGAAGCTACAGCGGAGAACGCGCTCAAGATATGAATCAATGGTGGGGGAAACCTGTTACACTCTGGAACAGGTCTCAGTAAAAACAAACATTACCACTTAATGGAACAGTGGTAGGCCTGGTACTGGACTCACCGTGCATTCCTAGATGGAACAGGCCCTGCGAGCCCATTCTATAGTCCATTATGCTCTGGAGTCCACAGAACCTGCAGTCTGAATTGACCATAATGCGATAAAACCTGCAGTCCAGATTACATGGAACTAGTCTATTTATCTATTTATATTCAGTAGTAGCTTCAATGTTTTAATACTACTACTACTACTCAATTCAGTTGTTGGATGAAGTAGAAGAGTCCTTGTTGCTTACAACAAATAAAAGCTGTGATGAGGAGAGGAAATCCTTCGTGTAGGATTTCTCTTTTAGTAAAAGATCTTTTCATGGACATTGATTGACAGTCATTGTTCTTGAATAATTTCATTTTGGGTGAGTTTTTGTCCCTTGGTGACCCAAAAATAATAATCCAGTGCAACAACAACTCATGCAAAGGATTTTATGCGGAAAAAAATTGCACCAAAGTTGCTAGATTTCAAGGAAACCTTTTATGAAATCACCCTATTTAAACAAGAGGTTCCAGCAGGTTGCCGAAATATAGCAGGATTCTTTTTAAAAAATTAGTTGGCTGTAGCCAAATTTGGCTAATTCCCTCCTGTGAATCACCAAATTGAAAACAAAAAAATAAAAAAATAAAAAATCCTGAATACTGGGCCAAAAATTCCCCAAAATTATCATTTTTATTGCCAAACTTGATTTTGAAAAATAATATAAAATAAAATAAAATAAAATAAAATATTGGCACGTTAGTGCTGAACCACATCCGGTACCATCTAACTCTGGTCTTCAGTCTTGACCAGTATTAGGGCAATTACAAGAAATAATTGTTTGAAAAATTCTTTATTTCCTTCACAAAATTTTTTCTTTGAATTTTTTTTGGGGTGGAGGGGGAATGGATTTTCAACATTTCTGAAAATAATATAATTAGTGTCAAAGCTGCCAAAGATATTACAGAATATAGGTAGGTATATAGCCAAATCTGGCTAAAGTTGTTTTTGGAGTGATGGCCACTTTGGCTACATCACAAAATTGACTAAAAAAACACCACTACCCCACCTATTACATTTTCCCCCTTTTTTTTTCCAAATTTCTGTTTTAGCATCTGAACAAAAAAATCTCTCATTAATTACTGACATTTCTTTGAGGCATTCATTGGTCCAAATTGTCAAAATGTGGTGAAAAAATTGCTCCCAACAGAAAATTTAATCATAAAATGGCAAAATCCTTTCAAAACATCTTTAAATGTGACGAATATTTTTATTTTAGAAAAATCTTGCAACAAAAAAATTCTCTCTGCCACTGACATTTGTGCAAATTTTTCCCATTAAAAAAAAAAATTCAAATTTTTATTCAGTTATTAATTTAAATTTTGTTTCAAACATTTAAAATAATTTTTATTTAATAATCAAAACATAATTCAATTTAATAAAATAATTATTTTAATAAAAATAATTATTTATTTAATAAAATAAAATATTTATTTAATAAAATATTTAAAAAAATTTTGGGAAAAAAAAAAGAAAAAAAAGAAAGCCTTCAGCCACCCTGCCCTTCTGCTGCTGATTTGAGCCACTCAACAGAAAAGCAAATGTCAAGAGGGTGGCGTGTTTGTGCAAGAGGCCTCCTCCCTCATCACTCGCAGCTCTTGCCAACTTCTTCTTCTTCTTGTAGGTCCCAGGAGTGAAGGAGGAGGAGTCTATGACGAGTTGGGTGTGCGTATTTGTGGGGTGTAGATCGCATCGTTCTTTTTGGAGGGCGGTTCTAAAGGAGGAACCAACAAAAGTAGCGACAAAAAAAAATCACCCAAAAAAAAAAAAAAAAAAAAAAAAAAAAAAGGGAAAGAGAGAAAAAGAAAAATAAAACTTTTTTTCTTTTTTTTTTTTTTTTGGGTTTTTTTTATTTTGTTTTCCTTTTGTCTTGTACTTTTGCTGGATGGGTTCCAATCTTTGTTTTTTATTTAAAGGGTTTTTTTTTTTTTTT
>Ga0116227_10015026_pt1 | contig 11573 bp, 12 predicted proteins | sample S1TSphgellanicum_FD_89693 | JGI IMG/M metagenome (GOLD analysis project Ga0116227, IMG submission 89693) | Host-associated microbial communities from peat moss isolated from Minnesota, USA - S1T2_Fb - Sphagnum magellanicum MG | ecosystem: Host-associated > Plants > Peat moss > Unclassified... | reverse complement strand
GGCGCGCTGGGGGTGGCTGCACTGGCGACCGTCGCAGGCGCCATCGCGCACGCGCAGCCCGCGGGTATCGACGCCGCAGCGGCCCTGCTCGCCGGCAGCCATGCCGCGTTCTTCGCGGCCGCCGGGCTGGCGCTGCTGTGCGGCTTGATCTCGCTGCGACTGGATCGGCCGGCCCGAAGCGCTCCATTCATCCAACCTTACAACAGGAGATCGCCATGACTTTGGATTCCGCAGACTTCCCTCTTCACGACATCTCCCGCTTCCCGCTGGTGCTCGCAAAAGGCGACACCTCGCCTGGCTACGCCCTCCAGTGGGAGCGCGAGATGCAGGCGCTCGTCGACCACGGCAAGCCCTTCGTGCTGATCCATCCTCACGCACGTGCGGAAGAAGCGCATGAAGACCGCAAGCGGCGCGGCCTCTGGCTCAAGCAGAACAAGCAGGCGCTGAGCATCTGCTGCAAGGCCGTCATCAGCATCGAGCCTGACGATGACCGGCGCGCCGCGCTGGCGGCCCAGTCGGCCATGGCGGAGAGGGCCTTCGGCATTTCGATGCGCATGGCCGCCTCGATGGAGCAAGCCTGTGCCGATGGCCTCGCACTGTTGGGCGCGGACGCGTAGCGTCTCAAGCCTGCTCGCCCATGCCGATGAACGCACGCCGATGCCGGCGCGCCCAGGTCGCGACGTCGGTCGGCTCGAAGGCCGCCAGGCTGACGTGCGGCCCGAAGGGCCGGGCGAGGATCGCATCGGCCTCGTCGGGATGGATTGCGAAGTAGCGGAACTTGGAGGCCACCCGGTGGCCCATGCCTTCCCCCATCGCCGCATCGACCTCGCGCTCGAACGCATCGATGGGCTGCGCCCGATAGGCGATGCGCCGGCCGAGGCCCTCCGAGATGCGTGCTGCGAGTTCGTCGCCGCTCAGGCTTTCGGGCCCCGCGATGCGGTAATCGCCCGTGGCACCTTGCAGCAGCAGTTCGATGGCCGCGCGGGCGCAGTCATCGACGCAGGTCCAGGCGATGCGCTGCGTGGCGGCGATGGGCGGTGCGAAGAGGCCGCTGTCGACGATCTCGCTGCGGGCCGAGGGCTTGCGCAGGTTGTCGAGGTACATCGTCGGCCGCACGCTGGCGAAGGCGAGTCCGACCTGCCGCAGTGCGTCTTGGACACGGGCGTTGCCCACGAAGCTGGGTTCCGTACATGGCGCGGCACGGCTGGCGCTCGCGAGCCGGAGCACCACCGAGCGCAAGCCCGCTGCGATGCAGGCGGTCGCCGCATGGCTTGCCTGGGCGGCCATCACGTCCACCGGCCCGGTGGGGACCTGCAGAACCGCATGGGTGACCCCGACACTGGCCGCCTCAAGCGATGCGAGGTCGTCGAGGTCGCCCTCGGCGAATTCGACGTCGCCCGCCGGAAAGAACGGCGCTCTGGCACGGTCGCGCACCAGTGCGCGAACCGTCAGTCCACGCTCAAGGGCGGCACGCACGGCGGCGCTGCCCTGCACGCCAGCGGCGAGATAGACAAGGACGATGGGCTTGGATCGATCGATGGCGGTCATGAAACTGCTCCTGTCAAAAGGCCCGATGGAGCAGCATCGCCGTCGATGACATCCGACCAGGCCCGCAAGGCGCATGGCGGCGCGGGACTGTCGGGAGCCGCGCTTGTGAAGAGCGCGGCAAGAGCTTTCCGGGGGGCCGGAGAGGGCTTGGGCCTACCCAGACCAAGCCTGCCATTTCGACGCTCAAAGTGTATCGGGGCCCAAGTCGCAGCGTCACCCGGAATCATCAACAAATGAGAATAGTTCTCGTTTAATATCGATGCATGAACCAGAATATTGCTTGGACTCGCCCCCAGCAGGGGCGGCGAACTCCAGCTTCAGCTTGAAGCCCCTGCTGGCCGCCAACATGGCGTGCACCATGGCGATGATGGCGTTCGTGGGCCCGCTGGCACGCCAGCTGCGACTGCCAGCGTGGCAGGCCGGCGCGGCCGTCACGGTCGGCGGCGTGTTGTGGATGCTGCTCGCGCGTCCCTGGGGTGCGGCAAGCGACCGGCGCGGGCGTCGGGCCATCCTGCTGGCCGGGGTGGGCGGCTTCGCGCTGTCCTACTGGGCCATGTGCGCCGTGCTGGTGCTTTCGTTGCAGTTCATGCCCTCTGCGCTGCTGGTCTTCGCCGGGCTGCTGCTCACGCGCGGCGCCATCGGCGCGTTCTATGCGGCGATTCCTTCGACCGGCCAGGCGCTGATCGCGGATTTCATTCCTCCGGACAGGCGCGCCGGGGCCATGGCCTCGCTGGGCGCGGCCAATGCCGTGGGCATGGTGTTGGGCCCCGCCCTGGCCGCGGCGCTGGCGCAGTACAGCCTGAGCTTGCCGCTCTACGTGACGGCGCTGCTGCCGGCCATCGCCTGGCTGGTGCTCTGGAGGGCGCTGCCGCGATGCGAGCACCATGCGGCGGCCTTGCCGTCGACGCTGCAGTTGAGCGACGTCCGGCTGCGCCGTCCGATGGTGGTCGCCTTCATCGCGATGTTCTGCGTGGCCATTGCGCAGATCACGGTGGGCTTCTTCGCCATCGATCGGCTGCATCTGGCACCGGGTGCGGCGGCACGCGCGGCCGGCATTGCGCTGACCGCGGTCGGGGTCGGCCTGATCGCGTCGCAGCTGCTGGTGCGCAGGCTGGACTGGCCGCCGCTGCGCCTGATCCGCGCGGGGGCCGTCGTTGCGGCCCTGGGCTTCGGCGCGACGGCGATGGCGGGCACGCCGACCTGGCTCGCGGCGTGCTACTTCGTGGCCGCAGCCGGCATGGTCTGGGTCTTCCCGGCCTTCGCGGCGCTGGCCGCCAATGCGGTCGAGGGCCATGAGCAAGGCGCCGCCGCGGGTTCGGTGGGCGCGGCGCAAGGCCTGGGCATCGTGCTCGGGCCGCTGGCCGGGACGCTGCTCTACGAGTTCGGGGCGGGCGTGCCGTACCTGCTGGTCGCACTGCTGCTGGCGGGCGTGGCGCTCTGGCCCGTACCGAAGGTGCTGGCGCGACCACGAATCAGCTGAGCAACATCGCCTGCAAGCGATGGCGCCACAGTGCCCCTGCAGGCCAACAATATTCAGTGCAGCCAACGATCAATCCCGATGATCGGCACTCCCCATCCGCCAGTAACCCTGGGCGCTGAGCCGGTGCCGCTCGATGCCGCGCGCCTGGAAGTGCAGCTTCAGTTCACGCACGGCCGAAGCTTCGCCGGCCAGCCAGAGGTAGCCCGGCTCGCTGGGCAGCGAGTGATGCAGCAGTTGCTGGCACAGCCTTCGGCCGGGTCCAGCAGGGTCGGCGCGCAGCCAGGTCGTGTGCCAGTCCGCAACCGTGGGAATAGGCTGCTGCTCCTCCATGCCCTCCACCTCGACATACGCTTGCACCTGCATCGTGGGGGCGAGCTGCGCGGCGATGGACTGGATGGCCGGCAAGGCCGTCGCGTCGCCTGCCAGCAGCAGCCAGCGTGCATCCCCCGGCGGCGCGAAGCCGCCACTGCGTGGGCCGGCAATGCTCACCTGGTCCCCCTCTCGCGCCTGGGAGGCCCACATCGAGGCCGGTCCTTCCCCGTGATCGCCATGCAGCACCAGGTCGATGGTCACCGTTCCCGCATCATGATCGACGGCGCGCAACGTGTAGGCCCGGCCTGCACCCGTGGGCACAAAGAGCTTGACCCACGCGCCCGGCATGTCCACTTCGTCGGTCCGGATGAAGGCAGCGACCTCCGGGCCAGACGACTCCTCGGAAAGACCCGATTCCCAGGAGCCACATGGGGGCCAGCAGAACGGAAGCCGGGTCAGGGTTGAGAAAGCACCGTCATATGTTGGACTCGCCTAAGTGATTGATAAACCTGCTGTATCTGGCTTCAGCGTAGTTCAGCGAACTTCGGTGCTGGCATCATGGTGAAATGAAAAAACGCCCCTCGGGGCGTTTTTTCATGGGGCGCCCAGGAGGCGCGGGCTCATATTCGGCCCATCAGCAGCAGGACCACCACGATCAGCACCACAAGGCCCAGACCGCCACTGGGGCCATACCCCCAGGAGCGGCTGTGGCCCCAGGTGGGCAGGGCGCCCAGCAGCATCAGGATCAGCACGATCAGCAGAATGAAGGAAAGGGACATGGCCAGGACTCCTCTAACGGTTATGGATGGTCGCCGGGTTGCCGTATTGCGGCGGATCCAGCGAAAGTCAGCCTGCATCGTGCGGCGGCAGGCCCATGCCCACGGCAGGATCGGGGCCTGACGCGCCGTCAGGGATATCCCACAGCCTTGGTCGGCCGTTAGCGCGCGTCGCGCAGGTGACGCGAGCCCTGGCTTCTTCAGGGCTGCCCCGGTGGGCGATGCCGGCCCGCGGCGCTACCCTATGGGAGAAGGAGTTTTCATGCGCCCGCACTACAAGTTCTGGCCCCGGCGGCTGCCGCACCAGTTGACGCCGCCCGCCACCTCGCTCTGGGACAATCTTGCAGTCTCGGCACGCCGCTATCCGGACAAGGTGGCGCTGGTGTTCTTCGACCGCAGCACCTGCTACGCCGAACTGGCGGAGCAGGCCGAGCGCCTGGCGGCCTATCTGGCGCGCCTGGGGGTGGGCAAGGGCGACCGCGTGCTGCTCGACATGCAGAACTGCCCGCAACTGGTCGTGGCGCACTTTGCCATCCTGCGCGCCAATGCCGTGGTGGTACCGGTCAACCCCATGAACCGGGCCGAAGAACTCAAGCACTACATCACCGATTCCGATGCCCGCGTGGCGATCACCACCGCCGACCTGGCCGCCGAACTGGCCCGCGCCAGCGACGGGCTGCCCGAGGCCGAGCGGCTGCAACATCTGGTCGTCACCCATTTCACCGACGCCTTCGATGCCGGCGCCTCCGGCAACGATGCGCCGCCCGAGGCCTGGCGCGGCTGGCTGACCACGCGCCACGCGCCGCCCGCGCTCGCCGGCGGGCAGGTGCATGCCTGGTCCGACGCCATGGCCTGCGCTGATGTGCCGCCCACCCTTGACGTCGGGCCCGAGGACCTGGCGCTGCTGCCCTACACCAGTGGCACCACCGGGCTGCCCAAGGGCTGCATGCACGTGCACGCGGGCATCCAGCACAACACGCTGGCAAGCTTCCACTGGGCCAACGGCACGCCGGGCAACGTTTCGCTGGCGGTGATCCCGATGTTCCACATCACCGGCATCGTGAGCATGATGCATACCGTGATCTACGGCGGCGGCACCCTGGTGGTGATGCCACGCTGGGACCGCGACCTGGCCGGCCGCATGATCTCGCGCCACCGCGTCACGCACTGGACCAACATTCCCACCATGGTGATCGACCTGCTGGGCAGCCCGCACCTGCGGGACTACGACCTGTCCAGCCTGGTCTACATCGGCGGCGGCGGCGCGGCCATGCCGCAGGCCGTCGCGCAGCGCCTGCTGGAGGAGTTCGGCCTGCGCTTCTCCGAGGGCTACGGCCTGACCGAGACCGCGGCGCCTTCGCATACCAACCCGCCAGAGGCGCCCAAGCAGCAGTGCCTGGGCATTCCCTTCATGAGCACCGATGCGCGCATCCTGGACCCGGACACGCTGCAGGAGCTGCCCCCGGGCGAGCAGGGCGAGATCGTGATCCACGGCCCGCAGGTCTTCCGCGGCTACTGGAAGCGGCCCGAGGCGACGGCCGCGGCCTTCATCGAGTTCGATGGCAAGCGCTTCTTCCGCTCTGGCGACCTGGGCCGCATGGACGAGGAGGGCTACTTCTTCATGACCGACCGCCTCAAGCGCATGATCAACGCCTCGGGCTTCAAGGTCTGGCCGGCCGAGGTCGAGGCGCTGATGTTCCGGCATCCGGCGATCCAGGAGGCCTGCGTCATCGCCACGCGCGACGCCTACCGCGGCGAGAGCGTGAAGGCGGTCGTGGTGCTGCGCCACGGCCACGAGGCGACTACGCCGGAAGACATCATTGCCTGGTGCCGCGAGAACATGGCCGTCTACAAGGCGCCACGCCAGGTCGACCTGGTGGCGGCGCTGCCCAAGAGCGGCAGCGGCAAGGTGATGTGGCGCGCGCTGCAGGAGGCCGAAGGCCATCGCTGACGCCCGCGGCCCGGCGCGCCGGTGGCCTGGCGCGCATCCGCCTCCTAGAATCCGCGGCATGTCGCCAGCCCCTCTTTCCGCGCATGACCTGCTGGGCAAGCCCGAGGCCGGCTGGCGCCTCGCGCTGTTCCGCGTGATCTTCGAGTCCGAGACCCGCGCCGGGCGGTTGTTCGACAAGCTGCTGGTGGTGCTGATCCTGCTGAGCGTGGGCACCGTCGTGGCGGACAGCGTGGAGCCTTTGCACCGCCGCTATTCGGCCTTGTTCGATGCGCTGGAGTGGGGCTTCACCGCCATCTTCACGCTCGAGTACCTGGCCCGCCTGTTGTGCGTGCGGCGCCCGGGGCGCTATGCGCGCAGCTTCTACGGCGTGGTGGACCTGCTGGCGCTGCTGCCCACCTACCTGGCCATGGTGGCGCCCGGATTGCATGCGCTGATCGACGTGCGCGTACTGCGGCTGCTGCGCATCTTCCGCATCTTCAAGCTCACGGCCTACGTGGCGGAATACCAGGCGCTGGGCGACGCGCTGCGCGCGAGCCGGCGCAAGATCCTGGTGTTCCTGTCGGCGGTGCTGATGATCGTGCTGGTGGTGGGCACGCTCATGTATGTCGTGGAAGGCCCCGCACACGGCTTCACCAGCATCCCCACCGCGGTCTACTGGGCCATCACCACCATGACGACGGTGGGCTTTGGCGACATCGCGCCGCACACCGGCCTGGGGCGCTTCATCTCGTCCGTGATGATGCTGCTCGGCTGGGGCACGCTGGCCGTGCCCACGGGCATCGTGACCGCCGAGATGACCGCGCGGCGCGTGCTGGCGCCCGCCATTCCCCTGCCGCAGCCGGCAGCCTGCCCGCAATGCGGCGCGCAGGGCCATGCGGCCGATTCGGCCTTCTGCCGGCGCTGCGGCGCCCGCCTGCCTGCTTCATCCTGATCCACCAACCGAGGAGTTCCATGTCCCTGCTTGCCAATGCCGTCGTCGTCCTGCTGGGCCTGGTGCATGTCTACATCCTGGTGCTGGAGATGTTCCTGTGGGAGCGTCCGGCAGGGCTCAAGGCCTTCCGCCAGACGCCGGAGTCGGCGCGCGCCACGAAGGTGCTGGCTGCCAACCAGGGGCTCTACAACGGCTTCCTGGCCGCAGGGCTGTTCTGGGGCGCCGCGCTGGGCGGGGCGGGCACCGACGTGAAGCTCTTCTTCCTTGGCTGCGTGCTGCTGGCCGGGCTCTACGGTGCGGCCACGGCGTCCCGCAAGATCCTCTGGGTCCAGGCCGTGCCGGCGGCGGTGGGGATCGCGCTGGTGCTTGCGAGCTAACGTACCTCGACCTTCAGGCCGTCATCGATGACGGTGATCTCGCCGATCTCCACCGGGCGGTTGCCAAAGCGCAGTTGCTCGGGGGTGAAGGTGTGCAGCGGGTAGTCGCGCAGCACTTGCCTGGCCACGAGCGCGCCCATGGCCTGCAGGTTGCGGGCATCGTCGGCCGACAGGCCCTGCAGCTCCAGCCGCTCCGCAGTCGGTTGGTACAAGCGCACCGCACGGGCCGCGGCGTCGAAACGCAGCCCGCTGCTGATGGCCAGCACGCCGGACAGCGGCGTGGGCAGCAGCAGCGGGTTGCGTACCAGCGTGTCGGTGGTGACTACCAGCCGGTTGGCCTGCGGCAGCAACGTGATGCGCGGATGGTCCAGGCGCAGCTCGAAGATCTCTGCATAGCGCATGTTGACCGGAAAGCGCCGCTCTATGCCGGCCTGGATCTGCTCGCGGCTCAAGGTGTATTCGCCGGTCCAGATGTTGTAGCCCGCGCGTACCGCCGCTGGCAGCGATGCGGCCAGGGCCAGGAGGTGGCGGCGTCTGAAGCCGTATGTCGGGTTGGAGCGGGGCATGGCCGTTCGACAGCGGCTAGGGGGCTTCGTTCCCCTGGTCGAACGGCGGGGCAGGCGATGGGAACAGCCGCGCGCACAGGAAGTCCACCCAGACGCGCAGCCTGGGCGAGAGCTGGCGGTGCGCGGGCCACAGCACCGAGAAATGGCCGGTGTCCTGCGTGTAGCCGGGCAGCACGGCCTGTAGCGTACCCGCGGCCAAGGCTTCGCGCACGGTGAAGTCCGGCAGGAAGGCCAGCCCCAGATTGCCCAGTGCGGCATGGATCAGGCCTTCGAGATTGCTGCTGGTCAGTGCAATGGGCAGGGGGGGCAGCGGGCCCTCGGTGTCAGCAGGGTCGGCCATCAGCCGCCATTCCTCCAGCTTGCCGGTGGTGACGAAGCGGTATTGCAGGCAGGCGTGCTGCAGCAGGTCACGCGGCCGCTGCGGCGTGCCGCGGCGCGCCAGGTAGGCAGGTGTGCCGACGATGGCCCAGCGGAAGCTGCCCAGGGTGCGCGCCTGCAGCCGGGAGTCGCGCAGCGGGCCGCTGCGCACCACGGCGTCGAAGCCTTCGTCGATGACATCGACCATGCGGTCGCTGAAGTCCAGGTCGAGTGCGATGTCCGGATAGCGCGCGGTGAATTCCGGCAGCACCGGCAACAACAGGCGGTAGCCGACGGCCGGCAGGCTGACCCGCAGCCGGCCGCGCGGGCTGTCCATGTGGTGGGCCAGTTCTTCGCGCGCGTCGTCCAGGTCGGCCAGGATGCGCTGGCTGCGCGCCAGGAACAGCTCGCCCTCGGGCGTGAGGTGGATACGGCGCGTGCTGCGCTGCATCAGGCGCACGCCCAGCTTTTCCTCCAGCTTGGCCACGCTCTTGCCGATGGCCGAGGCCGACAGGCCCAGACGCTGGCCGGCGGCGACAAAGCTGCGCGTTTCCGCCGCCTGCACAAAGGCCTGCAGTCCGTTCAGGAGATGGTCGGTGCTGGGCATTGAAGAAAATAATTCCGATAAGAGTGGGTGTCTGGCCTGTTTATCTTATTTTGCAGAGTTTTTATCTTCTATCCCTGAACATACAACGGGAAGAAACATGTCTGCGATCTCTTTGCCCACCCGCTTTGGCGCTGAGCCGTCACGGGCGGAAGCCCGGCTGACCCTGGCCGCGGTGTGCCTCGCGGCTTTGTGCCTGCCGCTGGGCTTTACCGGTGCGGCGGTGGCGCTGCATGCCATTGGCCAGGAGTTCGGCGCCGGGCCGGAAGGGCTGATGTGGGTCAACAACGCCTTCATGCTGGCATTCGGCAGCCTGCTGCTGGTGTGCGGCACCTTGGCCGACCGTCAGGGGCGGCGGCGCTGGTTCCTGGGCGGCGTGGCGCTGTATGCGGCGGCCAGCGTGGCCGCCTGGGCCGCGCCCGGTATCGTGGCGCTGGACCTGCTGCGCGCCTTGCAGGGCGTGGGCGCGGCGGCCCTCCTCTCCAGCGGGCCGGCGGCGCTGGCCCAGGTGTTCGAGGAGCCGGCACGGCCGCGCGCCTACAGCCTGCTGGGCGCCAGCTTTGGCATTGGTCTGGCCTTTGGCCCGCTGTTGGCCGGGGTGCTGGTCCACAGTGTGGGCTGGCGCAGCTTCTTCCTGGTGCTGGCGGCGCTGACGGCTGGCGCCGGGTTGCTGGGCGCCTATGCCATGCGCGAATCGCGCAACCCGGCCGCGGCCATTCAGCGGGTGGATTGGTGGGGCGCCAGCAGCTTCACCCTGGGGCTGGCGGTGTTCACCTGGGCGGTGCTGCGCGCGCCTGAGCGGGGCTGGATGGCTGCCTCGGTGCTGGCCTTGCTGGCGGCGGCGGCCGGCTTGCTGGTGCTGTTCGTGCGCACAGAACTGCGCGTGGCGCACCCGATGCTGGACCTGCGCCTGTTCCGCAGCGCGCGCTTTGCTGGCGTGCAGTGGCTGGCTGTGGCACCGGCCTGGTCGTTTGTGGTCTTGCTGGTGCTGTTGCCGGTGCGCTTCATTGGCGCCGAAGGCTGGCCCGAAGTACAGGTCGGCTGGTGGATGCTGGCGCTGTCCGGGCCGATGCTGGTGGTGCCGCTGCTGTCGGGCTGGCTGGTGCGCTGGCTGTCGGCGGGCGTGTTGTCGGGGGTTGGCCTGCTGGGTTGCGCAGCCGGGCTGGCCTGGCTGGCGCAGTGGATGCCGGGCGATGCGCCCGCTGCCCTGTTGCCGCCACTGCTGCTGATCGGCGCCGGCATTGGATTGCCCTGGGGGCTGATGGATGGGCTGGCGGTAAGCGTGGTGCCGCGCGAGCAGGCAGGCATGGCGGCCGGCATCTTCAACACCTTGCGCGTGGCGGGCGAGGGCATTGCGGTGGCGATGGTCGGCACCTTGCTGGCCGCGCTGGTGCAGGCGCATTTGCCGCAAGCGGCCCCGGCAAGCCTGGCCCAGGCCGCGCACCAGGCCGCCGCGGGGGATATGGCGCAGGCTGCGGTACTGCTGCCGGGCGTGCCCGCGCCGGTGCTGGGCGCTGCTTACGCGCAGGCCTTTCAGGCGCTGCTGTACCTGCTGGCGGGGATCTCTGTGGTGTCGGCGCTGGTGGCCTTCAGGGCACTGCGTCGGCCGGGCGTCAGTCGTGCAGCGAAGACAGGAATTGCTTCAGCTCCGGCGTCTGCGGGTTGCCAAACAGCGCCGCTGGCGAGCCGGCCTCGTGCACGCGGCCCTGGTGCATGAAGATCACGCGGTCGGCCACCTTGCGGGCAAAGCTCATCTCGTGCGTGACCATGAGCAGGGTCATGCCCTCCAGCGCCAGCGACTCGACCACGCGCAGCACTTCGCCGACCAGCTCCGGGTCAAGGGCCGAGGTGATCTCGTCGCACAGCAGCACGCCGGGCTCCATGGCCAGCGCGCGGGCGATGGCCACGCGCTGCTGCTGGCCGCCAGAGAGCTGCTCGGGCCGGGCATCGAACTTCTCGGCCAGGCCTACGCGTTCGAGCAACTTGCGTGCGTGCTCGGCCGCGTCTTTTTGCGACTTCTTCTTGACCAGCGTGGGCGCCAGCATGATGTTGCGGCCCACCGAGAGGTGCGGGAACAGGTTGAAGCCCTGGAAGATCATGCCCACGCGCTGGCGCAGCGCGCGCATGGCCTGCGGGCTGTCATAGACCAGCGGCTGGCCATCCACGGTAAGCGCACCGTCCTGGAAAGCCTCCAGGCCGTTGATGCAGCGCAGCAGCGTGCTCTTGCCCGAGCCGCTCTTGCCGATGATGGCGATCACCTCGCCGCGCGCCACCTGCAGGTCTATGCCCTTGAGCACCTCGTTCGTGCCATAGGACTTGCGCAGGCCGTGGATGGCGACGATGGGCGCACCCGGCACGGCCGGCGGCAGCGCGGCGTCTGCCACGGCGGGGGAGGCTGTTTCAGCGGCGGTCGGCATTGAGTTTCCTTTCGAGCGCGCGGGCGTAGAGGCTGATGGGGAAGCACAGCGCGAAGTACATCAGCGCCAGGCAGCTGTAGACGACGAAGGGCTTGAAGGTGGCGTTGGAGATCATGCTGCCGGCCTTGGTCAGCTCTATGAAGCCGATGACCGAGGCCAGCGCCGTGCCCTTGACCACCTGTACCAGAAAGCCCACCGTGGGCGCCACCGCCAGGCGCGAGGCCTGCGGCAGGATCACGTGGCGCAGCTGTTCC
>Ga0116227_10015025_pt1 | contig 11573 bp, 7 predicted proteins | sample S1TSphgellanicum_FD_89693 | JGI IMG/M metagenome (GOLD analysis project Ga0116227, IMG submission 89693) | Host-associated microbial communities from peat moss isolated from Minnesota, USA - S1T2_Fb - Sphagnum magellanicum MG | ecosystem: Host-associated > Plants > Peat moss > Unclassified... | reverse complement strand
CTATAAAGGATCAAAGCGTTTTGTAGCTGAACTGGAACCCGCTTTTGTGAGAGCCTTGCCTGCTGGTATCTTAAAAACAGGTGTTTTTGTGGATGAAACGCTAGGGATGATTAACGAAGTAGTATCCTTGTATGGTCTGGATGCGGTACAATTACATGGTCAGGAATCTCCGGAATTTATCGAGGGCTTGAGGGCGGAGCTGGATTCCAGTGTAGAAATTATCAAGGCTTTTGGGATGGAGGAAGGATTTGATTTTGACCAATTGATACCCTACGCCCAGCTGGTTGATTATTTTTTATTCGATACGAAAACGACTGCGCACGGGGGATCTGGAAAAACCTTCGATTGGACACTTTTGGCCCAATACGACTTGCAGGTGCCTTATTTTTTAAGTGGTGGTCTTGATTTAAGTAGTGCCGAAGCATTGAAGCAACTACATGATACACGCCTTTATGCAATGGATGTCAACAGTCGGTTTGAACTGGAGCCAGGCTTAAAGGACATAAATAAATTGATTGATTTTAAACAGAGAATAAAATGATGAGCTATTTTGTAAACGAAAAGGGATATTACGGTGATTTTGGAGGGGCTTATATTCCGGAAATGTTATATCCTAACGTAGAAGAACTGCGACAAAATTACCTGAAGATTATTGAAGATGCTTCTTTTCAAAAGGAGTTTCATCAATTGCTTAGGGATTACGTAGGCAGGCCTTCGCCATTGTACCTGGCCAGGCGCTTGTCGCAAAAATACAAGGCCAACATTTTCCTGAAACGGGAAGACTTAAATCATACGGGCGCACATAAAATCAACAATACAATAGGACAGATCCTCTTGGCGGAGCGCTTGGGTAAAAAACGCATTATTGCGGAAACAGGCGCTGGGCAGCATGGTGTAGCCACGGCCACGGTATGTGCTTTACGCGGCTTGGAATGCGTGGTTTATATGGGTGAGGTTGACATCAAACGCCAGGCACCTAATGTAGCCAGGATGAAAATGCTGGGCGCTAAAGTTGTTCCGGCAACTTCAGGTAGCAAGACTTTAAAAGATGCGACAAATGAAGCGATGCGGGATTGGATCAATAATCCAGTAGATACCCATTACATCATCGGTTCTGTAGTTGGCCCGCATCCTTATCCAGATATGGTTGCCATTTTTCAATCAATTATCTCTGAAGAGACTAAGAAGCAATTGCTGGAGCAGACTGGAAACGACCAACCAGATTACGTACTGGCTTGTGTGGGTGGTGGTAGCAATGCCATGGGCATGTTTTATCATTTTATAGCTGATGAAAAGGTAAAATTGGTGGCTGTTGAAGCTGGCGGTAAAGGAGTGGATAGTGGATTTTCTGCAGCCACAACCTATCTGGGTAAAGAAGGTGTATTGCATGGAAGCCGCAGTATCCTGATGCAGACACCCGATGGTCAGGTGGTAGAACCCCATTCGGTTTCGGCCGGATTAGACTATCCTGGAATTGGACCCCAACATGCGCATTTGTTTAAAACAGGCCGTGGACAATATGTTTCTGTAACCGATGAAGAATCGTTACAGGCAGGCTTGTTGCTCACCCAAATGGAAGGAATTATCCCTGCCATTGAGAGCGCACATGCCTTAGCTTACCTGGAGAAAATGACTTTTACAGGCAAAGAGAATGTAGTGGTTTGTCTATCCGGTAGGGGTGATAAAGACATGGACACGTATATGAAGTATTTTGGTTTATAATACAAGAAAATGAGCAGAATTAAGAAGTTATTTCAAGAGAAGAAAAATATATTATCAATTTATTATACTGCAGGTTATCCTGGACTAAATGATACCGTTCGTATTGCAGAGGCCTTGGAGAAGTCGGGTGCCGACTTACTGGAGATTGGTTTTCCATACTCGGATCCTGTTGCGGATGGCCCGGTTATTCAGGCCAGCAGTAAACAATCTTTAGATCAGGGGATGGATTTGAAGTTGTTGTTTCAGCAACTGAAAGCACTTCGTGAAAAGGTAAGTATCCCAGTATTGCTGATGGGCTATGTAAACCCGATGCTACAGTTCGGTGTAGAGAACTTTTGCAAGGCTTGCCTGGAAGTGGGGGTAGACGGTTGTATTGTGCCAGATTTACCAATAGTGGAATATGAGGAATTCTATCAGGAGGTTTTTGAGTCCAGGGGCTTGAGCAATATCTTTTTAGTGACGCCACACACCTCTCCAGAAAGAATTAGGAAGATAGATGGTTTAAGTAATGGATTCATCTATTTATTATCTTCATCTGCTACTACGGGCCAAAGCCTGCAGGTTTCTGAAAATACGGAAAATTACTTTGCCCGTATTGCAAGTTTGAAGTTGAACAATCCTTTGATGATTGGTTTTGGGATCAACAGTAAAGAAACCTTTGACAAAGCTTGTCAGTACGCCAATGGTGGTATTATAGGTAGTGCCTTCGTTAAAGCCCTAGATCCTACAAACCTGGAGGGTAGTATTCAGCAGTTTATGTTGAAATTTAAGCCTTAGCTTTTTTCTGAATTGATTTTAGGAAAATAAATCCCGCAAGACCTGAAATGACCGAAGCGCAAAGGATGGCAAACTTCGCTTCGGTTACATGCATTTCATCGCTAAAAGAAAGTAAGGAGATGAAAATAGACATGGTAAAGCCGATACCTGCCAGCATGCCCAATCCAATGATGTGTTTCCAGCCGGATTGAGAAGGTAGGCTGCCCAGTTTTAACTTCACAGCAATCCATGAAAATAGGGTTACACCAATGGTTTTTCCTGCAAACAGGCCTGTAATAATCCCGAAGCCAAGTGGAGAAACCAGTCCGGCTAACATTTCTTTTTGAAAGGTAATATTGGTATTGGCCAAGGCGAAGACGGGCATTATAAAATAGTTAACTGGTCCGTTTAGCAGGTGTTCCAGCTTTTCGAGTGGCGATTCTATATTGACATTGTTGGTTGGAATGGTTAGCGCCAGTAATACACCTGCAATGGTGGCATGAATGCCAGAATGGTGGATGAAATACCATAGAAAAACGCCAGGAACGAGGTAAAAATAAAGCGGCTTAATGTTCATGAAGTTGAATGCCAGCAATAAGAGCATAACTCCACCTGCCATGAATAAATAATCAAAATGTACTTGATTGGTATAAAATACAGCGATCACCAGGATCGCCCCCAGGTCATCCACAATAGCAAGTGCTGCTAAAAAAACTTTTAAAGCGGTTGGAATACTTTTTCCTAACATGGAGATGATTGCTAGGGCAAAAGCAATATCTGTGGCCATTGGGATACCCCAGCCTGAGGCTGTCGTTTCTCCTTTATTGAACAGGAAATAAATCAAAGCTGGAATGAGCATGCCACCCATAGCTGCAACAACTGGTAGTGAAGCCTTTTTTAGCGAAGATAGTTCGCCTTCCAGCATTTCACGTTTGATTTCGAGCCCAACAAGTAAAAAGAAAATAGCCATGAAGGCATCATTGATCCAGGCAGAAACGGTAAAAGTGTAAATAGCCGTGCCGAAGCTAAAACCGAAATCGGTAGCTAAAAAACTCGAAAACCCATCTTTAAACGAAGAATTGCCAATGTATAGCGAAATGGCTACACAGATCATCAACAAAATGCCACCAATTTGACCGGAGCGGAAAAAATCTTTAAAAGCCTGCAGATTGATTAATTTAGCCATACGGTAAATATAACCATTCTGGAGAAACTACAGGTAATTATTGAGCTCGCCTTTTCCTTCCCGGATGATTTCAAAGTCACCGGAGGTGCAGTCTACAACCGTAGAAGCTTGATTGCCACCAAAGCCACCGTCAATCACCAGATCGACCAGGTCTTCGTATTTTTCATGAATCAATTCCGGATCTGTAGCGTATTCGATCACTTCATCGTCGTCCCGGATGGAGGTTGATAAAATCGGATTGCCCAGAAGTGTCACAATTTCCCTTGCAATGTTATTGTTAGGCACGCGGATGCCTACTGTTTTTTTATTAGAACTTAACAGCTTAGGAACGTTGTTGTTGGCATTTAGGATGAAAGTAAAGGGACCAGGTAAGGCTTTTTTCAACACACGAAAGGTGGTCGTGTCTATCGGTTTGATGTAGTCAGAAATGTGTCTCAAATCAGAGCATATGAAGGAAAAATTGGCTTTTTCAGGCTTAATGCCCCTGATGCGGCAAATTTTTTCAATGGCTTTTTGATTGGTGATGTCGCATCCCAAGCCATACACAGTATCGGTAGGGTAGATGATCAGACCCCCCTTTTTCAATACCGCAACAGCCTGTTCAATGGCTTTTGGATTTGGGTTTTCAGGATAGATTTTGATAAGCATATGTAAAATTAAACAAATCTTAGGCCGAATTCAGATTATTATTGTTCAATTGGCATGTTTTTTAGTAAATTGTTAAGTATGAGAAAAGCATTTATCGCAATTGCCGCATTTTTAGTAGCGCTTACCGTCATGTTAGGCCTTACCTATCCACCCTTATGGTGGATAGCCATTTTTACAGGACCCATAGTTTTATTGGGTATTTATGACCTTTATCAACCCAAACACAGCATTGTACGAAACTATCCTGTGGTTGGTAGGTTACGATACCTGGCGGAGGATCTTCGGCCGAAAGTATATCAATATTTTGTAGAGAGTGATACCAATGGTAAACCTTTTAGCCGTTTAAACCGTTCGTTGATCTACCAGCGGGCTAAGAAAGAAAATGACACTATTCCGTTCGGGACGCAGTTGGATGTGTATGAAAATGGATACGAATGGTTGAGCCATAGTATCGCTGCCATCAGTCACCATGAACTCGATCCCAACCCACGGGTATTGGTTGGAGGCCCGGATTGTACTAAACCTTATTCTGCCAGCATTTACAACATCTCAGCCATGAGTTTTGGCTCTTTGAGCCAGAATGCGATTCTGGCTCTGAACGGAGGTGCTAAGTTGGGTAATTTTGCACACAATACCGGCGAAGGCGGGATTAGTGATTACCACGCAAATCCTGGTGGGGATTTAATCTGGCAAATCGGTACTGGTTATTTTGGCTGTCGCCACCATGATGGTACTTTTAATTTTGATGCCTTTGCGGAACGTTCGCAGTCTGATCAGGTCAGAATGATTGAAATTAAGCTTTCTCAGGGCGCTAAGCCTGGTCACGGAGGTATTTTGCCAGCAAAGAAAGTAACACCGGAAATTGCGCGCATTCGTTTGGTTAAAGAGGGGTTTGATGTGATTTCACCTCCCGCGCATACTGCATTTTCGACGCCTTTAGAATTGGTTGCATTTATCAAGAAGCTTCGGGAGCTTTCTGGTGGTAAACCTGTCGGTTTTAAATTGTGTATCGGTCGTAAAAGTGAATTCTTTGCCATTTGTAAAGCGATGGTTGAAACGGGGGTGTATGCGGATTTTATTACCGTGGATGGTGGAGAGGGTGGAACAGGAGCCTCCCCTCAGGAATTCTCCAATGCAGTAGGTATGCCTTTACGCGAAGGTCTAGCCTTTGTGTATGATGTGCTAACGGGGTTTAATTTGAAAAAGGACATTAAGATTATTGCTTCAGGGAAAGTCGCTTCTGGCTTTGATTTGGTGAAAAACATCGCGCTTGGGGCTGATTTGTGTAATTCTGCGCGGGGAATGATGTTTGCTTTGGGGTGTATCCAGGCTTTGGAGTGCAATAGCAATACTTGTCCGACAGGTGTGGCTACTCAGGATCCGAGTTTAATGAAAGGTTTGGTTGTTGAGGATAAGCGGGTTCGTGTTTTCAATTTTCATCAACTTACGATTGCCAGCGCGGTGGAGTTGTTGGGGGCTGCGGGCTTGCGCCATACGCATCAGCTGACACGTGCTTACATCAATAGAAGGGTTGCGCCTAATATCACGCAAAGTTACATGGAAACATTTCCGTACATACCTGCGGGAAGTTTATTGAAAACGCCTTATCCGATTCGTTTTGAGTTGGGTATGGCTTTAAGTACCTCAGCTAGTTTTATGCCTACGGATTATAAAGTATCGATGGTAGATTATGCGCACGCCAATTCGTATTCCGGTGCATCTGAATCGGAACAGCAGCAGCGTTCTTAAAATTGTTAGCTAATCAGCTATGCTAAAAGCGCCCGGGTGATGTGACCCGGGCACTTCTTTTTATGTTCGTTTTTCGCTTAAAATTCTGCGTTTTTAGGGAAACGGGGGAAAGCAATGACATCTCTGATATTGGTCATACCACTTACAAAAAGTACCAGTCTTTCAAAGCCAAGACCAAAACCTGAGTGTGGTGCCGATCCAAAACGTCTGGTGTCTAAAAACCACCACATTTCTTCCTGAGAGATGTTTAACTCATCCATTCTTTGTGTCAGTTTATCTAAGCGTTCTTCCCTTTGAGAACCGCCGATCATTTCGCCGATACCAGGGAAAAGGATGTCCATCGCCGCCACTGTTTTTCTACCTTGCGCATCTGGCTCATTCTGACGCATGTAGAACGATTTGATGTCTGCTGGATAATCTGTTAAGATCACCGGCTTTTTAAAGTGTTTCTCTACAAGGTAACGCTCGTGCTCTGATTGTAAGTCCGCACCCCATTCATCAATCAGGTATTTGAATTGTTTCTTTTGATTCGGTTTCGAATGCTTTAGAATCGCGATGGCTTCGGTATAGGTTAAACGCTCAAAATCGTTGGCTAAACAGAAATTCAATTTGTCAATCAAAGATAATTCGCTGCGCTCCTGCTGAGGTTTAGTTTTTTCTTCTTCTAATAAACGGTTGTTTAAGAAGTCAATTTCTTCTTTGCAGTTTGTTAAAGCATAGCCGATTACATACTTCATCATGTCCTCTGCCAATTGCATATTGTCTTCCAGGTCTGCAAAAGCAACCTCTGGCTCAATCATCCAAAATTCGGCAAGGTGACGGGCTGTATTGGAGTTCTCCGCTCTGAAAGTAGGGCCAAAGGTATAGATCTGTCCAAAAGCCATAGCTGCAAGCTCACCTTCTAACTGTCCGGAAACGGTAAGGTTGGTGGCTCGGGCAAAGAAATCCTGGGCAAAATCTATTTTACCATCTTCTGTTTTTGGAAGATTCTCCAAATCTAAATTGGTTACTTTAAACATTTCACCGGCACCTTCTGCATCAGAAGCCGTAATGATCGGGGTGTGCATATAGGTAAAACCTCTTTCATTGTAAAACTGGTGAATGGCAAAAGCCAAAGCATGACGCAGTTTGAAAATCGCATTGAAGGTATTGGTACGGAAACGTAAATGTGCAATCTCCCGTAAAAATTCCAGGCTGTGCTTTTTAGGTTGCAAGGGGAATTTTTCAGGATCGCTGTCGCCAAGAATCTCGATAGATTCTGCCTTGATGTCTACACGCTGGCCTTTTCCAACAGATTCAACAATTGTTCCTTTTACTGCAATTGCAGCTCCTGTGGTAATTCTTTTAAGAAGCGCCTCGTCGGTATTATTAAAATCAACAACGATCTGGATATTTCCCATGCAGGAGCCATCATTGATTGCAATAAATTGGTTGTTGCGGAAAGTACGCACCCAACCCATAACAGTGACTTCTCTGTTAAACGATTCTGTCTCTAGCAGACTTTTTACTTTTTCTCTATGTATCATGATTTTATATGGAGCAGCCCAAAAATAATGATTTTCAATGAAACCATCACGGCCAAACGCTTATAATATCGTTTTGATGTTTAAGTCTGATACTCTTTATTTGCTTAGTTTTTGTGGTGTTTGATTGATTTTTTTGTATTTATTTATCTATTTTGTGGTTTTTTATATTGTTTATTTAAGTTTTTTTCTTTTTTTTTAGTGTTATTTTTCTATTTTCTTTATATTTTACTGATAATATTTGAATTTATGCCATTTTATATGTTTAAATATGGCTTTATTTTTGTTTTTTTATTTTTTATTGATTTTTTTTATTGTTTTTATGTTTTATTTATTTGTATTATTTCTGATTTTTTGTGTTTATTTTAAAAATTTATTAAAATTGGTTGGTTAAAATGAAATATATAACTATATTTGTATTGCTCGTTTAATTTATATTTGGTTAGAGAGGGTTACAGTTGGATGACTGTAACCCTCTTCTTGTTTAGCCCCCTGATTTAACTCGTCTTTCTTCTGATTCTGAGCTTTTTGATCGTTTTTGACTTGATTTGATGTCGTTACTTCCAAATTTGTACGTGCAGGTGATTCTGAATACCTGACTTTCCCATCTTTCTTTAATGGTATATTTTTGCGAAGGTAAAGCACTCGTGATTGTGTTTTTTTGCAGTTTAAATAAGTCATTAGCTGCAAATTTGAGGTCCATTTTCTTATTGAGTATCGTTTTTTTAATTCCAAAGTCAATATTTGCTTGTGGATTGATGAGTAAAGTTCCTACCGCTTGTTTGGATTCATAATTGGCTGAACATTCTAAACTAGTATTCTGGTCTATAGAGAGGGTTTGTGTGGTGTTGATTGTAAATGCCAGTTTTCCGCTTTCAAAAGGATTACCCAATAGGTTTGCTGTGTTAAATTTCGTATAGTAGGTAGTTAGGGTGTTGTTGCTGTTCCACCATTTGGTAATTTGTATGGGGAAGCTCATGTTTAGGTTGTAGGAGTTTTGTGTAGCCAGGTTTTGATTGGAAATGAAAATGGTTTTGCTGATGGTATCAGTCAACAAAACTTGTGTCATCACATCTGTTGTACGGCTATAGCCTATGCTTAGGTTGAGTGTTTTTTTGTAGCTATAAGACAATTCGAATGAATTGGTGTATTGCGGCTTTAAAAATGGATTGCCAAAACGGTACGAATACAAATCCAGGTAGGAGATGAAAGGGTTTAGGGATTCGTAATCCGGGCGGTCAATTCTTCTGCTGTAAGAGAAACCCAATTCGTTATTTTTAGAAAGTTCCTGGTTGATAAATAGGCTTGGAAAAAGGTCGAAATAGTGACGATTGGATATCTTTCGTTCTGTGATGGAGTTTCCATTTGAATTGGTTTGTTCTGCGCGTAAACCCACTTGTAGTGTGGTGGTTTTGAATTTATGATTTAAATTCAGATAAGCTGCATTTACATTTTCTTTGTATAGAAATTGATTGCTTCGTTTAAGGTCATTTTGCCAGGTCCCTTGTTCAAAATTCTCGAATAGGAAGTTATTGTCGGTTTTGACCAGGCTTGATTTTAGGCCTGTCTCTAGTTTTGTATTTTGATCAATGGGGTAAGTGTAGTCGGTCTTTGCTGCCCAAATGCTCGTTTTGGTAGGTGTGGCATTTCTAAATATATAATCTGGCTTCAGCGTTTGTCCGGATGCATCCAGGTATTTGTTGTTAAAATTGCTGCGTTCATTTCCATTGTACTTGGAATAGCCGGCATCTATGCTGAATTCCTGACCTAAAGTGTCGATCGTTGATTTGAAGTTCAAGTTATAGGATATTCCAGTGTATTTATAATCATTTGGATTTCTGGCAACCACTGATGAATCTGTTTTTGAAGGCTGGTCGCCAATTAAAGTTAACACATTGGCGTCCTTTTTACCGTGACTTCTATATCCATTCAGGCTGAATCCCAGTGTATTTTTATCATCAATAAAATAGTCTAAACCTGCCTTATAATTGCTGTTGTTCCGATCGCTTATTGTGCTGTTGGTCTGATCGAAATAAGTTGGATTGTTATTGGTGTTGTTGATACGCATGATGTCTGTTCCGCCGAACCTTTTGTTGTGTCCGTAATTGAAATTTCCAAAAAGGTTGAATTTTTGCTCGCGGTGGTTTAAATTAAAACCACTATTCACTTTATAATATTTTCCCATTCCTGCGCCGGCAAATACAGAACCATTGGTGCCATAATTTTTGTTTTTTTTGAATTTAATATTGATGATTCCTGAATTGCCAGAAGCGTCATATTTGGCTGAGGGATTGGTAATCAGTTCAATGGTTTGTATAGCACTTCCTTCCGTGCTTCGGAGCAGATTGGCCAATTGATCTTCTGATAAATAAGTAGGCTTGCCATCGAGCATGACATTGACACCTTGTTTTCCTCTTAAGCTGATTTTTCCGTCTTTATCCACACTTACTCCCGGTGATTTTTGCAGGATTTCCAGTGCTGTGTTTCCGGTGGCCAATACGCTATTTTCGACATTGATCACTGTTTTGTCTATCTGTCGCTCTATCAACGGTTTTTTCTGATTGATTTCTACGCCTTTTAATAGTTTGCTGTCTTGTTGTAATTGTGTGTTTCCAAGTTGATAGACGGCTTTGTCTGAATTGATAAGGTAAGGCCCTTTGGTCATTTTTTTATAACCAACTACGAAGAATGCAACCAGGTAATTCCCGGGCGTAATTTTATTTAAAATATAGATGCCATTGTCTGTACTTACAGTGCCTTTGATTAGGCTGGAATCCCTTGCGTTTAACAGGGTGATCGATGCATAAGGGAAGGCCTGTCCGGTCTCATCCAATACTTTTCCCTGGATTTCTCCGGTCTGACTAAACATTTGTGCTTTCAGGGCATTAAGCGGTAAAAGCTGAACGCAGCAAAGCAATATGGCTAAGGGTAGATAGTTAATAATTTTCATAACGTATATAAGACGTTGTTGTCTTCCTTACGTTGCAAGGGCTTGGGTAATATTATACCAACAAAGTATAATGAACGACGAACTGCCCTAAACCTTAGACGAAAATTATGCTGAATACAAAAAAAAACGGCCTCATCATTTAGATAAGGCCGTTTTTTTTGTATTGTTGATTAAGCCAGTACTTCAGTAACTAGGGCTGCTGCATCTTTCAATGCGATAGCTGAGTACACTTTCAATCCGGACTCGTCAATTAACTTTTTAGCTTCTTCAGCATTTGTACCTTGTAAGCGGCAAATGATTGGAACCGGAATGTTGCCAATTTCTTTATACGCATCAATTACGCCTTGTGCAACGCGGTCGCAACGTACTATACCACCGAAGATATTGATTAAAATTGCTTTAACGTTTGGATCTTTCAGTATGATGTTAAAGCCGGCTTTCACAGTTTGTGCATTTGCAGTTCCACCTACGTCCAGGAAGTTTGCAGGCTCACCACCAGCAATTTTGATGATATCCATGGTAGCCATAGCTAAACCTGCACCATTCACCATACAACCTACGTTACCGTCAAGTTTTACATAGTTTAAGTTAGATTCACTTGCTTCCACATCAGTTGGATCTTCTTCCAGTTTATCACGCATTGCAGCATAATCCGGGTGACGGAATAAAGCATTTTCATCTAAATCTACCTTCGCGTCAACAGCAATGATTTTATCATCGGATGTTTTTAACACCGGATTGATTTCAAACATGGACGAATCCGTATTGTCATATGCTTTGTAAAGTGCGGTTACAAATTTCACCATTTCTTTAAAAGCTCCACCGCTTAAACCCAGGTTGAAAGCAATTTTACGTGCCTGAAAAGCTTGTAAGCCGACCTTAGGGTCGATTTCTTCTTTGAAGATTAAGTGAGGTGTATGTTCAGCAACTTCTTCGATATCCATACCACCTTCTGTAGAGTACATGATGATATTTCTGCCGTTTCCACGGTTTAGAAGCACGCTGATATAGAATTCTTTGGTCTCAGAAGCACCTGGAT
>Ga0116227_10015023_pt1 | contig 11575 bp, 9 predicted proteins | sample S1TSphgellanicum_FD_89693 | JGI IMG/M metagenome (GOLD analysis project Ga0116227, IMG submission 89693) | Host-associated microbial communities from peat moss isolated from Minnesota, USA - S1T2_Fb - Sphagnum magellanicum MG | ecosystem: Host-associated > Plants > Peat moss > Unclassified... | reverse complement strand
TTTTTTTTTTTTTTTTTAAAAAAAAAAAAAAAAAAAAAAAAATATCAAAACAAAAAAAAAAAAAAAAAAAAAAAAAAAATCTTCAAAAAAACCGTTTTTTTTTTTTTTTTTTTTGGGAAAAATTTCAACATTTCTAAAATAAATTTAATTAACGTTGAACTTGCCATGGTACCACCCCTACTTTACCAAGATAGACGACAAAGCTTATTATATAGTTTGTTGTTTTGGGTTTGGGGGTGGGGAGAGATTTTTGTCTACAATCTATGGTGGGACTGACTTGACTCTTTTTTTCTTTTTTAATTAATTAATAAATTTTTGGGATGCTTTGGTCTTTGTTCTATTTTGTAGGATTCAAGAGGAAAAAAAAAATGTGACGGAATTTGTGTGCCTTTGTGTGGCTTGTTGTGGACCTTGTAAACTCTATCTCAAGTACAAGTCTCTTTTTCCATTTTTATTTTGTTTGGGTGTGTACCTCTTTGGAGGTCAAACTCACCTTTAGAGGAGGCACTATGTACGTACCCAGTCCCAGTCCATGCATTGGAAAAGCCCCTCAATAGTAATCAAGTCATGGATTGAAAAAAATAAAATCAACACCCTAAAACTAACACACTAAGCGAGGATGGAAGGAAAGGGGGTTTTGGGATGTAGCAAATATTAAATTAATACAATTTAAATCACTAAAAAAAATCTATCAAACCACCCTACATACATACTATACCATAGTCCCTTGACAACTTTCACACATGTCTATTGAATAATATTTAATTAACTTTGTAATTTTCATTCCAACAAATAAAAAAAACATTCCTGACAATTCAATATTTCCTTTGCAATTTTTTTTTAAAATTAAAAATTAATTTTACTGAAAATATTTGAAAATATAATACATTTCAACATTTCTGAGAATAATCATATAATTAATTGTTAAAGTTGCCAAGGTAGTAGGGAGAGTATATATATATACATGGACCCCAGAAAAAGCCAATACACAAAAAGAACACTAAAAGTATTGGAGTAGTTGTTGGTGGCATAAAAAAAGTGTATGGTATTTAGAGAGAAAGAGAGAGAATACGACACAAGGACTTACTAAAGAAGCGTGCATGGAATTTGTTTTGAATGTTTGGTAGTTTTTTTTTTTTTTTTTTGGCTTGGTTGTGTCTGGCTTTTTGTATCTTTGTTTGGTAGTTTCTTTGCTTTCTTTCTTTTTTTTGATTTGCTTGCTTGTGTGTGCTTTTGTTTGTTTGTTTGTTTGTTAGTTTCTTTCCTTTTTTTTCTTTTTTTGTTTGGGGCCATTTTTTGGTTTGCTTGGTTGTTTGTGGACTCTTGTTTGTCTGGTAGTTTCTTTTGTTCTGTTTTGTTTGCATGGTTGTGTGTGGTTTTCTTTGTTTTGTATGTTTGTTTGGCAGTTTCTTATTTTTATTGCTTGGTTGTTTGTGGTTTTTTGTTTGTTTGTTTGTGTACTAGTTTTGTAAGCTTTTTTAAGATTTTTTTTTTTTTTGGTTTGCACAGTTGTGTGTGGTTTTTTCTTTTTTGTTTGTTTGTTTGTTGACCAAGAGGAATGGAGAGAGAGATGGAGAGTGTTGTGTGTTGGGGGGGAAGGGTGAGCTAACACCTACCCCCACACTCGGTGAGTACATTCCCCTTCTTGAGTGAGTGTGGCCTCTTTTAGTGGGTAAATTAAACTCAATAAATATTAGCTTTGGACCCAGAGGCCCTAATTTACTCTAAGCATGGGACATTTATAATATTTAGAAAGAATTTACATGAATTTTTTGGGTGTTTTTTTTTAAAAATTTACCATTGATGTTTTCTTCAACAGAATTTCACAACTTGGCCCAAAAAAAAAATTCACCACATTCTGAGGAGAAAAACTTTATGTTGCCATATATAATAGACAATAGGTTGTAGTAGGTCGCCAAAAATATGAGCTGATTCCTTAACTTTTCTACTTTTGACCTGTAGTCAAATTTGGCTAAATCCGTCACCACATTCTGAGGAAAAAAAACTTGATGTTGCCATATATAATAGACAATAAGTTGTAGTAGGTCGCCAAAAATATGACCTGATTCCTTAACTTTTTTACTTTTGACCTGTAGTCAAATTTGGCTAAATCCTCTTTGGATGATACCCAAAACACCTAATCTCACAAATTTGAAAAAGAAAAGCATTGGGGTGTTTTTTTTTTTGTTTTTGTTTTGGGGTCAATTTTGTGATGTAGCCAAAATAGCAATGATTCATAGGAAACATTTAGCCAAAGTTGGCCACAAACTACTACATATGAAAGTGAAATGTTTAAAACATTATAAAAAAAAAATTGGCTATATAATTGAAATATTTATAGAAGAAATATGGTGAGTGTCCTTAAATTTTGGTCGAGTTATGGCTATTGAAAATCTGAAAAGGCAGTTGATTTTAGCATTTTAAATTTTTAATGTAGCTTTTTGGCTACATATAATAGCCAGCCCAAAAAAAAGTATAGTATTTGGCGTCGTCCGTAGTTTGGGTGGCGAGGGGTAGTTGTAGTTGTTGGGAGGTTGGAGGGAAATACCGTGCGGAGAGAGAGAGAGAGTGTGTGTGTGTGTGTGAGAGAGAGAGAGAGTCACGTGGTGGTGGCGACTGGGGACTTTTTGATGCTTACCGGGAATAACGAGAACAGGTGAGAAAGAACGGGGGCAATAAAGGGGGTGGTGACGGGGTGTCGTGTGCGCAAGACCGTTTTAGGTGCTTTTGTGCTTTTATCGACTCTTTTCTGCGACCTTCGCTTTCCTTACACCACTTTGTGGCGCGCGCGCGCGTGTCTTTGTAATACCAAACGGGACGACTCACCACCACGACGCCGCAGCAAAGCAAAAGAGAAAGGAAAAGAGCCAGATACTCGCGAAGAAAGAAAGAAACAAACGAACGAACGAACAGACAAAGGAGAGAGAAAGAAAAAAAGAGAGCAATCCGATTGCGAGCGAGCAGCGCCACATCCTGGATCGAGAGTCAGTGATCGGTATCATCACAGTGTAGGAAAAAATCAATCTCCAGGTGCGGCGTTGTTGTTGTTGTTGGTTTTGTGTTTCGGCGCGCCTTGCCATCCTTGACTCTAAACATTTGCTACCGTAGCTTCAAACGTTGTTATCAATGTTTTGTTCTCTTTCTTCTTCTTGGAGCCCCCTCGCCCCCCCTCCTTTTTTGTTCTCGGGGTTTGGTTTGTTGCCTAGACTTTAGCGTTGAGAATTGATCTGAGAAGGAGGTTTGAAACAATGGTGTTTTGTCTTTTGTTGGGAGTCAGGAAATGCATGCTTGCTTGCTTTGTGTCGGTATATATCATTTGTTTATTTGTAGCCAACTTTGTTTTCAAGGAAAATCAATCAACTGGAATGATTGTCGAGTTTCGTGATTTATTGTCATCGCGTTGGTTGCGAGTGAGCGAGCGTGCGCATGAAAAATGCTATGTTTTTTTCTTTGGTTTTGGTTGTGTGAAACATTTTCTCGGTTAGAGTTTTCTTGATTGCTTGTCGGCGTGAATCGGAGGATTCTGTGAGAGAAAGAGTAATAACTGGTAGTGTACTTGAAGAAGAAGACGAAGAAGTTTCAGCTTTGCGGCTAGCGACATATGGAGCATCCAGGCAAATGTACGTAGCAAGCAAATGCATTTTGCGTAGGGTTTGTTTTCTCAACTGAGAGTCGTTGGAAGAGCTGACAACGAAGAGCTGACTGATTTCCAAGTGCAGATGCTGCCGTGCCTGTGATTTTACGTCCTTCCGAGAGGAGGAGCCGCTACTTTCTGGCATGGTAAATAGATCATTCTAGTGCAGATTGGAAGAAGCTTGAGTCTGAAAGTAAGCGTCAGTTTGATAAGGATTGCTGGAAGAGGCTACGTTGTAAGATTACGCATTCTTTGAGATACTAGTTCCTGTGACAACGGAAGATCGATCCTTCGTCCGTAGCGCTTTTGACGATGTTTCTCATTGCAATTGTGGTTTTTCTTTGCTGATGAAGAACAGTGGATACGTCCGACAAGTGAGGTTGTTGCCTTTCTTTTCTCGGAGCAATTGATGTTGTTGATCGCCTCACCCTGGTGATGGTTCAAGAGGAAGCAAGCGTTTCATGTTGAGCCTGTAGAGCCGATCCATTATGTTCTGTGTGTCGAATTTCTGGGAAGCTATTCTGTTTGCAAAATACAATCTGTTGAGAATACCAGGGGCGGCAAAACATGGAGAATGCAGATAGGCGGTCGTTGAGGACGATAGTGCGTTTGTTAGTGCTGTGGAGAAACGGTAACTGTGCATGTGCAATCTGTAATCTCTCATGGTCTTGCAACGATGTGTCTTGCAACACATCGTTACAGGCAAGTGAAGGGACTAAATAAGAAAATAAACTAGGCTGGTGTGAATGTAGGTAGGAGGAGGGATCAGATAGAGAGAGAGAGTTAGAACAAGAAAACCCTGTAAGGGATGACTGTTACTATGTGCTTGAATTGTGTAACTCATGTGATGAAATTGCATCCAGAACTGTGTTGAAGAGACAAATCAGGATAGAAACCCTTTCTAGTAGACAGCAGTTCTTTGTTATTTCTGCAACCCTTTTGAGAGCTCTCCACTTCACACCTGTATTACACAGGCAATGCATTGCTTGGACATGCATCTCTCCCTCTCTCTCTCTCTCTCTCTCTCTCTCTCTCTCTCTCTGTGTCTGGAGAAAAGATAATTCAGTTATGTCCAGCAATTGTAGGGGATTTCAGATGACTTTTGCTGCTACCCAAATATCAATTCTAGAAGCTGATTCAAGCCAGCAAGGCTACTATGGACGGTCAAACTTGCAAGATGCAATTCTTTTTAGTTATCTTGCTTTCACAGTGACTTAGAATCATGGAATCAATGTTTTGCCATTCTAAGTATTGGTACTTTTGGTCAAACATGATCACAAGTCAGGTGAATTTGTGTCACTGATGTCTGCATTGGTGGTGGTGGCTCTTATTGCAGGAGTTGGACCAGCACATCTGACATGGAAGAGAGTTGATCTAGAGAGACCTAACCAAACTGGGAGCAGAGTCTTTGATTGGAAAGGGAAGGTGCTAGCCTGCACAAATATTGTTGGAGCTGCATGATCTAGTTGATGGTACATATTCTGTAGACCAGAGACAAAAAGTGAAGATGCCTGGAATGATCAGGGGAGAAACCCCATCTTTGTCTCCATCATCTTCTCTATCTGCATCCACTCAATCCTTCTGGTCACGCTCCAATTTATCTCCTCACCATTCCACCCTGTCCTCTGTGAATGGACCACTACCCACTCAACATCTTTGGCTCCAGGAGTTACGCTCTGAAGAGCGTGGCCTCTATCTTATTCAGTTGCTCCTCGCCTGTGCAAATGCTGTTGCAAGCAACAATATGGAGTACACGAATGTATTTCTTGAGCAGCTCACTCTGCTAGCAAGCCTTACGGGTGATCCTATGCAAAGAGTCGCAACCTACTTCATGGAAGGACTTGCAACCCGAATCACCAAATCATGGCCAGGAGTCTACAGAGCCTTGAACTCCACTCAGCTTCCTTCAATCATGGATATGCTTTCTGCTCGCCAGGTCTTTTTCAGCGTTTGTCCTTATTTGAAATTTTCTTTTCTCACAGTGAATCAGGCCATCCTGGATGCCATGGAAGGAGAGAAGGTTGTACACCTAATAGATCTGGAAGCTTCAGACCCTGTCCAGTGGCTGGCATTGCTGCAAGCCTTGAGTGTTCGGCCTGGGGGACCGCCACACCTGCGTATTACTGGTGTAAGTGAGAGGAGAGCTGTATTGGAGCAGACAGGACAGCGACTTTCACAGGAGGCAGAGAAGCTGGATATTCCTTTTCAGTTTCATCCGGTACATGCACAGCTGGAGAACCTGGATGTTGAATTGCTGAGAGTTAAAACAGGTGAAGCTGTTGCAATCAGCTCTGTGATGCGATTGCATCCACTCCTTGCCAAGGACCACAGATTTGGTGGGCCTGGTAGTGCACTCGGTTCATTTGATGGCAGCAGCCATGGAAGGATGCATTCCCCAAGAGGGCAGAGTTTTCAAAGAGTGGGTTGCTTGAGAGGTGAATGCAATAGTTCAAGGGGACCTTGCTCTCATCCTCAGCAGGTTCAGGTCCATGACCGTGCTGTGAAGCGACCCAGAGAAATTTCTGATGAAGAGGTTGAACTTGGACATGGTTCTGGAGGAGATTCTGCATCCAATGCTGCTGCATCAGCTGGAGTTCCTGCAGACAGTGAATTGGCCACAACTGGGAATTCACTTGTAGCCACAGATGGAGAACTGACATCGGAAAGAGATAGATCGATGACAAATTCTGGTTCTCTTGATGCTCAAGAAGAGACAGGTGTTACAGTAAGAGAAGAGCCAGCAGCTGAGGCAGGTGGTGCTGTGATTGATCGGGTGTTACGAATGCTTAGATGTCTATCTCCAAAAGTGATGGTGGTTGTGGAGCAAGAATCAAGCCATAATGGCCCAACATTGCTTGAACGGTTCATTGAAGCCTTACATTACTATTGTGCAATGTTTGATTCACTTGATTCGACCATGCCCCAGCAATGCCTGGAGCGAGTAACCCTGGAGAAGCATTTGTTTGGACAAGAAATCAAGAACATTGTGGCATGTGAGGGAGTTGAAAGGGTTGAAAGACATGAGAAACTGGAAAAATGGAGGAAGCGGATGGAGAATGCAGGATTTGAGGTGCTGCCGTTGAGTTACCCAGCCATCTTGCAAGCAGAACGGCTCCTCCATAGCTATGCATGTGATGGATATCGGCTCCTGGAGAATGATGGATGCCTTACTCTTTGTTGGAAAGATACCCCTCTATATTCTGCATCTTCTTGGCATGCCTGAAGGTTCTCCCTTCTTGTCTCTATGCATCTTTTTCCTTTCCATTTTTGAACTATGCCTACTTACTTTGCTAAGGCACATCTTGCAAATTTGTACTGTTGCCTGATTCTCAAATTTGTGTAATTGCTTTGATGCTTTTTCATGCAGATATGCATAAATTTCTTGGTCAGTGTCTCCTCTTAGAGTTTTCTGTAGTATCTAATACTCTTTCTTGATGTGGTTGTTGATCACTTGAATCTTCAGCTGTTGCTGATTTGTCCTTCCACTGAGACAGCATTTCAGGAGAAAGTGGAGCTTCTTTTGAAGTGATGGAGCTTGGTGCATTACCTTCAGAGTTCTGATGGGCTATTTTAGCTATTGAATTCTTTGAAGTCATGAATCATGTACATTTGCTCTACATTCATTTACCCTCTTCTACCAACATGACTGTTTTGATCCACATGGTACAAGCTGGAGCTTCATACCTCTCTACTCTGCAACTCAATCAATTGAGCTGGAGTATTTTAAAGTAGGTGCCATCTTGGGATTGACACTGCATTGTCTATTCAACAGGTAAGGTCCAGAGAATCACTGAGAATGATCTCTTCCATCTTTTTGTCAGCAGCTGCCAATGTTTGGACTCAAATTTTTTTTGGTGGAAAGAAAATTAGGGTGAAGGACAAGGTTAGAGGAATGGAACAAGAGTGGAAGCAGCAAAGTGTAGCAACATTGTGAGAGCTGCACAGTTTTTGTGCATATATTTTGGAACCACTCTTTTAGCAGATGCAGCAGTTTTTTGGAAGATTTTTGTTGTGCCTTTTTGAAGACTGATGAACGAGTGTTTTTTGTCTGCTGTGTGAAGATGTTCAATATTCCAAATCAGTAAGTTAATGCACACCAAACTGGATGCTTCTGGCATGTGACTATCTAGAATGTACTTTCAATTGTGTTGTTTCCCCCATGTTTGAACAGACAGAGATCGCAAGGTGTAGGAGGGTAAAGTTCTTATGCCTACTACTTAAGAGTGGGAGGGATCTTCTTACACCTATAAGCAGGTGTAAGATCTGTCCTCTTTTCTAGGAGGCATATTTGCAAACATAAGGTGCCTTATTTTGGCAAATTAGGAAAAAATTCCTAGTGCTTTATGAAGAATAATCTACTTGCAAAATGGAGGCTATTAGTTGTGATAGTTTGATGCAATCAACTTGGGCCTCCAGGTTAATTAACTTGATTCAAGTCCCTTAGCATAAAGCAAGCAAGTAAGTTTGATGCTCGCTTGTTTGCTTGATAGAATGATGCTGCTAAGTTAATGCAACAATTTTCTCAGTATGCAATTTTTCAGGAGAAAGAGATGAGCTCCTTGAACCTTCAGTCTTCTGATCTGTAGTGTATTATCCATTTGTGAATAGCTCCAGATGTTGGACTGCTGAAGGCCAATGGGTGTCTTGACACCCACTTCCTTTCTCATGGCACAAAAACTTGATTATAAACTAGAGGTAAAAGTGTATAATACCACACATCAGTTGGTTACTTAAATTCCTATGAAACATGCAGTGCATGTCAATTGTGACATGGTTGTCTATTTGATGGGAGGTTATTGCATGGCAAAGTAGAATTCAATTACCAAACATAAGTAGTGTAGATTTAGAGCTTTGGAACAGTAAAGACCCACTCTAGTTGGGCCTCTGTGCTTGTTAGGGTTGCAGAGAATGAAGTTCATTCCCCTCTGGACACTTCTTCTCACGGTCTGGCATGATGCATCCACTTATATTTTATAATGGTTGTATCATTTCTCCACTGTTCTGGAACCAACCAAGCCAAGCACTAGGCACCTCATGAACCTTTGAACCCTTTGCTGATGAGAAACAGAAAGCGGCCCATCAATAGTAGGCAGACATGATGTGAACAACATTCAAGGTTCATTAGCTTTCAACTGATTCATGTTGCATTGGTATCTAGCATTTTGAACTGACAGTGTACACCTTACTTGGAATCATGTTTGTAGCATCTGCAGATTGCCACAAAGTTCTACAGGTTTGGGCCATTTCCTATTGTTGATTACCTTATGCTTTTGTGAAATTCTATCAAAACAAATTGCATACACGAAATATTTTGTTTACAGCTCTGTCCAAAGGGAAGAGACTTTGCATCAGTATAGGAGCTGCTTGTTTTCTGTATAGCATTGATAGACATTTTAGCAGAATGGTAATGATGCAATTGACTGCAACACCAAATATGGTCAATACATCTCACCCAGTTTCTTTGAGTACTAACCATTCATCTTTCTTCTATTTTCTGGGGGCAGGGTGGCTGGGGGAAGAGAGAAGCTCAATGCATTGATAGGTGCTGTGTGCTGATTTTGACACAAGGAGGGGAACTCTCAAGTGACCTTATTTTTGTGCCACCGCTCTTGCAAAGAGTGCAAAGGGCTGCAAATACTTGTTTTAACTTTTCAAAGAATCCAATGACCTCAATTTCCCAAGTCTAATAAGTGGTAGGTCTGTTGTTGCATGTTGCAAACTTGTATCTCAAGCGAAAGCTAGCGAGAATGATTTTGTTTTGAATAGTCCTGTGCATGTGCCTACTAGAACATTTGTTTGTTTTGGGACAAATATGATCCTGCTAAGTGGCAAATGAACATGTGATCATACCTGATCTCTCTAATTGCTTGAGTCTCTTCATTCTTTACATGATATGCTAATAGGCCTTGATATATTGTTCACAATGCATAGTCGTTACTAATTGCTTTGTCTAATTGACTAGGAGTGTGCAAGCATACAAAGCTATGAACGGTGCTACACCAATCTCAATTTTATCATGTTTTTATTGTGTCAAGGCATTTTCTAGCAGGCAAGTTTGATATGTTTTTAAAGTGAGGATGTGATCTCCTTGTGATTCTTTCAAGCTTCAGATGGAGAACTAGACCACAATGTGTAAATTTTGTTTCATTGAGGCGAGTGAAAGTGAACAACGCATTGTTGTAAATTTTGAATTCATCTTTCTTTCAATGGTTTTTCAGTATTTCAATTCAACAATAGGACCATTTGAATGAAAACTATATGACATGAAACGACACAAACGTGGGAATGTATGTGTTTCTCCTTTTTAGAACACAAGTTCATTCCCTTTTAACAAACGTCTTTGCTCCAATGGTGCCTAGTTGTACCTAGCTCCCGTACTTGTTTTCAAGTTCTACTCCTTTGCTTTGGTGGAGTGCAAAGCTTGTGTGAATGAGTTCTATTTGAAATAAATCACATTTAAAACAGCGTAATACAATTACAACAGATATTTATAGTTTGAAGGATTTGCTCAATAGTAAATGGGGACTTGAACCCAATATTAAATGCACAATAAAATGGAGTTGAGTCATGATTATTGTTAAACATCTAAAACAATAGTCCACATTTGCAAATCAAAGCTCCTAATATTACTACTAGTTCAAAAGGGAGCCTTGGATATTAACTCAGTGTAATCCCATTTTGCCCATTTCAATAAAATGTGCATGACTGAAAGTTTGGTGGAGGTTGTAGGAATATAGAAAGGTGGGGGTTGTGGGGGAGATATTGTATGACTTCTAAACAATTCATTAAAAGCACAACTCTGCCAAACATTTGTGTTAACTCATGGGTATGTGTCATTGACCTGTAGGTTTTGGTGGGAGGCCTCCTTACCCAAGTGGCACAAAATGGTTTGCTATGTTGCCATTAAAAATGTGAATGGACAATTTTCTTGACTCTTTCACATTTTATTTAAATTTAATAAATTTTGTATGTAGTTTTTTGTGTTGCAAATTTGACAGGACGGTTCGAATCTTTTAGAATAATCAAGTTGGCCTATGTGAAGGAAATGATGACTTCCACATCTTGTGTCTTTGAGGTGAATATGCCAATATGAATTCATATGTCAAATTTTCAATTTTATCATAACATCTATTGATGTTTCATCTCTTTAAGAGTTTAAATTGCATCCTAATATGTTGGTCTACATGAATGTTGGTGTTTGGATGGATATTGTGCATCCAATATTTCATCCATAAAACTTTAACCTTTGTTCTTGTGACCAAAATCCAAACTAGAGAATGTTGTAAGAGGGAATGTAGAAATGGGGTTGTAGTCATTAACACAAGTTATAAAATAACTTATGGCCACCACTGCGCAATGACAATTTTTCCATTATTTTGGTTTAACCAATTTTGAATGAAGATGTTGAACATTGAATTATTTAGTGATGATTTTGGATTTGATACTTCACATGGAACTCTAAAGATTTATATTTTGCTAGTTCTATAGCGTATATTCCTTCACATCATAATAAGATTGAGTCACTTTAGCTTTTGGGTTGTTTTTTTTGTCGCACATAGTTTTCATTTAAAAATCTCACATGTGAAACCATTCAACATGGTGTGCTTATCTCAATGCTTGATTGTTGATAATGCATTATACTTCCACTTGGTTAGAACATACCTGTGAGCCATGGATTATAGCTCAATAATTAGTTAAGCTTTAGTTCTGTAATTTTTTTTAGTACTAATGATTTGAATGTTTATAAGCCTTCAAGTAGTGATTATTAATAATTGAATAAGCTTTTATGATATTTCTAGGCATATAATACTTCTTTATTTCAGTTGATGTAGCGCTTAATCAATTAAACACCTAGTAAACCTTTTAAAGTACATTATCCCTTTTATGTTATAGAGAAGGGAAAGGGGATGTAGAATTAGATGTGATTTATTGATATATAGG
>Ga0116227_10015022_pt1 | contig 11575 bp, 9 predicted proteins | sample S1TSphgellanicum_FD_89693 | JGI IMG/M metagenome (GOLD analysis project Ga0116227, IMG submission 89693) | Host-associated microbial communities from peat moss isolated from Minnesota, USA - S1T2_Fb - Sphagnum magellanicum MG | ecosystem: Host-associated > Plants > Peat moss > Unclassified... | reverse complement strand
TTTTATTATAATGATAAAGAGATAAAAATTATGTAAAGATGGTTGATGTGGGTGTTGGGGGGGATGTGGTGGTGGGGGGGGGGGGGGGGGGTCATGGGCACACACAACTTTGGATTTCTTTTTTATATCATGATGATGATGATGATTCTTTTCTTTTTTCTCACATGAGAATTTTTGTGAAGTGTGTGTTGAGTGCGCAAGCTTGCGAATGACACACTTCACATTCGGATTCCCAAACAAAAATAATCAAATTTGGTGCCTTTTTGCCCCCGTGGTGGTCACTTCAAAATTCAAAATAATAGAGTTCACAAAAAGTTGGGAGTGTGTCAAAGTGAATAAGGGGTGTGTCACATTGTGGCGTTGCCATTTACATTAAAAAGTATCCTAAGGCAAATAAAGAATTATGGAAACTCAAATATTTCACCATGCAAAAATATAATCTTCAAAAAAAAATCCTCTAAAAGAAACCAAAATCCTTCAACATATTATAACTCTATAACTAATCTCAAGTTTCAACACAAGCCAAAAAAAAACAAAAAAAACAAAAAATCCTCATATAAAAATAGACCTATTATTATTATTATTATTACCTAGGGGCCTATAAAAATCCCTGAAGCTACTATACTCTATAATGAATCTCAACACCAATATCCTTGCCTTCTTGGTAGGCAAGGCCAAGAAGAAAAGGAAAGGGACCTTTTTTGAAAGAGAACAAAAATTGCTTCACCTATTATTATTATTATATTGTGCAATTGTGTTTTCAAATTCTGACTAGACAAAGTAACACCAATGTGCATTGTGCTGCTTTGCATGCAGATAATAAAAAAAACAAAGTGAAAAAACATGCTATCATTTCCATGCTCATCATCATCATCATCATCATGCACACACATTTACATTCCCTTGTTCTAGCAAAAATGAATGTTGAAGTTCAATGGGCTTTACGATGAGGTGCCGTACGGTAGCCTAGAGTCAGTTTCCACATTATGAAAACAATTTATTTTTATTTTTTTCAAAAAAGTCAATTCGTTCATTTTTAAAATTTTGAAATTATTGAATTTTTCATAATCTATTATGATATTGTCACATGAGTAGTGGAATTATTTATTCAGAGTGTAGCCTATGATAAGTTATGATGATTTTCAACATGTCAAAACTTTTATATTTTCACAAAAATTCATTTCAATATTTTGAGGATTATTTGATGATGAAACAAACCGTAGGGTAAGGTAATTATCACTTGTTATTGTCATTAGTTGATTAAATTTGGTAGCAAAATTTTGGGTTTTTGATACCTAAATGGGTACTTAAGCATGTTAAATCTTTTTAGTGTTTGGTAGGCTTACGCAAAAGCACAAATCTATTTGTCTTTTGTCAACCTAAAACTCTAATTTGAAAGGATGTTTTTTTGTTTTACCAATGAAATCAATGCACATTGACACATGACAGCTTTTGGATGTGCAAGAAAAATTCAAGCAATTTCATAGCTCAATTGAAACACACAATCCAAAAATTTGCATTTCATTGTGAAATAAGAAAAGATGGAAAGCCTATAGAGCCAAGATGTTGTTTAATAAGTTAAATTCGAAAAAAAGTGCCTAAAAGTGAATAGTGTTTTCTTTTTGACAATTTTTGTCATTTCTCAACAAAGATATTGGGATTTTTTTGTTTTTTATTAGGGTAAATTCAACTAATTTTGCTATTTTTTACAATAAATTGATATGAAAATTCTTGCAAGTGACCCATTTCATCCAATTGGGGTCTTTCAATAATGCAAACTATGCAACTATTACATCTATTGCTGCATGTCTTGGAGCATCTTCCAACTATGAAATGCCATGAATCAAAATATTTGGATGAAATACATTAGTCAAATTTAATGAATTCCTTGAAAAACTACTTTGGGACCCCCAAAAAATGCACATATTTCCAAGCCCATCAAACATCTCAAAATAGTGTAAAATAAGAAAACGATTGTTGTTCATTTTTTTTATTCATCCATGTGGTGAGATTTAAACTATCTCTCATTTTATATTGTTTGGTTTTTCTTGTTTTTGGGTGGGGAGGGGGAGGACATTTCATTTATATTTTGAATGTGACAAATCATGATTGAAATCAAATTGAAGGTTTGGATTTAAGGTCCAAAAATGATTTTTTTTTTACATGATTCAATTTGCTTATTCATATATTTAAATATTCTTTCTCCAATGGCTAAAAATAGGCTTCAACCTCTTAAATATGAATGGTTCTATCTTTTTATGGTTAGAATATTAGCAAATATCAATTTTTTAATTCTTTTAGGTTTATCAATTTTTGACTTCATTCATTGTCAAAATCTAAACGTATTAAAATTATCCATAAAGTCGGGCAAACACAACATCGAAAGCCCATGTTCAACCTATTTACAAAACAGAACTTCAAATATGGTATCAAAAAATTACACATGGGCCCAATGGGCATGAAACTCAAATTTCGAACAAGACTTGTCACAAACTCAGTTTCATGGGGAGTTTCTTGCCCGTGCATTGCCCTGAGAAGCCCACATCTCAACCCCTTACTTCTATTATGCCTACACTTTCCTTTTCTTTACTTACTTACTTACTTCACATGTTCACCTTAATGTTCACACCTTGATCGTCAAGGCTTGCATAAGCTTCGGGGTTTCTGAAGGTAATATGTTTTTCCTCTCCCCTTATTCTTTTCTTTGATTCTTTCATACATGCGACTACTATTCTTTTTGTTTTGTAAACTATTAGCTCATGGGTTTGGAACTCACGATCATTTGTTGTTGGGTTTGTTGTCTTTGGTGTACAAGAGGAGGAGCTTTGTACTTTGGGTGGCATCATCATCTTATGTATAGGGAAGTAGAACCATAACTACTACTAATTCAGTGGAGAGTTTTGGCGAAGGAAGAAACTAATTGCTGCAGACAAAAAGCAAGCAAGCATAGTCCATGTCCTAGGTATTTTAATTGGTTTTTTTTCACACATGGATTTCATGCCCTTGTGAATGGATTTTCAGCTTCTCATGGTTTGGTGTTTTTTTTGTCCTTATTGTGGATTTTAGCTTTTGGTCTTAGATGCATTCATGTTCCATACATTAGGGTTTTGTCTCCTTGGGATTAGATTTCCACTTCTCATGGTTTGGTGTTTTTTTGGTCCCTACGGATTTGAACTTATAGTCTTACATGCACTTTAGTTCCATACATTAGGGTTTTGTGTCCTTGGGAATGGATTTCAGCTTCTCAAGGTTTGGTATTTGAATTTCTAGTCCTACATGCATTCTCTAGTGAGTTTATGATGATGCCAATGCATGAGGCCATAAAATGGCACATAAAATAATCCCTTTTGTGTTTCATGCATTCTATTTGTGGGGAGGTTTTGCAAATTATGTATACTCTTTGTATGGTATACTAGAAGGTGCTAAACGAGATGTGGCAAGGCATGAGGTGCATTTTTTGTCCCTATGAATTTGAGCTTCTTGATCCTACATGCACTTTAGTTCCATACATTAGGGTTTTTTGTCTTTAGAAATGGATTTCAACCTTTCAAGGATGATGTTTTTTTATCCCTGTGGATTTCAGCTTCTTGGTCTTGCATGCATTCTAGTTCCATACATTAAGGTTTTATGTCCTTGGAAATGGATTTCAATTTCTTAGGGTTTGGTGATTTTTTTATCCTTCTCGATTTGAGCTTTTGGTCTTGTAATGCATTCTAATTCCATACATAAGGGTTTTGTGTCCTTGCACTAGTACAAAAGTGAAGTGTAATTCAGTAGCCTAAATCACTATGAAACCTTAAAAATGAAATAAATTCACTACACTATAGTGATTTCACTCTGGTTAAAGTTCTTTCACTATAATATCAATATGTAAACATCATGTTTCATTAATAGTTGACATAATTCACTATTATAATTTATTGTGGTAAATAGGTTCATTTTTATGTTGTTTTAAATACCTCATGTTGTTTTATGATATACCCTGTATTATTATAAATTACCTTAGTTATTTTAATTTATACCTTAAGTTATTATAAATTATTGTAAATTATTATACCCTAAACTATTATATGTCATTTTACCTTAAAGTATCCTAACTAGCTTATTATAAGTTTTTTACTTTAAGTTATTTTGAATTAAATTATTCAACTAACCTTAAGCTACACCTTAAATTATTTTATCTTAAGTTAATACATGTTATTTCAAATTATACTTTAGGTTATTCAAGCTCATTTTACTTTATATTATTATAAATTATTTTATCATAAATATAACAACTTCAAATAATCTAAAATAAAATATATTGACCTAAGGTAAAATAACTTAGAATAGTTAATAATAGCCTATGAAAAAAATTTAGAATAACCTATAATAAAATAACTACCAATAACCTATGATAAAATAACCTAAAATATCCAATAATAACTTATAATATAATAGCCACCAATAAAATAATCACCAATGGCCTACGATAGAATATCTAACAATAACCACTGATAGAATAGTCACCAATAGCCTATGATAATTTAACCACCAATAACCATTAATAAAATAGCCACCAATAGCCATTAATATAATATCCAATAATAACACTAATATCCTATGATAATTTAACCTAAAATATCCACCAATAAAATATCCACCAATAGTCATCAATAACTTATGGTAATTTAGCCACCAATAGAATAACTACTAATAGCCATTAATAGCCTATGGTAATTTGACCTATAATAACCACCAATAAACTAACTACAAATAGTCCTTAATAGAATAGTTATGAATAACCATTAATAGAATAACCACCAACAACCATTAATAGAATAACCACCAATAACCATTAATAAAAATAACCACCAATAACCATTAATAGAATAACCACCAATAACCATTAATAAAATAAACATCAATAGCCATTAATAAAATAAAAATCAATAGCCAGTAATAAAATAACCATCAATAATCATTAATAAAATAACCATTAATAAAATAGCTACCAATAACCATAAGCAGCCACCAATAGAATAGCCACCAATAAAATAACCAACAATAGCCTCACATAACTAAAAATAATTTAAGATGAAATAACTTATAATAACAAAAAAAACTTATAATAGTTGCAAATAAGCTAAAGTGAAATAACTTACAATAGTTAAAAAAACATATAATAGCCAAAAATAATTTAGAATAGTTGAAAATAACATAAGGTGAAATAACGTAAAATAGCCAAAATTAACTTAAAATAACCGACAATAACTTAGGGTGAAATAGCTATAAATAACCATAAATAACTTAGAATAGCCATAAATAACAATAAATAAAGTAAGGTGAAATAATTTAGAACAATAAAAAAAAACCTTGAAATAACTAAAAATAACTTAACATAGGTAGTATTATTATATTAACAAAAACATTATCCATTTATTAAACATTTTCTTTATTAAAAGAATGGTCATTGAAATGTTATTGAATAATGATATTCCTAAAAAAAATTATTCAAATGATTTTACACTTTCATAAGGAAATAAATATAATTATGTACATTATAAAAAAAACTTTTAAATTAAACTTTAATCATTTCATTTGAACAAAATCTCGATAAGATATGAAATTTCAAATTTTATGTTTTTGTAATGTTTAAAATGAAATATTTGATAAATAGAATACAATGTGACACATTATCACAACAAGTGTGATGGTTTCATAGTAAAGGTATTTGCTTCCATTTTAAAGGTCAAGGGATCAAACTTCACAAATGGTGTGTTTATGGTCAATAGTGGTAAGTTGACCAAATATTATCTTATGTAGTTTCCTAAGGTAAGTGCATACTTAGGTTGATTACATGGCCTATGTACCTAGGTTAAGTTTTAAACTTAATTTAGGTAGTGACATGTGTCAATAATTTTTAGGTTGAAAATCATGAAATTATCAATAATATTAAATTTTAGATCATTTGAATTTTATTGATTTCCATGTTGGTTAATTAATTAACTAGCAAGTGAAACGACTTGGTAAATTTGTATTTCACTATGTATTAGTGGACCAATTCACTGTTCATAACAACCGGTCCCCGTTCACTAGGGGGTTGACTAGTTTCACCATGGTAAAAATGTCCAAATTCATTCAAAATATAATGAAACTTATAGTGAACTAGGATGCATTTTGGTGTAGTGTTGAGAATGGATTTATGTAAGGCTTGGTGTTTTTTTTGTCCCTATGGATTTGAGCTTTTGATTTTGCATGCACTCTCTAATGTGATTTTAATGATGCCAATGCATGAGGCCATCAAATGGAATAAAAATTCAATGAACCCCTTTAGTGTTACATGTGTTTTGTTTGTGGGGAGGTCTTGTAAATTATGTGTACTCCTTATATGGTATACCAAAAGGTGTTGAACGAAATGTGGCAAAACATGAGGTGCACCTACATTTTGTTATTAGATTGCAAAATCTTTGCTTCAAGAATGGTGGGATTTACATCAAGCTTGGCTAACATATAAGTCAACTAGTACGCTTTCTTAGGGTTTCATAATTGTGGTAAAATTTCAATGTTTTGTTGGTTCATGCTATAACAAAACAGTCATGTTACCCACTATGGGGAGATGATGAAAAATTAATGGGGATGTTATGGTAGAAATGGTCACTACATTATTGTTGTTGAAAATCTCTCAACATGTGTATCACTACTGTTACTATTTGCTAAAAATACATCCTTTTGTGAACAACTTGTTTATTTTTCTAATGAAAGGATTTAAGGAAGAAAGAAAATGCATTTAAATTTCTAAAGCGGGGAGATGGAAGCTTGGACATGAGATTAAGCTTGATTGATTAAAATAAGCAACAGGGGAGGAGATAAAGTTCATTAAGAAAAGGTGACCAACACATACCACACATATCATGGAAAATCTTTTGGAGATAAAACACAATGTAGGAATTAGATTAAGGTTGTTCTTTAACCATGTTGATGAAAGCAACAGAGTCATCATACTAGTGTTGTGGATGAAGGAATCAAGAACAGTAGAAAAAAATGTGCCTACAAGGGTAGATAATTATACATGGTTGTTGTAAATGAAAGTAGGAGAAGCAAAGGACTATCTCTATCCTTGCCACATAAGTTGCATTATTTTTTTGTCATGAATCACAATGTAACTTCATGTGTCTCATCACCCTATGTCTACACTTGCAGGAGCTTCATCATTGCTTAAGCTTGTGAGATTCATCAAAATGGTTTACAATTTAAAGGCAATTAGTTTTACAAGCTTTAAGATTTGCAAACCTTAATGTGTTATAAGGATGGAATTTTGAACAATGCCATCTTATTTTAAATATTATGGCAACAAGAACTTGCAACATCTTTTAAAATGAAGTTTAGCCCAACAAGATGGTTTTGGTAGCTTAGGGTATAGAAGAAGAAAAAGAGTTTTTTTATTGTCTCACTCAAAATAATTCTTTTTGGTAAACATTTTTCCTACAATTGTGGTCATTCTTCACATGTTGCTGCAAGGTTTGCGATTTTTTCCAAACTTTAATTGGTGGCGAGTTGAAAAACTCCTTGAAGCAAATTGATTTTGAGCCTCCAAAGCTAAAAACAAAACATCTTGTTTTCTTTCCAAAAATTGGAGAAATATTTTCACCTCCACAAACTCCAAAAGTTGTGCCTTGTACCCCAAATACTAAACCTTCAAAATGTCCCCATAACCATGAAAACCCTAGAGAATACCCAAAACATCTATTGCCTCCTTTAACGGATGCATTTGTGATTGAACATATCTTCCCAAAATTGCCTTTGGACCCATCTATGATGTGGCACCTTTGTTGAATAAATTGTGTGCAACATAGAATTGTGGGTGAGACCCTTGAATGACATGCCCTAAACATTATGAAATATCACAATGTGTTTTATTGCCACACTATTGTTACCCAAGGACTTCCAAGGCATTCTTTGAAACAATGTTTGTAATTTGAAATTCATTGTTTGAAATTTCATTTCTCAGATGATGCAAAGATTTGAGGCTTTAGTTTGAAGGTTGGGTTTGAAACTTCGTGTTTTTTTTGGTTTTGCAACTCAACAAACTTTGAAATTTTGAATGCCTTGGTGTGCATTAAAATATTTACATATTCCTGAAACCTTAATTTTTGGTCTGCAATGAGAATGATTTCAAGTTTTCAATGAATTTGATGTGTGTGAATTCTAGTTTGTCCTAAAACCCTACCCTAAAACTTGTAGCTCTACAAAAATATAGTAATTGAAATTTAGTTTGGAAGCTAAAGGTTTATACTTGAAGTGGCAACATGTGTTTATGGTCTACAACTCAAACATAGACCTTAATATGTCACCCTTAATGAATATGGTATTCTTGACCATACCTAAAACCCATCTTAAATTTGATGGCTTTAAAATTTATCAAATTTAGGAAAGGTTTATTGGATTGAATATGTCCAGGTATTTATGTGCCCTTGAAACCTTAGCTATCCATGTTTAGCCATAATAATTTCAAGTTTTTTGATAGACTACATGTGTGTGATTCTAAGTAGGCCCAAAAACATGGTATTTGAAGTTCAGTTTCCAAGTTAAGGTTTCCACTTGAAATAACAACATGTGTTTATAGTTTGCAGTTCAGGCATAGATTTGTATATGTTGCCCCTGATGAATATGGTATTCAAACACACCTGAAACCTTTTTTCTTGGATCTAATTGTTTTAAAGTTTATAAAGTTCATTGGATTGCATGTGCCCAAGTATTTATGTACCCCTATAACCTACATTGTCCATGTCCAACCATAATGACTAAGTTTTTTGATAGATTACATGTGTGTGATTCTAAATAGGCCCTCAAACATGACCTAATTGAATATCAATTTGGAGGTTAAGGGTTTTTGCTTGAAGTAATAACATGTGTTTATGGTCTACAGTTCAAGCATAGACCTTAATAATATATTGCCCTTGATGATGTGTTTATAGCTGTAGCTTAGGCATAGACCTTAATAATATCTTGCCCTTGTTAAATATGGTATTCAAACACACTTAAAACTTATCTTCCTAGATCTGAAACTTTCAAGCTTATAATGTCTCTTGGATTACATTTGTATGGGTATTTACATATCCCTAAAACCTTGGTTACCCATTTTGAGCCAGAATGACTTCAAGTTTTGACATGAAATCCATTGGTTTGAAATTTAATCATTGAATTCCGTGATTCTTTTGGTGTCAAGGTTGATTAATTAAAGTTATGTCCAATGATTATTATGTTGTTGAAGATCTGAGTGTGAATGGTCCATTATTTGTTTGTGCATGTTTCCAGGGATGGTTGAATTTTGGGCAAGTACAACCTCAAAGCAAAATGTAACAAAGACACAAGTATATGAATTTATGGCATTGCATAGATTTAAAGCCCTTCATCTGAAGGAAAAGATACCAATGCAACTTGTTGATTCTATTTAATTCAACACCATGGCAACTTCTTACAATTTACATTTTGCAAACTATAGCTTGGGTAAGAAGTTAGTTGTTCAATTTATTCATGTTATTATGTTAAAACAAGTTTACACCAACTATCAAACCATTTATCCTAATTCATACCTTGTGAAAAAAACCCTCAAGGACCAATTGTAGGACACTTTGAAGGAATTTTTGAAAATAATTTAAAATAAAAAAGGTTTAGAGAAAGTAACGCTACAATGTGATTAAGTGCTAAAACACTTGAAGGCCACAAATGGGCATCCAATAAGGAATGTTTTAAAAAGACGTCAAAGTTTAATTGATGGGCCATCTATACCTATACCTGAAACCCCAGGTTCTAGCTGGTTTGAACCTATAAACCCTACATCATATACTAACCCGTCTTTGGATTCTAGACCATCTAGAAGTGATGGCAAGAAATCAATAATAAAATCAAAGATGTTGCAAAGCCAATCCAGGAACATGGCAATACTGGTGTTTCGCTTCTCAACAATTTCTTAAATTCAAGATGCCTTTCTAGCTAGCAAGGTGGAAATCAACAATGAGTTGTTGAATAAGGTGAAGATTAGTAATCTGAAAGTAGCTAAAAAGTTAAGTGTTATCACAAAAAAAGAATTTAGATTAAGGGTTAAAGTTATTTTGCACATGTAGCTAAAAGTTTTTAGCCCAACCACATTTGGCTAGGTTAACAATCAAATCACCAACAACCTTGTATGTGAGGTCCATGCACTTCATGTGTAGGAAATTAGTTAGGTGAACTACAATTCAGAACAAATGTGCATATTTTGGTTTGGTTGAGTCAAACCTTTTCATGAAACACTTCCATTTTTTTTTCAACCCACCTATGCCCCACCCCATTTGCACCTTAAAATTTACATGGATTTTGTTGTAGGTTCGCATTGCAGCATGGTTAGCATTTGATGTTAACTCCCATTGCCCTATCCTTCACATAATAAACATCTCCTCAATTATATAACATGGATCTCCCAATAGGTACTCAAAGTAGTCATCACCATGGGTGAAATATTGATGTTAATTCTTGTAAACACTAGAGTGTTGCAAGATGGTCACATTACGATAAAAGCCATGATAACCAATGTCTATGCAGATGAACAACCCATGATGATCCAAAATGACAATGTTGTTCATTGCATATATCTTTTTCCACCCATTAAACCATGTGCCATGTGCTTCATTTTTTTAAGGTTTGCGAATTTCAATTAAAGTGCCATCAATAAACCCAATACACCTTGATATTTCCCATAAGTGTGCACCCAAATGAAGTCTCTCTTCAGGTGTGGGCAATTGAATCTCATACTCAAGTGCATGGTTGATGCATGATGCAATGAATATTGCATCATCACACAATGCATGTTTTGACCAATTCCACATAAAAACGACATACATAGTGACAATTTCATGTAAAAAATGAAGTTCAAAAGACGTTATGGTGTCAACTTTGATGGCATGTTTGATACAACTAATATTTCACCTATTATGATGCAAAACAAAACATCATATTTGAAAACCCTAACCCTAACCCCAAAAACCTACACCCTAATCATAATCCACAAAAATCAACCATAAACCCTAAATTGTAGACCTGAAAATCCTAACATCAACCCCTTAAACCTAAACCCTAAAATTCAGACCTGAAAGTGTTAACCCTAACTCCAAAACTAGACCCAAAACCTTGAAATTAAAACGTAAAACCCTAACCCTTAAATCCAAAAACCTACACCCCAATCATAACATGTAAAAATAAACCTTAAACCTTAAATTTCAGACCCAAAAACCTTAACATCAACCCCTTAAACTTAAACCCTCAAATTTAGACATGAAAGTGTTAACCCTAACTTTAAAACCAGACCCAAAACCCAAAAATTCAGACCTGAAAACCCTAACCTTAACCCTAAACCCCGAAAATCAAAATTAAAAACATGAAAAATGAAATATGAAACTCACATGTGGATCTAGCAAGGGCTCTAATGGTAAGGACCACTTAAGAAGCCAACTTGTCAAATTCCTCCAATGTAAAATTTGTCAAAGTCTTGAATAATGCTGATGTGGCTCACAATGTACCCAAAAATATTAGACACCAACAGTTGGGTCCACAAATT
>Ga0116227_10015021_pt1 | contig 11575 bp, 7 predicted proteins | sample S1TSphgellanicum_FD_89693 | JGI IMG/M metagenome (GOLD analysis project Ga0116227, IMG submission 89693) | Host-associated microbial communities from peat moss isolated from Minnesota, USA - S1T2_Fb - Sphagnum magellanicum MG | ecosystem: Host-associated > Plants > Peat moss > Unclassified... | reverse complement strand
CTTTCAAGTTGGGGGTTTGAAGGTTCAAAATGCCTAAACCCTAAACAAGAAGTCAAAAAAAAAAAAAAAAAGGTCTCTTAAAAACCTACCCGTCTTGCTCTTATCCTAGTCAGTGTGTTTTTTTTTTCCCCTTCTCAAGTTTGTGATGTAGTAGCTGCTCTAGCTATTATCCATAGATGATTTAGCCAAATCTGGCTATAGGAAAATATGAAAATAAAATAAAATAAAATAAAGCATCCTTCTACATATATTTTTGGATGCCTGTTGGGGAACCTAATATAAAAATATGGTGATATTTTTCCAAAAAATAATAATTATTTAATAAATTGAATATTTAAAAAAGCCCAAAAAAACCATCATTATTTCATTTTGAAATAATTTTTTTCCACTAAGAAAAAAGCCACTGATCCTAGGGTTCTGGCGACAGTTTCATTGGGTCTGCTTGGTTGACGCGACTAAATGGGCCCAAGATTTCTGGGAAATTTGATTATTGACTGTGCTCAAGACCGGAGTGTATAAGCAGTTTGGTACCGACACACACACTGTTCTTTTTATTCAGTTTATTTATTTATTTTAATTAATTATTTTTTTAATGTAGCACTGTCAACCATAAGCCCTAACAATTGGTCAAAAATATTTGCCAAAAACTTTCAAAATTGTAGAAACATGGTGAAAAATGGCCCCCCAAAAGTATAGAGAAGGTGTCTTCCTTTCTTTTCCCAAGTATCTTTTGAATTTTGTGGTTTCGAAAGTTTAGCAATTTTAATTTTAATTTTTTTTTTTTGACAAAAGACTTTTTTTTTTGAGATTGAAAATATAGGAAAATTTCCTTTTTATACAAAAACTAATATTTAGGGAATGCCTGGGGCTTTGAATCCGAGTACCTAGTCAGAGTCTATCATGTTTTTCTAAGGAAGATATAATAATAATAATAATAATAATAATGATAATATTTTTTTCTAAGAAATATTATCGTGATACTAATAACAAGCAAGAATAAATAAACAAATAATTCACAAATAGACAGAAAAGCTCCAAACTTGAAACCTTTGAATGTGTGAATGCGCAGTGGACGACTTTGTGGAAAGAGAACATCCATGAAACATCTGCACAGACTCTTATTCCTGTTGAGTTACTGTCAACAGTAACTGTTCTCCCCGACAGAAAGTGGTCCACCCCATTCGGACTGTATAAAACCGCCGGTCTCGTTGCAGTTCTCCACTTCACCCCACTTCTTCTTCCTCAAGCTTTCTGATCGTCCGGAGCTCTGCTGTGAGGATCTTAGGAGTTTGCTTTGAGGATCCAATTCATGAGAGCTGCTTTCAGGTGAATTCTACAATATTTATTCTCGCTACCGGCAGCTGCTCTGGCGCAGAAGAAGAAGAAGAAGATTTGGGATCCTTATTATAGCTCGCAACTGCACAAGGTTTTTTCAGCTAGAAAATTTTCCAGAACTTTATAATATACTCTGCATTGCTATTGCATTCTAGAGCTACGAATTATTATTTGTTGTTCCTTCTCCTGGTCACAGTTTTATAAGAACTACTAGAGAGACGAATTCGCAGTACTACTCGAGCTACCTCCAGCTCAGGGAATTCCTTTACTAGTACTACCAAATTTCTTTCCAATCATCTGTGTTGTAGAACTTGTTCTGGTGGGCTTTAAATAGATTTGTCTCTCAGTCTCGTTGCAGTTCTACTACACTTTGCTCTTCTTCCTCTATCCTTAGCCTCGCTAGCAAGCTCTCTGATCGGAACTGCTTTGAGGACCCAATTCTGAGCGGCTAAATTTGAGAAGGTTTGAGGAGCTGAATTCTACAATATTTTTTCTCACTGCCTGCGCTGCAGATTTGGGGTGCAAGCTAATTGCAAGGTTTCTCAGCTAGAATTTTTCCAGAGTTTTATACTCTGTATTGCATTGCACTCTAGACCTACGAATTATTATCTGTCCCTGATCCTGGTTAAGGTTTTAGAACTACTAGAGACAAAATTCCCACTACGTCGAGCTTCGAGCTTGAAGGGAGTTTGTTTACTAGTACTAATCCAGTCATCGGTGTTGTAGAGCTTCTGGTCGGTTTTCAATAGATTTGTTGTGTACGCAGCTTCTAAATCGTGCATCAGAATTCTACTAATTCATAGTCACCTCTGTAGAGCTCTATCTCAGATTTGGCCATGTCTCGCGCCGAGTTCGATTTGAGCCAGTACTGCAATACTGGTGTTGGTCAAGAAATCCTAGACCCGGCCGGTCTGGGCAATAAGGGTGAAGCTCCATATCAGAGAATTGCAGGCGTCGTGAGCAGAAATAGTGAAACCATTGATCCCTGGTTTCAAGTGTGTAAACAAGCCGCTTATAATTGCAGATCATGTGCTTCCAGCAGCTTGCAGCAACCACGCTCATGTTTGCGCGACCTGAATCATGAGGACGTGGTGCCGATCATTTCTTTCCGCGAGCCTCCGCACCAATGCAAGGAATTCCCTTGCCCCAAGTGTCATTACGCGCCTCGTTGAGGTGAGGAATCAACTACCCGAGCTTTACAATTCCAGCTACTCCGATCAGTCCAGCTCTGACTGGAACATGGTGCAGCGGATTCAAAAGATGCTCAGCAGTAGTACTAGATGGCAGCTCTCAAGAAGTGATCTTTGTTCAAGAGTAATTGTAATCTCACCTCAAGATCAGTTTTTTGGAAACTGCACAGGGTTTGTTAGAAAAGGGTCTGGATATTGAACCAGGGAATAAGCAGCACTGTGACTAAATAGTGCAACCCCACTAGGCTGCATGAATTATCTAGTCACTAGCTAGTGAAATAGACTCAGCAGCTTCAGCCTAGAGTGGAATTGAATTTGAGATTGAAGGAGTCCATATATATATATATATTCTAACACGCAGCTACCATAAGAGCTGCATGGAGCTACGTATAGCTGTAGCAAAGAGTTGTAGCCAATTATGAGCCCCTTGGACAGCTGAAATTGTTGCCAACCAGTTCTAGTGTGACTGACTACTGTGTCCTACTTCCGAATTAATAATAAAAGAGTCTATGAATCACATCCTACAATTTAGGCTACTTCTCTATTAGCTCTCGCCCTTTATCACATGACCAGTGTTTCATTTTTTCCAGGATTAAAAAAAAACTGTAACCTAAGTGGCGATCATCCATTGGAAGCTGCAAAGAAAATGCCAGTCATCATCCCAAGGAAGATTTAGCCAAATATATAGCTATAAATCAGCTATCAAGTATACCAAGTTTGTCTGCTTTCCAGCTTATCAGCCTTCTATATGTATTGTTACACACTGAAAACCAGTTATAGAAAATTACTTCATTGTTGAAAAAATTATTCTTAATTTCTCTTTTTGGCGAAATTTTGGCAGTAACACAAAAAGGCTGTATAATAATCGAACATAGTATCCAGGTACTTATCTGGCAGAATGTGCTATAAATGGCCCATTCCCTGTGGTTAAATGGCAGGGAACCATGGGAACATGGGAGAAACTCTGAGGGAACATAAGGCAGATTCCTGCGGCCAAGCCATTGGCAAGGGTGGCCGACTCTACTACACAATTAAGTGTCGAATTCAAGTGCCTAAATAATCCAGCCCAGCCTGTATTGGACATGTAATCTGTGCATAATGATTGGTGGGTACTCATGAATGTGATACAAGATTCAAAGCAAACTAGCAAGTTGTCATTGTTTGAAAGGGTTGATCTCCATTAACTTTAATTCACCAAACCAAAGATCCAGTGTTTTGTTTCCTCAACATCTGATTGATAACTACCACTGAACTGAGGATGATCCATGTGAAAGTATAGTGATTTTTCCTATTCCAATGTAAATTTAAACAAAGATCGCTATTAACCTCGAAATGCCAGAGAAGGACCCAAAAAAAATACACTGAAAAATGGACTAAATTGGTCCGCCCTGACATTTAGGGGTTAACGCATGAATCATCAGCAGTTCAGTGGTAGTTATCAATCATTTGTTCCATTTATCATACCCTACTTGTGAACAAGGTAAGTGTAAGTTATCATCATTGGTAACTACTGTGGTTGGATAATTACTACATAGTGTGAATCGGGTCTACACTAATTCCTATCACTAGGGTCTAGGGCATAACTATGAGGTATGCTACGGTCCACAGTATTTTTCATTTCATTTTTGTGATGTGGCATGGGTGATGATCATCTCACAATAGATTTAGCTTGAGTGGCACAGAAGATTTAGCTTTAATGGCGAAACGATTTGAGAAGGGTGAAATTTTGCCCCAGTTCACTAGAAAGGAAAACACTGACGGTCTATTGCAGGTGTGAACTGACCTCTTAATAAGTATGACTTCCTGTCAATTCTACTAAAGTGAGAGTAGCAAGTATGGTATGTATATATGATCCCTATATTCACAGTACTGAAATTCACTTGATTATATGTGGCCTTCATACATATGTTGAATTTTTCTTTGCCGACAATACTGTAGAATAATGGAGGGACCTGCCGACGGTATAACTTACACCCAGCCTCTTGATTGACCAAGAGTATAACACATGTGCCAGGAAATATTTTTCTCTTAGGGCATCTCCATCAGTGACTCCTGTATCAGCATTCAACACATGCAGAATTCAGTCTTAATTATTCCCCCCTGCCCCCCCATTCTAGTGACAAATGATCAGTATAAACTGAGAGAGCATTTAAGTGTCATCACATCATGGGACAATCATTATTATTGGCCAATCAAAAGCAGCTTTCTTTTTTTTTCATTGTTTTTTTTTTGGTAAGAATGAAGCGAATTCAATGCACAAGGGGAAGGCGAATTTCCTTTTAGTGCAGCTCTTGGAGGTGTCAGTACCATGAGCAAATTCCCTCCTGTGCTCGGCATGTGACCATGTAAAAATATTTCTCACATCCAAGTTCAGTTTTCACTTTTTTCAACCCCACCCATGAAAGTGAAGTTGGGACTGCAAATAGGTGGGAGACTATTCCAACCTGAGCTAGATGAAAATAGGTAGCTACCCTGGGCCAATCACTACGTTTGGCCAATCAAAACATGGATCACTAGTCAAATCATATTTATTGCGCTCTTCTCTAGCAGATTTATAGCTTTGCTGAGCCTTTTACCAGCCTCAGCAAATGATGCAAAAAAGTGCTTGGCCAAAACAATTTTCCTGAGCCAAACCTTGATAGTTTGACTTTTCTTTAACCAGTTTTAATGTGCAGGGTCACACTAAGCACTGCCGGGGATGCTCTTAGTGTCAAAACACTAATTTCACAATGTAAGGGGAGAATTGATAGTTGGTTACATGCTAGCCAAGTCATTTGCCCAAAAGCTGATTCAAATTCTAGAGAAATGGAAATTAATTGTTCAAAAAATTGTAACTCCAAGTTACCTTCAATAGGTGACAACCTAGACATTTACACCTCTGACTGAATGATTTTCCAAGTTGGCAGCATATCATAGGTAATAGGTTGACAGAAAATTTCTCCCTGGACATTGATTCACACAATTTGACTGCTATGCTTCATCTGAAATTGTCAGTACAGGAGTTCGTACTTCTGTGCGTGACGACCCCCTTATTTAATGTTTTGATTACCAGAAATAATTAATGAACTAGACATAATGGTTTTCATATGACCTTTTCTGGGTTTTGGAAATTTGGGAATTTGAGAGTTTTTTCAAATGGCCAGAATGTATATTAAGTTCCAGGAGGTACTCAATGATTCAGAAGGATTGCTTCATTTTTTAATTTCATAATTTTTATAGCCAAATTTGGCAAAATAGTCTTATGGATGATCATCAAAAAATTGGAAAATTAAAAATTAAAAAATGCTGCTGAGAGCCCTCCCCAGAGAGTTCCAGTATGACATAAGAACTGTGAACCCTAAACCCGTAGCCAGTAGGGTTTTGGGAGACTTGTGAGAGTACAAGGCCCAACACATGGGTCTGGGAGATTTCTTTTAAAATCTAATACCCTGCAAATAGGGTATCTTATTCCTAGCTTTATGCCTGGGTCAGCAATGAACTTCTCCACCAAATACACTCCCAATCTTGTTGGAGGATTTTATGGATTGTACACTAGTGGGTGCTCTGTTACATAATCCCGACAGTTCTGCCTGGCACCCCTCTTGGCAGCCTGTTGTCTGGTCCATATCACATTGAGATGTGAGCTCCAGATTATTCATGAGTCTTCCTTTGGATATGGAGGAGTAGACCTTTTCAACAATAAAATAGTTTAATAAGACTCCTTCCAGATCCAGTGTTTTGTTGAAAGATCCAACTGATCTTGATGCCTACTATACAGTACATAAGGCTGACAGCTAGAAACACATACTAAGATATTTGTACCAGTGGCCATACACACAAAACTGTCAGTAGTATATGGTGAGGCCAGGAGTTGGGACCTTAGTATTGAACTCTTTTAGAGCTTTTCTCTAGCCATCTGGCATCCGCGGTGTAAAAGCTCCTTATAACCTTGTTTGCAATAGTCATCAATTCCAGTTCATTGCAGGAATTCGACATTTCACCACTTAAGAAAAAACAGCTGTTCACAGCACAAGGTGGGCTCAATCTGCAAGAGACTCACCAGATAGATTGACCGATTTCCACCTTCTGCCTTGAAAGTTGGACAGGAACAGAAACAAGTACATACTTCTAATAGGTTATAATCACTATTGAGCACTTCCTATTTGACTAGCAGAAGCTTGTATGATGACCAGGCAGCATTTAACCCTCGACCATATTATTTCATGGAATACTTGGTCAAAGCATCTTGGGTTGCCTTGTCTCATCATCATCATTCCAAACTTTGTGTAAGCAAACTGACAGTAGGAGAATTGGCTGAAGAATAATATTGGATTTTGAAAGCTGCAATACCATCCCTTTTCAAAGAACCTCCATTCATCAAATTTTCAGTGAAAAGCATTTTTTTAAGATAAAATTTACCACATTTTGCATACTGACACAATTTTTTTGTTTTGGGGGAAGTTTTTTTAGCATTAATGCTTTGTTTTTGGTTGTTTTGGATTGCTAAAGCCCTACCGACATCATAAAACTGGAAGGAAAGAAAAACCAGAAAAAAAAAAGGACTCTTCCTCATAATCGTTGACTAGAGAATTTTGCAAGATCAAAACAAATTGGGCCTTTTTCTTCAAAGCAAACCAGAAGGGTTGTTGCCAGATACTACCTTTTATGTTTTGGATGGTCAGCTTGAATTTTTGTCCTTCTCTGAATCTTTGAATTTGAACAAGTGAAGGCCCCAGGAGAAGGCCTAAAGACAAGGAAATCAAATACACCAACCAAATTCCACACTGACCATAAGGGATCTAGCGTCGGCAAACTGCTTCCCTCTTCACATTACAACCCCAACTTCCAACCTTACTATATTACTAGCCTATTGAGGTTTGATGTCTTGAGGATGTTGAGAATGTCACCATCTTTCAGCCATAGTTACCCAGCACCCACCAGTGCACCATGAAGGACGAATGGTAAGTCGTCAGGAAACAGTTTTCTGTTGGGTTCCAGTTCTCTAACTAACCATGGTGATTAGCTCAGTTACTTTTCTTTTTCCTTACCTACCTACTAACAACCCACAAGCAGGTCATTGGTAGGTAGGCAATAAAAGCAGCCCTTACTTATGTATAAACCATCTACTTACCTAGAAGCTGCCTATTTTCCTAACTATCTGCCTATATATGAGACCTATTCCCTGCAGAATTGGTTACCAAAGAGAAACCAAATATTACCTCAGTTGAGGTGCATCCACAACTGAGTAATATCAAACATCTAGTGGATGGTGGCTTGGTGCATGCTTGGTGTGTGCTGGTTCCCTGTGGCCCCATTTTTCTGGAAGTTTTTTTTTTCACTCTTACCCATGTCCTGCAACTGAAAAACTTACTAGTCTCATCTTGACCTAGACTCTTGACCCGCAGGATTCAAATGGTGCAACCTTGCAAAACTTTATTCATAGACGCACCGTAGATTAGGAAAACGTACAAAGGGATAAGAAAAAAAGAAAAGCGAGAATTTACATGATGACAAGTTAGCTCAAACTAGATGTCAAAACCAATCCATGTCAAAAACCAACCGCTTGTAATTGGTCGGTCATATTTTTCCATATAAAAAATCGGCCACTTGTAGTAAGTTAGTTGTGGAGATGGGAGATGCATTCTAAAGGGTTGTCTTTGGTGAGCACAATGTCAACTTGTCGATGGGAGGAGTTGAACATGTTTGAAGGAAGCACATGTAATTGTTTTCGCCCCATGTGGAAGTTAGCATCTTGTGCAATGGTAGTAAAGGTGTCATGAATTGCATCATGGGTTCCTATGCGCTCATTGCCATGAACATAAGAGGTGGATACCCATAGGGTCAATGGGATGTGTGCACACGCATTGAAGGATACTTGCAATTGAAGGATGGGGCAGTCCAAATCGTATTTGAAGCATTGTGGAAAAGACTAGGGAAATTGGTCAAAAGCTTGGGAAGATTAGTCGAATTGTAAACCAAACACCTACCCTTGGGCCAAAACATGATAAAATTTAGGCACGATGGGCTTTAAATATCCTATTGAAAAACATGTTGGAAAGGGTATGATAGTGTAGATGCTCCAAGATGGAATTTTGAAGTCAAACCATTTGTTGCTCGATGAGTTGTTCAAACAAAAGAAAACATGTGCGAGCAAGGGGTGGTAGGAGATCACATGGCACCTTAAGGTGTTGCTAAAAGGGAAGGTGTTATTGTCGACTCATGATAAGGCTTCAAGAAGATAGGGACGTTGATCAATCATAAACTTAACAACTATGATTGAAGCTACAAAGGCCCAACTCCCTAAATAGGCTATTAGGGTGATGATGGTTGTCAGTATGAACCCGATGCCACCGAAAATTTTTAGGAGAAAAGTTTGTTTACATGCTAAAGGTCTTTTTAGGTTCTCAAAGGATTTTGGACCCAAGAGGTGCCCAAACAGTTGAAGGAAGGAAAAATCAAAAGAAGTGAAGGACTCTATGAAAATGGAAGAGGGAGGTGTACATCGTAAGAGATATGAAGGCCATTGCATGAAACAATGAGTTAGAATTCCAAAGGCTACCTGAACATCACCCATTTTAGGGAGAAGATCCACATGTCAAACATCCTCTAACAAGGCATCTTTGATGAAGGACAATGTGAATGACGAAGTGCCCAATGGAACTCCCAAAATTCTAATTCTTTTTGATGGGGTGGTAAACTGGGATGGGGCGTTGAAGTCAAACAATAGGCCAAAAGGTGACCATGCTACACATTTATGAGGTTGGATAGAAAGACCTATCACACAAAATTTAGTCTAAAAATGTTCATATGTAAATGATACAATAAAATGGAGGCCTATGATGTGAATATCATCTACAATGGATGGAAATAGACAAGAAGGGAATGATTAATTGTAGAATGCAAAACCCCAAAGTGGGCTAATGCAAATAGTGCCCCTCCCAAGGGATCACCTTGGCAAGTTCCCATGGCAAAGGGGATGATTGTGATATCGCCTTCACAATTATGGGTTGTAAAATGAAAGAAACTCAAATGCATAAAATGCACAAACAAAGGGAATGAATTGCATGATGTCTCCACCTACTACACAATGTTTTTGAAATATGACCCTTCTTGACACCGAATTGAGAAACGTTTGCCAAGTCTAGCTGGAGAACAACCTAGTCGGGGTAAAGGTCTAAGGTGCATTTGATGCCATGGACTACTTTTTCATAACTGCCTTTAGTTATGACTCTGAATTAATGTGGGGAAAAATGTGTTGCAAAGACGTTACGAAATTGAAAGCATAAGGCATAATTTGTGAGTCGACACAATGTCTCCCCTATTATAATGGGATGAATTCCATGTAAAGGCTTGGTCATGGTTTAAAAGCGAACTGTGCCAAGGACATGTGCAATTTGAGGTGGAATGCGACTTTTAACAATATGAAAAAAAAATTGAAATAATTTAAAGAATCCACTCGTTGAATTTTCTGGGTGAAAACAATCCTAAAAATGTTCAAAAACCATCCCAGAAATACCACTTATTAACAAATGGGGCATGTGTTGGATTGTTAGTTTGAAGGAATCAAAAAAAAATTTGAGGTCTTGATTTAATTCATAGTCTTTTAGGAAAAACGAAAAGTAGCCATCTGAATCAGGGTGTAGTGCAATGAAAGCTGAGGTGGTGTTAGAGGACGTGGGTGTAGGGGAAAATGGTGCCAAGGTGCGGTTTGTTCTAAAGTATTCCCCTGCATGTCCAAGAACTAAACTACGAAGAAGGCATTTATGAGCTGGGGGATCATGTTGGGGAAAAAGCACTGAACTCAAACTTGTCGTTAAAGCTTAGGTTCACAAAGAAAACTCCTCTCACTAGTTTTCCCATTCACTTGCTAAAAAATGTTTGAATCGAATCCACATTTCCCTATGCCCCACTACTCCGCCACAAGGGGGCAAAACAAAACACCATTGGGGTAATAAAAAGAGCAAATGCCAAGTTGCCACATCAAAGGGGTCTTACATTAGCTTATCCAATGGAAAATGAAACACCACTTGTACGTCACGTCATAGAATGGCAAGGATGCAATTATACAACCAAAGATAACAAAAGCCTAAATGAAAGGACCCAAGGACATCCAAAAATGAAACCCAAACCCAAGCTGATGCAAGTGGGTGGGAACAAGGGAAGGTATTGAATTGGGATGGTCATGGGGGTTTGGTTAGATGAATTGGGTGCTTGATAGGAACATTGATAACGAACAAACCTTCGACTAGTAGATTGGCGCCAACAAGTGGGGCAAAAAACTTTAAGTGGAAATTGCAAATGTGTTGAGGAAATGAAGGTAGGTTGAGGGTTTGATCATGTGCAATTAGAAGGGCTGGTAAAGTGGAAGGGGAAAAAGGTCCTACATGTGCATGATTAAGGGGGTTTGGGAAAATGTAGGGTTGGGGCTTCACATTCACACAAAAGACTAAGGGCCAGTAAGGGGAATTAATGGGTGGTGTGTGGTTTCTTAAAATGGGAGGGGAAATAGTGGGAGATGCGTGGTTTGCATGGGAGATGGGGTGGAAATTAAGTCTATGGTGGCACATGATAAAGCAAATGGGCAATGGGAAGAACGAGGTTTAATGGGACATGATGAACTAAAGGACATGGGACGTTTGGTGCCCATGAGGAAGGAAGCTTAATAGGAGCATAGGTCCCACCTGTTAAAAAAACTATTTACTACTATAGGACAATCCTAAATCTACAAAACCAACCATTGAAAACTAAATGGATTGAAAGGATAAATATAAAAAACTACTTAAGGGTGCATGGCTAAGGCATTCTGCCAAAACCAAACCTTAACTTCATTAAAGGCTTGAGTGGCACAATCATTATTGTGTTGGGTTCAACAAGACATAAACATCTTAATGTTAAAACATTGTAGGTTTCATTTTTTGTTCCTAATCTTGGAAGATTAAAGATAAGTAACACCGCACAAAAGTTTCTTAAAAAACAATTGTGGTGGACTAAATACCTTTTTCACAAAGATCCCAATCCACTCCAATAATTATGTACAACATCAACAAAAAAAGATGTTTTTTTTTTTTTGG
>Ga0116227_10015019_pt1 | contig 11577 bp, 8 predicted proteins | sample S1TSphgellanicum_FD_89693 | JGI IMG/M metagenome (GOLD analysis project Ga0116227, IMG submission 89693) | Host-associated microbial communities from peat moss isolated from Minnesota, USA - S1T2_Fb - Sphagnum magellanicum MG | ecosystem: Host-associated > Plants > Peat moss > Unclassified... | reverse complement strand
GGACACCATAAAAGAATGAGATAGTCATCCTCTCACATATGAAGAAAAATAAAATATTTGGGAATGTCCATAACATGCACCATAGCATGAACTTTAGGAAAACAAACTTTATGTATGTGATACTTAACATTATAACTATTGAGAGAGGTGTGTGTGTGTGTGTGTGTGTGTAGGAAAAAGAAAGAGAAAGACAGACAAACACACAAGGTAGTATGTAGAATAACACAAACAATAAATAAATGGTGGTGAAAGGGAAGTAAATCATGTGTGGAAGGGGGAAGGAACAATAGTGCCTTTGTGTCACAAGGATGAAGAAGTTGTGAAGATGAAATCCATAACGATTTTGAGGAAACTAGCCAAGTTAATCGATGAATCACCCCAAAGTTGTCAAAAGGTTTGCTCCCCATCAACCATACCCAACATCCACAATCATCATGATGAAGATGACAATTGATCGGAATTTTAAAAAAACATATAACAACAAAACACAAATGCACACTATAAAAAAAACCCACACCCAAATGTCTTTCTTTTAGTTTGTGACAATAACAAGAATAAAAGGAGAAGATTGGTTTTTGTGGAAGAGGTTATGAACATTATTATATTCTACAAAGAAAAAAACAAAGTAAGACATACTTTGGTTGTTAATTGTGAAAAAGGTATGGAAGAAACATTTGTTGCTGTTACATCACTAGTGGTGTTTTTTTTAATAAATTTCTTGGGGTTTTTTAAAAAAAAAATTTAACATCTCAATTAGGATCTCAAATAATAACAAGTGACATGGATGAGTGTTTTCTTTTTGAGTGAAAATTCAAAAAAAAATTTGACCTAAAGTGTGAATTGATGAATCCCACAAAGGGATTTTTTTTTCCCTTCCCCCATTTTGCAAAACAATCCCTTGGGTTTGTATAGTCATGATGAAAAAAACAATAACAGGCCACATGTTGCCCTCTTGCCCCCTTGAGAAAGTGACAATTTGCACAACCTTCACCTAGAATCAACATGGATTGTTAGACCTTAAGCTTGTAATGCATTAATTTCATAACCCTAACGCTAAATTGAAATCCCATTTTCACCATGCCATGAAGTGATTTTGGGTTTTTAGCTATTGGTGCAAGTATTCAGATCTATTCTTCATCGTGCCATCATCGTGCATTAGTCATAACCTTTACAAAAATTCTAAGTAGGAATTTTGGTCTTGACCACTGTTTGAATTAAGGTTTTATTGTCTTAGTATGTGAATTTGTTGGTCTTTTTTAGAGGATGCCTCTTCTAGTGCTACTAAGTAATTTCAAGTTTAAACATTTTTTTGGTGTTCAAATCCCCACAGAATCTCATACCCCCCATTGCTAGCCTTGTTTCTTGCAATGTATTTGAATCTAACAACATTGATGAGCAAAAAAAATTCCTCATGCCCTTGAATTGTAGTCTTCTTCATCTAAAATATTTGTTGTAAATCAAATGCCATGCTTGAAACTATTGTCATAGGTGTTGATGATGAATGTGTTCCTTGTCAAAAAACCTAGAAAGGTTGTTATTGATGTTAATTGTAAATTTTAAGAGATCTAGGCTAGAAAATACCATGTGTAGAGCCTATAAATTTAATGATGTTGGGTTGGTTTCTACTGTGAAATGTTGTGTTTGTACCATAATTGAAAGGAAAGAAATTTTTTTGGTTGCTATGTGGGACTCTATTGAAAAACATGTAGGTAAGAAGAAAGGTTCTAATGGTAAGTGGATCATGGATCCAAATGGATGCACATTAAAAATGAGATCTTTTATGTTCAGCTTTCTACAACCAATTATCTCCAATAGTTGAATGGTGATCATGTAATGGAGGACAAACAAAAACTTGTTCAATTTGCAACTAGTTTAAGCTTGTTGAATAAAGGTAAGCCAATGACTAACTATGAGGATTTCTAGCCCTTGTTTGAGTTTTTAAAACTTTGATCTAATCCCAAGAAACACTAGTCTAATGGGGCTAGTTGGGAAAGTTTAAAACCTACTAAGCTTGTTGTCCAGAATTCCAACTTTATTTCTCTTATCTGTGATGAAGTTACAACAGTGGTTAATGTAAGTTAGGCAAGTGTGCATGGCTACATTGTGTAGGATTATTGTTGGATACCATTATTGTTGAATGTGCAACAAGTGTTTTTTGGATCTAGTGCTAATAACTTGACTTTACTGATCATGAATTCTTTGATGACATAAGGAGATCTGAAGCAAAAAGATTTAGCTTCAAAGTTGGTGTGTTTTGGTGTTGATGGGTTTAACACCTTTTAGGAGTGACACTCCAAATCCAACGGCAATATGTTCCATTTGTTATTAATGTGCATTGTATGGCACATTGAACTAATTTTGCGGTATAAACATTTAGAAACCAACCTTTGGTTTTTCACATTGAAAAGTTGTTGTAATTCTTTTATGGTTATTTTAGTCATAGCCCTAAAAGGCCGTTGCAATTTACCAAATTGGCAAAGATCATGGAAATTGAAAGCAACAAAATTATGTGGAACATTAAGACAAGATGGATCTTGATGATGAGTTTTGTCAAGAATGTCTTGTTTAAATATCACACTTTTTGTGTGAAAATGGCATTGGATGCCACCACAATACCTTCTATCAAATTTAATTTGTCTTTGTTGATTGATGTGGAATCTTTGTTGGGCTTGAATGTAATGATGCCGATGTTGGAGGTGGTACATTCCTTGATTAAGTTTGCATAATTAAGGGATGTTTTTGTTTCTAATTTCATAGCATCAATGAATATATGGGAAGGGGATGTGTACCGCATAATTTGTGACAAATAGTTCTCTATTGAAGGTACTATGTTCAATAATTTCACTAACTTGATCAACACTACTCATGAAAACATTAATTTCCCATTGGATTACAAATCTAAGCACTATAATTGATCATTTGGCTTTTGAGTTTATTAGGCAACACATGTGGGCAACATTTTAAAATAAGATTGGGGAATCAATTTTTGTTACAAGGGAAATATATGGAGATGTTGTTGCATCTATGAAGTAACAATGTGAAGAAGTTGCCATTTAGCTTATTACAGAATTACAAGGCCGTTTCCTTGTTCAATACTGGCTATAACCAAAACTTAAAAAAAGGTTCAATGTTCATTTGACAATCATTGAGGCAGCCCTCTGTTAGTAGGACCAAGCATGATTAGGATACCACATCTGAACCTTAAAGATTCATTCCAAGGATTCCTAAATTCACTTTTTTCTTCACTTTTTCCATGACTTATTTTACATTTCACCCTTTTTTCTCACGTCAAATGAAATAATTTTGTTCCAAAGTTTATGTAGGCTTCTAAAGTATTTATTGTTTTCATTTATGATAGTGAGAATAATAAAATTCATCCAATGTGGGCCATTATTCTATCAATGGCCAAAAATTACCAGAAATTTGACTTTTTGAAACTTTTTACATAACAATAGGGCATTTGGTTCTTGTTACATTCATACATTTTATACACATAAGCACATAAGGTGTTTGTGGTAAAAATCTTGGGCCAAAAAAAGTTTGAACATGCCTTATGAATCCTTGAAATTTTTTCTTTTCATGAAATAAAGTTGTGAATTTTTTTCAAGGACTTGTAAGGAATCCTTAAACTTGTTCAAATTTAACATTTTATGTGTAGAATAATACATTTGTAATGTATGTATCTATGAATAAAATCAAACTTTCAATATGGATGTGTCATTAAATTTCAATAACATGTTTAGATGAAGGAGTCCAATGAATATAAAATGAGACAATCCTTTTGGGTACCCCAACCTTGCTTTCACCCTAGCCTAAAAAGGTAGGATTTAATGAGGTATGGATTTTTGGCTTGTTTTCAATTGTTGTTTTTGACTTTTAAAGATTTTTGTTCATGTTTAACATGATAAACAATGTTAAGTTAGCAATGTAGAAACCTTTTGATGTCAATCCAATCACTAAGTTGTGGAAAACCTTCACTTCCTTTTGAATTCTAGAAAATAAATGGTTGAACTTGTTGTTGTGCAAGTAATTGGTTTTGTTGAAGATGAATATTGTTTTTTTATGTTGATTTTCATGAAAAATAAATTACTGAATTGATTAACCATGCAATTGTAGCTTGTCATTCGCATGTTCAACCAAAAGTTCTTCATTTTGGAAAACTTTTCTTTTGGAGTACTTATTCAAAATTGGTAAGACAACAAAATTCATTCCAGTGCAGAAAGTTGAAGCTCAATAGCTCCTACCAACTTACAAGCTGTTTTTTCCTTTATATCTTGCTTATTACCTATCTCTTTTTTATTTCTAAATTTTTTTTGGCATTTGAATTTTTAGATAATGGATAGTAATAAGGGTACTGGGTGTTGTTAAGATGATTTGGAATTTTAATCTGACTTGTAGGCAACAACATTCCGATGTTCATATATGTAATCCAATGGAAATTAATGTTTTCATTAGTAGTGTTGATCAAGATAGTGAAATTATTGAATACATTACCTTCAAAAGAGGACTGCTTGTCACAGAATATGCAGCACACATCCCCTTCACATATCTTCATTATTACTATGAAATCATAGACAAAAACATCCCTTAATTTTGCAAACTTAATCAAGGAATATACTACCTCTAACATCAACATCATTACATTCAAACCCAACAAAAATTCCACATCAATCAATAAAGACAAACTAGATTTGGCAAAAGGTATTATGGGTGCATCCAATGCCATTTTCATGAAAAGAATGCGATATTTAGACAAGACACGCTTGACAAGACTAATCATAGAGATCCATCTTGTCTTAATGTTCCACAAAATTTTATTTCCTTTAGTTTCCATGATCTTGACGATTTTGGTACACTTTAAATGCCTTTTTGGGGCTATGACTAAAATAACCACATAAACATTATAGTAGATTTTCAATGTAAGAAACCAAAGGTAGGTTTGAAAAGGTTTGTACCACAAGATTGGTCTGATGTGCCATATAATGCACACTAACAACAAATGGAACATATTTTCATTGGATCAAGACTATCACTCTTGATCTAAGGCCTTAAAAGGGGTTAACCCCATCAACACTGAAACACACTAGCTTTGAATTATATCTTCTTGCTTCAGATTTCCTTATGTCGTCAAGGAATTCATGATCAATATAATCAAACTATCAACATTAAATCCAAAAAACACTTGCTATACATTCAACAATAATGGTATCTAACACTAATCCTACACAATGTAGCCATGCACACTTGCCCAACTTGCATTATCCATGGCTATAACTTCATCACATGTAAGAGAAGTGAGTTGGAATTTTGTACTACAAGCTTAATAGCCTTTAAAATTTCATTATGTATGTGTTCTACGCTTTCCCAACCAACCCCATTAGACCAATGTTTCTTCAAATTAAATCAAAGTTTCACAAACTCATACAAGGGCTAGAAATCCTCATATTTTCATGGCTTACTTTTACTTAGAAAGCTTAAATTAATTGCAAATTTAATAAGTTTTCATTTGTCCTCCACTGCCTGACCACTATTCAATTATTGGAAGACAATGGTTGTAGAAAGCTGAGCATAAGTAATCTCATTTTTAATGTCCATACATTTTGGATCCATGATCCATTTACCATCAAAACCCTTCCTCTTGCCTACATGTTTTTTAATAGAGTCCCAATTAACAACCAATTTTTTTTCCTTCATTTCAATTTTGGTACACACACAACATTTCACAATACAAACCAACCCAACATCATTAAAAATGGGTTTTTCCCATGGCATTTTCATAGCCCAGATTTTTTGAAATTTACAGTTAACATCAACAACAACCTTTTTAGGTTTTTTGGGAAAAGGAACACATTCATCATCAACATTTATGACAATAATTTCAAGCACGGCATCTAATCTACAATAAATATTTCAAGTGAAGAAAATTACAATTTAAGGGCATGAGGAAAGTTTTTTTGTTCATCAGCACGACAAATATTTCAGGAGACGAAGATTGCAATTCAAGGGCACAAGGAAAGTTTTTTTGTTCATCAGTGTTGTTGGATTCAAGTACATTGCAAGAAACAAGGCTAGCAATGGGGCATATAAGATTTTTTGTGGGGATTTGAACACCAAAGAAATATTTAAACTTGAAATTGTTTAATAGCACTAGAGGAGCCATGCTCTAAAGAAGAGTAGCAAATTCACATATTGAGACAACAAAACCTTAATTCAAACACTAGTCTGGACCAAAATTCCTACCTAGAATTTATGTAAAGATTATGACCAATGCGCGATGATGGCATGATGAAAAAAAACCTACTACATAAATCTGAATACCTACACTAATAGCTATAAACCCAAAAGCACTTGCATTGAAATTCAAATACCTATGCTAGTCATGATGAAACAAAACCTGAAATCACCTACATTGAATGGATTCTACAACTATCACTCAAAAATACATAGTGCACACAATGCACATTACACATAGTCATAGTGCAAAACTTCAAAAACCATACATTAAGACATCAAGGAGAAAGAAAATCATTTGAGCACAAATTAAAAAAAATGAAACAAAAAGCACAAGTGCATTTGAACTTTAAAGGTTTAAGAACTTCCTGAATGTGTAGGGGTTTGGTTGCAAGTTGAGAGCTCTAACCTCCAACGACTCCCAAAACACAACGATTCCAATCTGTCGCCATTTGTAACACTACCAATCACCAACTCACTACTCGATGGCTCATCATTGAATCCTAACAACAAAGTTTCAAAATGAACTACTTTCATTAATGAAAGCAAACAGAAATGCCAAATTGTCGAGCCCTTGTACTCTTTCTCATTGAAAGCTTCAAGATCTAGAATGCATAGTGTTAGTAGTTAGTACTTACAAGAATCTAGGCATGGCGAAATGAAATTTTGAGTTGGCATTAGGGTTGCAAAATTCATGAATTACAAGATTAAGATCCAACGATCCATGTTGCTCCTAGGTGAGGGTCACACAAATTATCATTTTCTCAAGGGGGCAAGAGGGCAACATGGTTTGTTGTTGTCTTCATCATCAAGACATTATAGAAACTAAAGGCATCCTTTTGCAAAATGGGGGAAGGAAAAATAAATAAATCCCTTTGTGGGATTCATCAGTTCACATTTTAGGTCAAAAAAAATGAAATCTTGCTAAAGAAAAAACATTGGTACATGTCACTTATTTAGAGTTGTCACGGCATTTATGTGTTCATCATGACATAATAGACCCATTTGGATGCAAACGCACCCTTGCGTCATGTCAATATAAGGTCAACCTAGGTCAAAGGGACTCTTAGGCTACCCAAGGCAGGCTTATGGGTGATCCAACCTAGGCCTGTTTTGGTCACCATAAAGCCTACAACAACCAAAAACTTTTGGTTGCCAAGCCTACGGTGATTAAAATGTTTTTGTCACCAATTGTGCAGTGACGAAAATTGAGGGTCTATTTGTCCAACTACATGGTGCGAAAATATGTAGTTAGACAAAGGAAATAAAATGATCAGATTTGATTTGCTACTAGGAGTTATTTTGAATCAAATTTGTAGCTACATTTCATCATCTTTAATCTAGTTTTCTTGTTAAGGAATATTATTTTAAATCTAGTTCATAACAACATGCTATATGGAGGACTTGAACTTGACCAAAAAAGGCCCTACCCATTGTAACACAAAACCTAGCTTGCAAAAAAAACCTCATTAGTTAGTAATTATATAGAATACGAAGAAAAATCCTTGTAAACCCAAAGAAAGGGGTTGGATGTAGATTCCAAAAAACCATAGATTATGAAAACAAAGGGCAATATCTTCATTTTGCCAATTAGAATACAACCAGAATTGATCATTTGGCTTTTAAGTTTGTTGGGCAACACATATGGGCAACATTTTTAGATCAGATTAGGGCATCAATTTTTGTTACAAGGGAGATATATGGAGATGTTGTTGCATGTATGAATCAACAATGTGAAAAAGTTGCCACTTAGCTTATTGTTGAACTACAAGGCCGGTTCTTTGCTCAAGATTTGATGGATGCATTGGGTATTGTTTACCCACAATATTGGCTATAACTAAAACCTAACAAAAGGTTCAATGCTCATTTGGTAATCATCAAGGTAACATTCTATTAGCCTAAAAAGGTAGGACTTGATGAGGTATGGATTCTTGGCTTGTTCTCAACTATTGCTTTTGACTTTCAAAATCTTTGTTTATGCTTAACATGATAAACAATGCTAAGTTAGCAATGCAAAAATCTTTTGATGTCAACCTAGTCACTAAGTTGTGGAGAACCCTTATTTCCTTTCAAATTCTGGAAAAAAAAATCCCATAGAATATTAAGTTGATTGAACTTGTTATTGTGCAAGTAATTGGTTGTGTTGAAGATGAATGTTGTTTTTTTATGTTGACCTTCATGAAAACAAAATTACAAAATTGATTTACCATGCAATTTACCATGTTCAACCAAAAGTTCTTCACTTTGCAAAACTTTCTTTTTGGAGTAGTTATTCAGAATTTGAACAACAACAAAATTTGGTTCAGTGCAGAAAGTTGAGGCTTGAGTTGCTATCGACTTGCAAGCTATTTCTTTCCTTTGTATCCTTCCTCTTACCTATCTTTATAAAAAATGTAAGACTTGTTTGGCATTTAAATTTTTGGATATTGGATAGTAACAAGGGCATTGGGTGTTGTTAAGATGATTTGGAATTTGAATTTGACTTGTAGGCAACAACAATGAGTTGGTTGTATTTTGATTGGCAAAATGAAGCTATTGCCCTTTGTTTCCATAATCTACGGTTCTTTGAAATCTACATCCAACCCAACAATGAGTTGGTTCTATTTTCATTGGCAAAATGAAGATATTTCCTTTTGTTTTCATAATCTACAGTTCTTTGAAATCCACATCCAACCGCTTTCTTTGGGTTTACAAGGATTTTTCTTTGTATTCTATATAATTAGTGACTAATGAGTTTTTCTTTGCAAGCTAGGCTTTGTGCTGCAATGGGTAGGGCCTTTTCTGGTCGAGTTCAATTCCTCCATATAGCATGTTGCTATAAATTAGATTTTAAATAACACTCATTAGCAAAAGAAACCAGATTAAGGATGATGAAATGTAGCTGCAAATTTGACTCAGAATAAGTCCCAGTAGCAAATCAGAACTGATCATTTTATTTCCTTTGTCTAACTACATATTTTCGCACCATGTAGTTGGACAGATAGACCCTCAGTGCGTCCATGTGGCAATTCAAGCTCCAGCACAGACTGCCACGTAGCAAACTTACGTAAAACTGAAAACTCAAAAAAGAAACACTGATGGAGGGCTGTGGAGCTGGCATTATTAACCGGCCAGACAGGCTGCCTCCACCAGAAAAAAAGGAAAAAAAGCCCATTTGTCTTGTTCTACGTTCCTGAACTCTCTTTTCTTTTCCTCATTTTTTTCTTTTTTTATTTCTTGACCCACTTGGTTGCCGACAGGAGTCAGGGGAGGTTCCAAGATATGCATCATCCACAATGAGCAGCAAACAGAAGCGGAAAGTGGAATTCCGCGACGGAGCTTCTTCTTCTTCTTCTTCTTGTGGCGTTCCAAAACCCAGGACGACATTCCAGCCAGCAGAAACTTCTAGAACAGTCAGGTGCCTTTTTAATTAATGAACGGGACCTTTTCGATATTTTCCAATTGGGCTCTCAGTTGTGGACCGCCACGTGTCATCAACCTTCCCCCCCTCGCAACCGACAACCCAGATTTCCTTTTTCACACTCGGTAACTTCGCTCTCAGGAGTCAGCACATGCCACCGACTCACTCACCCCCAAAACCATTTCCCCTGAAAAATTAATTACGTAGGTTTTTGTCGTCTTGTCATCACTGCAAAATTCCAGACTCTGATAATATCCACTTGGTGGCAGAGTTTTAAGAAAAAAAGTGATTAAAAATTTATGAAAGATTCCAAAATAGTGGGCATTGCCGTCCATCCGTCATGGCCAATTTGCTCGTGGAATTCCTAATACGCTTTCGCGCTAAGTATCTAGATCGCCTTTGATGCTGGGAAACAATAGGATTTTGAGCTCCTCCTGAATCCTGATGTCAAGAGTGCGAAATTGCTCTTTTACAAGTATCAATCAATCCATGCATCTATTGGTATCATGTGTGTTCAAATGGAAGTTATCTTGCTGTGAATTCACAGGTATGAATTGTTCAGGCTTGAATTTTAATGGGGTGTAAACAGGTGAGAACCTACTAATCACAAACCACCTGCACCAATCACTATATATATCTGGCCAATCAAGACTAGGTATCTAACTCTACTGCTGCTCTCTCTGTTGTAACCTATTGGGCAAAATTTGCAGAGCAAAATTCGTTGAGCCACAGCCAGTGCTCTGGCTATTGCACTAGCCTCAACATATTGAGTAAAAATGCTGAGCCTTAGTCATTTTACTAAGCCTGTCTGTGTGGGGGCTAATATTTCTTGATCTTCATCCAAAACATGCTGTGCAGTGTGTTGGTTGGAGATGCTCCAAGGGACATATGAGCCCCCTACCTGTCTGTTGGGCAAATCTTTCCTTCAGGATCTTCATTCAAAACATGTTGTGCAATGTGTTCTGTTGGTGGAGATGCTGTAAGTAATATATGAGCCTTTGTGTCTGTAGGGCAAACTTTTCCTTCAGGATCTTCATTCAAAACATGTTGTGCAATGTCTTGTGCTGGTGGAGATTCTGTAAGTATTATATTTCTCGCCTTGGGTAGCGATCTTGTTTTATTTTGTTATTGGACATTGAAATTAAAGACTCTCATGAATTTGGTCCATTGGACTATAGCTACCACAGGTAGCTCCACAAGAAAGGCGCGTACTCTGAATCGTCGTCGTCGTCCTCATCCTCCTCGATTTCTCGTAAAACTGATTGTTCGTGGAAGTAACCCAATTCCTCAAAATCTTGAAATTGGCCCGCGAATTGGGATTCTATCCATTCCACGCCAATGGATTGTTGCGCTTCTGGCATTGATTGAACTCTTGATTGCTGATCTGATTGTGGTGCTCCGGATTGAGATTCCGCTGCAAGGTTGAGGTTCTCGTCGTCTTTGAGACTACCGAGCTGATTATAGTGGTCTGGGTATTTCTTATGTAATTCTTCCTGAACCTTTTCTTCTAGATCTTCTTCGCCTGAGCAGCAAATAGCGCCTGAGCAGGAAAAGGTGTTTGATGTTTGTTGGTGGGATTGTGGAATGTGAAGAGGAGCTGCTGGAGGGACAGCGGAAGCCGCAGCTGCCGCTGCCGCAGCTTGAATCGAGCGAGGCGACATGAGTGCAGCGCTACTCCAGTCACGACCTTGAAGGACGGGTGGAGTTTCGGGGAAGTTTAGACGCGCATTGGGTCCTCGCAATGCCAACACTGCAACATCGAAAGCTCGCGCCGCCATCTCTGCTGTCGGGAAGGATCCTAGCCAAATGCGAGATCTTTTGTTGGGTTCTCTGATCTCCGACACCCATTTTCCCCATGTCCTCATTCTAACACCCCTGTAAGATTTGCCTCCGCCATTTGTCGAAGAAGGTGAAGAAGAACAACTCCGCTTCTGTATGGAACCAGC
>Ga0116227_10015018_pt1 | contig 11578 bp, 5 predicted proteins | sample S1TSphgellanicum_FD_89693 | JGI IMG/M metagenome (GOLD analysis project Ga0116227, IMG submission 89693) | Host-associated microbial communities from peat moss isolated from Minnesota, USA - S1T2_Fb - Sphagnum magellanicum MG | ecosystem: Host-associated > Plants > Peat moss > Unclassified... | reverse complement strand
GGGGGGGGGGGGGGGGGGAGAAGGGAGGATTTTTTTCATTTTTCCTTTGTTCCCAACATGTTCCTTTCAAGCTCCCAATGGGTTCTCATCATGTTCGCAATACATTCTCTAGGTTCCCAATGTGTTCCCCATGGGTGTTCCCAATAGCACCTCACTTTAATCCCATATGTTTTGCCCAAAGTCCTCCCCTTCTCACCTATATAGCTGGGCCAAAGGGGGAGGCACTCCATCTTTCCATAGAATGGTCTATTTTGGGGAGACTCCGTAGTTTCAACTTAGGGTTGGCCCCGTACCTAATGACTTCCCTTACACAAAATTTTCTACGCAAAATAACAAGCAAACGTAGTAAATCCCATGAGGTGCCATATCTATTGGCCTGCAACATAGGGTGCTCTGCACTTCACCTACACAAAACTTGACCTAAAATAATAAGTGAATGCCACGATGATCCCATCAGGTGTCGTGTCTATCGGCTTGCAACATAGGGTGCTCTGAACCCTCCCCTATACAACAAAACTTGGGAAATAATGAGTGAACATCATGAATACCATTAGGTGCCGTATGTAGCAGCTTGCAACATAGGGTGCTCCGGACTTCTTCGCCTATAGAAAAACTCGACCCAAAATAATAAGTGAATGTCATGAATCCCAGCAGGTGCCGTATCTATGCACTTGCAACATAGGGTGCTCCTTTCGGCCGACCCATCTCCAACACAACACATTTTACGTACAAGGCATTCAATTACAGACCATCTGCACCTTACTGTCTTGCAGTGCAGTATATCAAACAGGATGGATGGTGTGTGGGGACAGGAAACTCTTTTTGGTTGTGGCTAGCTATGTATTATCCATCCACATCCATCCACCTACTACTATTCACTAGCCACCAAGTGCCTGACCTACTTACACAGTAACCACTTACATACCCTCCTACCATAGCAAGTTCAACATTTCATCGTTAAATACCGTAGTAGTACAAACGCAGCTTCAACACAAGTTTGTCAAATAATTAAATTAGTTTGTAGACTCCATGTCAAAAAAACTAGAATATTCTTATATTTTCTTACACATTCTTTAATTTCCTTCACAAAATTGTGTTCTTTTTTTTAAAAAAATTATAAAGAAATTTCAACATTTTTTACAAACAATTTAATTAGTGTTGAAGTTGCCAAGGCATTTTTAAAACAGAATATTTCGAAATTTTCTTAAAGATTATTTTCCTTTACTTTTTTTTTCTAAAAATCTTGATATTTTCTGAAAATAATATAAAATTAATGTCAGTGTGACAACAGTATGGTCATTTACGTAGGTAGTTCGGAGGGAAGTAGGAGGGTGTACCGGACAGGTTACCAAGGTGGAACCTAGGTAACTCAGTTGCGGATGAACTGCAACTGACCTCATAGTGGGGTAAAGATAGTTTTGTTTACCTGGGTAGCGTGAGGGGAAGTACGAGGGTGTAACAGGACACGCTAGGAAGGTGGAACCTTGAATAACCAGGGTTATTGTTCATCCACAATGGACTTCATAATGGGTTTTGGATGGATGGTGCAGTGCCGGGTCACATTGGTGCTAAAGTCACACAATGTACAAATAATTGACCATAGTGTAAATATTCTGGGGCTCCAGCAATGTACAAGCGTTGTAGCAGAGGGGTACTCTCGTGTTAGCAAAAAAAAAAAAAAAAAATTAGTTTTTCAATTGATTTCAAACTATTATTAAGATTTTAACTATCTTTCTTGCACAATATTTTTTTTAAGGAAAAAATTGTGATGCTAGTTAGAACCCCCCCCCCCCAAAGGTCCAGGGATCAAATTTTTTTCAATTTAAAAAAAAAAAAATCACGGGTAATAGGAATAGGAAAAAAAAAAGTAACCCCTTGACAACTTTTCAAGCTAGTTAGTTGCCCTTGAGTAGCAACTTCCCCCCTGAGAAGTGGACTAAGTCGCAACCCCAACAAAATTGTGTAGGGGAGAGAGAATGGGACTTGAGTCCTCAATCAAGTTGCTTGGGAGAACAAGGACTTGAAAATCCCAACTAAGCTACGATAGTGAGCAACTTCCCCATGGAAAATGAACCCTTTCATGAGAAGAAGGGGTTTTTAAGTGGCCATCCCAACCAAGTTGCCTATGAGAGAGAAGAGGACTTGGAATACTAAACCAAGGTCCCCTAGGGGGAAAAAGAACTTGTAAGTCCCAACCAAGTTGCTTCAATGAACAACTTCCCTTGGGGGAAAAAGGACTTTCCTGAAAAAAAGGAAAATTGGCATCCTACCAAGTTGTCTAGGAACTATGTTTTGGCCCCAAGTTTTGTGGTGAATACAATGAAAACATGGTTCCCAAGGCAACTTCGATAGGTTCTCCCAAAGGCAACTGTCCCAATTGCTAGGGCGGTCATTCTTTGTATATTTTACGAAACACTTAAAATAAAAAAATATTTTTTAAGTTTGCAATGAAATAATGACATATTTTAAGTATATGTAAATATATACTAATTATATTTTATAATGAGTTATAGGCACCCTATTCATATTTAAATATATTTTTTCATTCATCTTTTCTATGGAAGAAAAGGAGAATTTGGGAAAATAATCAAACCTTAAACCTTTGAGTTGAAGGAGGATTTAAACCATTATGTCATTTTTTTTGTCTTGAAAATATTATGCATGAAAGATAGTTAAAATCTAATCATCATTTAAGTCTAACAAAAATAAAATAAAATAATTTTTCTTGCTAGGCATTATCCTACAATTGCATCAAGCTTGGTGTTGCACTTAATTCATTGCCACATGTTTAACGTTTGCTCTTTTTGTGTGTGCAACTAAATTGAATGTTTTGCAAATCTTATAGATCTTTTACCTTTATTTCGATGGGGGGACATTTTTAGAACTTAAATGCCTTTACTTAACCATTATATTATTGTGACAAATCACTGTTATTATTTTCTTCTAATCAATTATATAGTGCCCTCGCATCATGAATCATGGGTAATAAACACTCTTGTGAAGGTATTTGGTTTGTAAAGTAAAAATTGAAGATTCTAGTTCAAGTTCTCATGATTGGAACCTAAATTGACACCTTCTTTTTGGAATCGATACAAAAATTAGATGGTAGGACTAATCTTTTGTTAGATTTGAAACCAAGATTATAACTATGAAAAAACATTCTTGAAAACAAGCACATATTGTTTAGGTAAGCAAGTTGAATTTTTCTAAAAATAAATAAATAGGCTGAACTTTGTGGTCAAATATTAATATAAATTAATTGTTAAACTTTATATTTACATAAACCTTCATTTTAATTTGTTACAAACTTTGTTGTGAACATGTTTCATTTTTAAGGTCTCATAGTGATTTAGGTTACTAAATTGCACCTCATTTTTGTATTAATCTTTCCACCCATATGATTTCTAACATTGAGGAATGTGTGATATGTACATAGAATTAGATTCGATTTTTTATGATGGTTTCACTACACCAAAAACATGATTTTATGATTGAATTTTTTTGTGACAATGATTCAAACCTAATCATGTAATTGTATTGGGCATACAATTGTTTTATTTTTGTGATTAATGCCATAATTATGATTAAACAACCTTGTTCTAGATAACTTAGTTTAGAGGTTGCTTATAAATAGTAAGGTTTGTAATGTCATAAGAACAAGGTGTAGTAGCAGTTTATTACTATGAATTAAAGTACTTAAAATTACTCTAGGCTACGTGGGTTGCTTAAGGCTGTTTAAAATAACCTAAAACAAACCTTCAGAGCCTAAAGTAAATTAAGTGGGTGAAGGTATGATTGGATGGTACCATGAACAATCGCCTCAAATAATAGTTAAGGAGGAAAAATTGGTCCAATAATATTCATGGGCCTATCACTTTAAATGTTTTTAATATTTTATTGACAAAGCATATTATTAAGAGCCAAAAAGGGTGTCATAAGTTTTTAAAGATTCAAATTATGGTTGATATGTTATTGTTTTGACATTTTAAACTTATGGTAGTGAGTCCAAATTGTGTTAAATGACTTACATGAATGTAGAAGAATTCAAATTAAAAAAATATTCAATTTAATTTTGGGATTTGGTTTTAATTTAAAAAAATTTAACTTGAACAACAATTGCATCACACACAATTAATTTTTCAAAAGGCTAGGTTAAAGGAATTTTTTAATAAAGAAATTTTGATGATAAAAAACTAAAATGACAATAACCTACCACCCAATTCAAAAAAAGACTCACAATTCAAAAGTTATGAAATTTTAATTATTTTTACATTCCAAAAAAATATTTCAATATCTTAAAATTTCAAGAATCTTTTATCACATGTAAATGAGGTGTAATGTATACAACATATAAAACAAAGTTGTAATTTATGATACAAGAAAATAAAAGTTACAATTGGTAGCATATTTTGGTATGATTTGAAATTTTGATAATTTCTCAAAATAAAATGAAAATTTTGACAAAATTTTCACATTTTGAGAAATTCATACATATTCAAGAATGACTAACACACAAAAAGTATATATTGGGGAAAATATATGAACTTTTAATAGCAAGTTACAAAAAAATTGAGTTAAAATTCCTATATATAAATTGATTTGCAATCCTTTAATTTTATAGAATAATTTCATTGGTTCTTATTAATATTTTTTGTCATATATAGATTTGGTTTTCATATTTATTCATTTCATACCAAAATATTTGGTTTTAAGTTTTCATTGGAATAAAAATAGATGGGAATTGTTACAAATTTTTGTTTCTACTTTTTGTGGCTCTTTCAAGAATCATGAACTTGAACTTTGAGAATTTATAACTAAATCATGTTTATTCAATTGATTATTTAATATAAAAAAATAGAATACTACCAGAAAACCTTTGAAAATATGTATTTAAAAAATCCTTCCAAAATATGTATTGACAATGTTCCTAACCAAAAAATTCTAGGAAAGTAACCACCATTAGTTTTTAAAAAGTTTTTGGTTAAAAAATGATTAGGGGTGAAACCATGGTCAAAGGAGTGAAAGGTGTTATGGTGAAAGTCCTTGTCCAAGGACTGCATGTGACATGTGGCATTTTTGTGTTCATCCATAATATTAAAGTTTGTATTTTTTATATCAATTTTTTATTGTGTGTTAAATATAAATATATGTTTATTACATCTTCATCCTATATCATGTATAGTACACATTCATGTCCTATATCACATAAAAATGAATAACTTTTGTTAAAACCAAATCCTCAAAATTCATAATTTTAAGGGCCAAAAGCATGTTTGAATCAAATGTGCTCAAATTTATTATAAAAATATATTTTTTCAATTTTAATTATTTTATTTTTTTAAATCATCAATATTAAGATCCTCTCCAATTTTGAAAAGGAATGGTGCACATTTGATAAGGAAAAATGATTGTCCATTCAAGAGGTTTAAATGTTTTAAATATGCACCAAAAAAAAAAAATCATCAAATTTTGAGCATTGAAACTTTGCAAGCAATGGAGCGTATTTCAACAAAAAAATTGACAATTGCAATTATTATGCTTCCCTTGTGATTTTTCAAAAATATAAAAATACATTTTTCATGAATGTCACCCACTTAGGTTGTTCCTTTGACTATGTTTTCACCCTTAGGAAAATCAAAATTCAGAATATTTTTCTTTCATTAAAGTTGCAATGTCTATACAACCCAATTGATACATTTCCTAAATTGTTTTAATAAAATCAATTCTTTCAATTGTTTGCTACATTTTCTTATAGTTTGATGGGTCCAATAAAATGAAAGTGTGACATTTCTTATGGTAGCACCCAATCATACTTTCATTCAAGGTAACACTTATAATAGCATGTGGTAGAATTTAAAATAACATAGAATAGCTTGAAAGCCTAAGGTAAAACTTAGAATAACATAACAAAACCTATAACATAATAACCTTGAGGGTAAAATGGCCTAAAATAACATAAGGGTGAAATAGCCTAAAACAATTTTAAATAGTTTAAAGTTATTTTAACATACCCAAAACTATGATAGGTTATTCTATTTTAATTAATAGTTTAAAATAGTTTATACCAACTTAAAATAGCCTAAAATAGCTTAATGTAATCATGCTAAGTAATTAGTTAAGGTAAGTAGGCTAAGCTATCTAGGTAGGATAAGAAAAAATGTGCATAATAATGTGGTGGCAAAAATGATCACTTGATGAAGAAATGGTGCAATGGTGAAGGACTTGGACCTTTAATGTCAATGTGAGGGGTTCAAGTCCTGATACTTACAATTTATTTAAATGTGCCTAACTAGGTTACCTAGCCATGTGCTAGCGTGCTTATCCTAGGTTAGGTTACGTAGGCTAGCTTGCCATGTGGTTATTAGTCATTAATTGGAAAAACCAATAAAATTTGTAAAATTATAAAAATATATATCAAATGGCTAGATATGCATATTGAATTTTTTCTTCATGACTACAATTGTTTTTACTAGTCACTTTCATGGTTTGTGATTACTACCAAGGAGTGAACTATGGTAAATGTGAGGAGTCCAAGTTGACTATATAGTCATGTAGTCACATGTAATCATATTTGCATGAAATGAATATTTTTTTCTAATTGTAAATCCCATTTTTGGGCATAATGCCTTTAGATTTTTAAATTTGAAAAAATGTGTTAGAACCAAAACCAAAGGGTTTAGAAATTGGAAAAACCAACCTCAAATCCCCACCCAAAGAACCTCCAAATAAAGTTTACAATGCCAAAACTTGGACTAGAGGTTCCTTTAAAAAGAAAAAACCACATGACATTAGTAATAGCTTGAAGCTTGTGAAAAATTAAATTTTTTTCCCCAAACTATACATAAACTTACCATAAATATATGGAGATGTAGGTTTTACATGTTCTCCCTATCAAATGGGCACGAATACAAATAGTGTTATAATATTAGTGTATTAATGTACACTCATACTCCTAGCCCTTGCCGTTAGCCTTGGTGGAAAATGGTAAAAAATAGGAGGGAAAAAAAATTGGCAACCAATGAGGTGAATCGATAGGCACCCTAAGGGCCAACTTATTTTTCTTTTGGGAAGGGTGGGGGTTAGAGGAGGGTGGGATGTGAGTTTTCCCTCTTGGGAGGTTTGATGAATGGGTGTGAAATATGTGAAAAAAATTGATTTCAACCAATTAAAGCATGTTTAGTCAAAGGTGTTCTTTGCATGTCCAAAAACATAAAACAAATACAATTGTTGCTCATTTTATTTCATGTCATTTGCCCTAAGTTTTACAATTGTAACCTATACAAGTAACCCAAAAAATAGATTATAACATATTTATTTTGGGATTGTCCAAAACTTGATTAAGGTTTTTGCGATGGGTCAATCAAAGGTGCTCATCATAAAAGAAAAAAATTGAACTTTGGGGGTCCTCGCATTTAATTAATATGGGTAATAATATATCCACATATTATATTAATGTATTAATATACGAAGGGTGTTGAATTTAGGCTTGTGAATAGGTGTGAAGAAAAAATGTTCTAACTAATGAAATTGTTTTGGGGTACTGAAAGAATCCAAATTCTCCCAATTCCACCAAGTTTTAGATTTGGTGGGTTGATTTTTGTTTTTAGTTATCTTGAGTAAATTACCATTTCAATGTGTAAAAAGTTTTGATAGGTTTATGAAAATTTTAAAGGATCACTGGAAACGGTAAGAAAAGACCATTAATTTCAATGTTTGACATAATAATGTTGTGTGTAGGTTTGAATTTTTTTCTAGGCCAATGGGATTGTTTGATTTGATGGTCTAAATTTTTTTTCTTAATTATCTTGAATGAATTTACACTTTAATGTTATTTATAGATGGGGTTTTTGCATGTTACTTGTGCACTTTGTTTGATCTTGGGCTATATGAATTTATTAATGATTGCTCATATTTGTCATTTTGGTTGTTTTTGAACCACAACCAAACTTCTTTTTTTCTTTGCAATTTTCTTTTGTCACTTCAATTTTTTCATGAAGGTGTGCACACAGTTGATGTGTAGGACAAGATCCTAGGGTGAGGGACATTCCCAAAATATGGGGCTTAAGATGAAGTGGTAGGTGACATTGGCCTTGCATTTTGGGATTGTCCCCCATTAGTGGCTTTTACCCCATAATAAAACACTTGAGTAGAATGTTATCATGAACTTAAACATATATGAAGCATAGGAGGGTGAGGGGTTTTTATGCCTAGTTGTTAAAAGTGGGAAGGATCTTACACCTATAAATAAGTATAAGATTAATAAGAATAAGTGTAAGATACCTCCCACTCTTAAAGAATGTGTGTAAAAACCTTATTTTCTTTTAACATGGATATTAATGGATATAAAATGTCAACCAAATACATTAAGAATTTTTTTTGCATGCTTTATGCATGATTCAAAAAAATTATCCTATGTAATGTTAAAAAAATACCCATGCCTAATGAGGCATTTATAATGATATCTTGGGTATGAGTTACATTGATGTGATTTAGGGCACAACTTACAATCCAACCTTTGTTTTTGGTGTAATCATAATTGAAGATATAATGTTCATTTTATCAAGGTGAACCACATATTTGTACCTTGGTTGGTTGTCAATTGTTTAAGTAAAATAATTAAATTTTAAAATTTCAAATACTATGTGAATAATGAACCCAAAAAATGAATTCCTGGTGGACACTTTAATGAATAGTTTAAATTGAAGACAATTAAATACATTTGCATCAAAACAAAAATTCCCACACATCAATAATCATATTAATGTTTAATTTCCAAATAATGATTTTCAAATGGAAATGAAACCCATTTAGTATAAGTGAATGGATATACCAGTACGGCCCAATGGTTTTGAATTGGTAATTTATCACATTTAAATGTATTTCTTTTATGTCTTCAAAGGAAACAAGGGAAGAGATCCCCATGACAAGGTATTTTAAGTAAAATTTTTGTTAGAACCACACTTAGTTTTCTACTATCTTCATTAGTAATTACATTCTTATAGATATCCATTATTTATTTGTCACATGGTCCCTTCCAATACTAGACCTGATTCCTTTTGTGTGCCTACATACCTTTTTATCAAAAGGCTTGATATAATTACACCAAAACTTTATACAACATTGGAAATATGTCAACTAAATCCAATATTTTCAAAGTTATGTAACTTGGGTAAATATGTTTATTTTCAAACACACATTCATGATCAAACATTTCAATGTTTTCTTCATATATTATTTGTTTTCAATGATCTAAAAAATTGTGCATATGTGTAAATGGACCTTTTCTCGTGCCCTAGTAATTACCTCAAGAATGACAATAATAGTACGAAAGGTAGGTTCATTAAATCCTAAATACCTACTTACCTTTCTTAGTTATTCTATTACAATTATTCACATAAGAATGAAAAATCATTATATGAAGTAAATAAAATTTGTTCACTGAACGATATGTTACTTTATCATTACGATTACCCTTTTAATAACATATAAATAAGGGTAATAACCTATGAAAACAATAAAGAAACAAAATGAAGGAACAAATTAAAGGTATATGGATAGTAATTTTGCCATGTAGTAGAAATATCATCATAGAGTAGCAGAAGGCAACCACCTCCCCAAAGGGTAAATTACACCAAAATTTAATACTTTTGAAAGTTTATAACTTTCTTAAACCCTTTTTACCCTCTACACATGCTTCTTATTGCTTGCCCCATGCTCTTAGGGTGTATGCACTTTAAGGTGGTTCATTTTCAACGGATGCTACACTCCTTAAAAGTATATACAATAGTGTTAAAATGGTAGTTTATTTTATTATCATTAATTTAGCAAGGAATTACATGATGGTTAATGAACTAAAAAGTCCAAATGACTAATAGTCATTCTAATTTTATTTTTTAATGTACATGTTAAGAAAATCAAAATTGAAATCCATCCAAAAATGATTATGATATGGACTCATGAAAATATGGTTCATTTTAAACCACTCAAAAGTCCATAACTTGTTTTTGGTTAAATTTTTTCTAGCAAGTTTTTTGCATATATGTTTTTTTTATTGTAACATATCATATATTGAGTCCCTATAATATATCCCAAATAAAAGTCATACACAAAAATGCATGTATATATAAGCATAAACAACAAATTGGTTCACATTTTTCAACTTCAAAAGTCCATTATTATATATTTGGTGTATATATGTTGCAATTTGTTTTATAAATGTATATTTCTTCAAGTTGAAAAATCTAGATATAGCCACAAATTTGAAAAAATATTGTTTTTATGTCGTGTTAATAGCATGTAAATGCGCACCAATTTACAAAAAAATGGATTGTGACACAAGAAATGAACCACCTTACCTTGCAACCACCCCCTACCATCCTAACAAAACAAAAAAAACATAAATGAAAATTACACAAAAGTATCCCAATTAACTTTTGGTACCTTTCTTTATTATAACCATGAAGGAAATAATTTTTAGCTTCCAATTCATCACACATTTAATGGGCCATGATTTGATAATAATAGTCATGTGAAATTATTTTTCATAGGTTCGTATGGAATAAACATGGATGTCATTCATCTATTTGTGTTGTTTCAACATTGATGTCATGTGCATTGTTTAAACATAAATGTCATATGCTTATTTGTATTGTTTAAACACATATGTTATATGTGTGTGTGTGTGTGTGTTGTTTACACACAAAAATCATGCACACAACTTCTGTTTTAAAATAATGCATGATATTTGTGTTAAAACAATACGAACTTATGAAATAACAAATTTCACACAGATTTGGAATGAACCCATGAAACTTATAAATTTGTGATGTTGTTTTCATCAACACCAAAGTGTATATATATATAATTTTGTGGATTAGCAAGGAGAAGATGAAGGGGGAAAAAAAAAAGGGGTAGACTAAAATGTTTATCACCTTCATCACAAATATAATGGGTCATGATTTGACAATAATAGTTGTGCCAAATTTGTTTTTCATAGGTTCATATGGAATAAACACGAATGCCATTCATTTACTTATGTTATTTGAACATTGATACCATGTTCATTGTTTAGACATGAATGTCATATGCTTATTCGTATCCTTTAAACATGGATGTTATATGTCTATTCAAGTTATTTACACACAAAAATCATACGCATGACTTTCGTGTTTAAATAATGCACGACATTCGTGTTTAACCAATACGAACCTATGAAATAATAGATTTTGCATTGATTTGGAATGAAACCATGAAACTTGTAAATTTGTGATGTTGGGAGATTAATTAGGGAGTGAATGATGCAGATAGAGAAAGAGAGGAGGAGGAAAAAAAATAGTGATAGAAGAAAGTGATAGAAAAAAAAAAAATTAACCAAAGAAAGAAAAAAAAGACACCCAAATCCTCTTAGACCAAAATAAATAACACCACCCCCAAGGGAATAAGAATTGCACCGCCCCCCCCCCCCCCCCCCCCCCTTCCCCCTCCCCCAAAAACCCTTTCCCCCCACCCACACTCCCCTCAACACCCCCACAAAAAAAACCCCCCACCAATTACTTATAGGTGGGTTTCTCTTATATTT
>Ga0116227_10015017_pt1 | contig 11579 bp, 8 predicted proteins | sample S1TSphgellanicum_FD_89693 | JGI IMG/M metagenome (GOLD analysis project Ga0116227, IMG submission 89693) | Host-associated microbial communities from peat moss isolated from Minnesota, USA - S1T2_Fb - Sphagnum magellanicum MG | ecosystem: Host-associated > Plants > Peat moss > Unclassified... | reverse complement strand
ACATAAGAAAACAGCCCTTCGCTGCGATCATCTGACCCGCGCATCGCTTCGTCCTCGACCTAATCCTAGGCAAAGGCTGAATCACATCAAGGCTCTCAATGGAAGGCCTTTTTCCGCATCCTGCTAGGCTCAGGACTCGTTGATTACAGCCAGAAGAGCACGGTGGCAGCGAGGGCGAGTGCGGAGAAGAACACGGTCGGGCAGCGATCGTATCGTGTTGCCACGCGGCGCCAGTCCTTCAAGCGGCTGAACAATGATCTGGATGCGGTTACGCCGCTTGTATCGGCGCTTGTCGTATTTAACCGCCAGCGAACGGGATTTCCGACCCGGAATGCAGGGGTTGATGCCCTTTTGCTCAAGCGCGTCCCTGAACCATTCGGCGTCATAGCCCCGGTCGGCCAACATCCATTTGGCCTTTGGCAAATCCTCAAGCAAGGCTGCTGCGCCAGTGTAGTCGCTGATCTGGCCAGCCGTGATAAAGAAACTGAGCGGCCGACCATTGGCGTCGGTCACAGCATGAAGCTTGGTGTTCATGCCGCCCTTGGTGCGTCCGATCAGGCGTCCGAGATCCCCTTTTTTACCCCAAGGCTGGAAGCAGTGCGGTGCGCCTTGAGATAGGTCGCGTCGATCATGACTGTCTGGGGCTCGGCCCTCTGGGCGGACAGACCCTCCATCATTGCTCTGAACACGCCCATCTCACCCCGGCGTTTCCAGCGGTTATACAATGTCTTGTGCGGCCCGTATTCCCTTGGCGCATCGCGCCAGCGAAGGCCGCTCCGGTTGACGAAAATGATCCCGCTCAGCACCCGCCTGTCATCGACCCGGGGCTTACCGTGGCTCTTGGGAAAATACGGCGATAGTCGGGCCATCTGCTCGTCTGTCAGCCAATACAGGTCGCTCATACTCAGTCTCCTCCCGGAGCCTAGGAAATTGGCAGCCCCCGCACCGCCTCCCGGATGGAAGGACGAGCCGCTCCCATGTCTTGCGTATGCCTTCAGAGTTGCACGATCCGCTGTCGCATGCATCGTTATGAAGCGGTCGAAATCCGGGGCATTGGCATGGGGGCTGATGCCTGCAGAACCCGTGAGTTCTCAAACGGCTCGATACATTTCGCCAAATTTTCCTGACTGAAACACGCGCAAAACGATCCAAACACAGATTTCGCGCACCGCAACGAATTATCTCCCACAAAACATATCCAGAGCCTCATCGACACGTTCGCGTATTTCATGATCGCCCGGTTCGGGGGCTCCTCCGAGTGCGATCTGCCGCAAGGGCTCCGCCAGCACCATGTCCATCAACATGCTCGCCGCCTTATCCATCCGGCGCAGCACATGATCGTCCGGCAAGACCTGAATCTCGAGCCAGTTTTGCAACGTCTTGGCAGGCTCTCGATAAAGGCAATCAACATAGAGCTGCATGAGCTGCGGGAAGTTCATCTTCTGCGACAGCACCAGCCTGTAAACGCCCACCGCCTCGCTCGAAAGATGCAGGCGGATGTGAGCGATGAGGAAGTGCTCCAAAGCAGGCCTCCACTCCGCGCCGTCAACCAACCCCGTGCCCGTTGCTTCCGCCAGCCTTTCGATGCTCGCGCGGACCGCAGCCTCGAACAGTGCCGCCTTGGAGGGCGCATGATCGTAGATTGTGCCTTTCGAAACGCCCGCAAGCTTGGCGATGTCGCTCAAGCGGGCATTGTCATAGCCATCGCGTATGAATGCGCTTTGCGCCACGGCAAGCAGCCGGTCCGGCACTGCCGCCTCGGTTGGCAGGCTGCCGATCTTTGGAGAGGGCGGCAAGCTGTCGCCGGAAGGGCGGGAACTCTCCGCTTCCGGTGATAACACTTGTATGGAAAGCGCACGTACAAGGGGAGGCATGAACGTGTCGATAAACGTCGCTGGCCCCAAGGCGTCGGGTTCGATCAGACTCTGCCCCAGACCCGCATCAGCCAGACCCACCAGCGCGCGGGCCAGCAGTTCGGGCGCGATCACCGCCTGCCGCCCGCTACGCTGGAGGGCCACATCCAGATGCTGGGCAATCATGGTGCGCAGCGCATGGCGCTTTTCGCCCAAAATCCGCGCGGCATCGGCATGGCGAATCGCAAAAAGCGTGAATTCAGCGTTGAGGACATACCAATCGCGCCCCAGCGGGTAGTGCCCGGCCAGATTGCCGAACAGCGCATCGATCGGGTCCTGCCCCCGGGCAACGCCGTTCAAGCTACCGGCAAACAGATCGCGGACCTCGATGGCCATGCGGTCGTAAAGGGCGAAAAACAGATCTTCCTTCCTGCCAAACGCCGAATAGAAAGCCCCCCGCGACAGGCCGACCTTGGCGCAGATATCCTCCACCCGGGCGCCGTAGAAGCCACGCTCGACAAAGGCCTGCCGGGCGCCTTCCAGCAATTGGTCGATGGTGTCCTGTCGGGTCGGTCTGGTGCGGGTGCGGGCCATGCGTTCTGACTACAGGCAAAATCGGGCCAAGCGCAAACATCTTGACGCGCCGCACGCCCATATCGTGACAAATTTAAACTCGATACATTTATGTATTGACTAGCATCGTAGCCATGGGCAGTCTGCCATCACCACCCACCACAAGGCGGGGGAGTTAGGAGAGGTTCATGCATCGCTCTATCCTGTCCGGCGCCAGCGCCGTCGCAATCGCTATCATGGCCGCCAGCCCGGCCTGCGCCCAGCAGGAGAGCGCCGCCCCAGCCACGCCCGGCGATGGCGAGATCGTGGTGACCGCGCAACGCACAGCCCAACCGCTTCAGAAGGTACCGGTGGCAGTGCAGGTGATCTCGGGCAATGCGCTGGAAACCCGTAAGATCAATGATCTCAACCAGATGCAGTTGGCCGCCCCCAGCTTCTACGCCGGGCAGGACAACAATTTCGCCCTGCGCGGCGTGGGCAGCATGGTCTTCAGCCCCAATGTCGACACGAGCGTGGGCATTGCGGTCGACGAGGTTTCGCTGGGCCTGCCCACCTATATGAATGTCTTCGCTTTCGAGGATGTCTCGCAGGTCGAGGTACTGACCGGACCGCAGGGGCTGCTGTTCGGGCGCAATGCCTCGGCGGGTCTGGTCAATGTCGTCACCCAGCGCCCGGTGATCGGAGAACTCTCGGGTCGGCTCTATGCCGAGCAGGACTATCGTGACACGCTGCCCGGCGGAAAATGGGGCACAGTCCTCAAGGGTACTGTGAATGTGCCGATCTCGCCCATCGCCGCGCTGCGCCTCAATGCGATCTACTCTAACCAGGATGCGCTGACCGATACGGTCGCCCGCCTTAATGTCGGCAAGTTCGAGCCTTATCAGCGCCGCGCCGGGATCAAGGGCAAGCTGCTGATCGAACCGGGTGACAGGCTCTCGCTCTATGTGCTGGGCGATTATGCGCAACAACACGGCATCGGCGGCAATTACGACCGCACCGCCCGCCATTACGGCGCCGGATCGCTGACCGCGCCCTTCGCCGCGCTGGATGGCATCACCGCCGGGCCGGACAATTTCCTCAATGGCACCAGCAGCCTTTATCAGGACTACAAGACGGGCGGCGCTTCGGCCAACATCACATACAAGCTCAGCGATCGCCTCACGCTCAGCAACATCGCGGCCTATCGCGGCGTGCGCTACGGTGGCAACTACGATTCCGATTACACCAGCTTTGACGGCAATGACGAGAACACGCTGGGCATCCGCTACGACCAATATTCCGACGAACTGCGGCTGGCGCTGAAACCGGGCGCGCTGATCGACGGGCAGGCCGGCGTCTATTACTTCGGCTCGCGCCAGACGGCGACATCGCAGGTGGGCGGCGCGGGCTTCGGGCTGCTGGGCCCGTCCAACTCCTTTACCAGCCCGATCTTCGGGCAGGATCTGGCAGGCAGCCTCAACAGCGACAGTCTAGCCGCTTTCGGCCAGGCCAATCTCCACCCCACCAGCAGGCTGACGCTGATTTTCGGCGGGCGCGTCACGCGCGATCGCCTGCATCACACGCTGCTGCAGAACCAGCAGACCTATCCCGTTCCGCTGGGGCCTGAAGGCTACAGCTCCGATCAGGTGGTCAAGCATACCGATCTGAGCTGGAAGACCGGCGCGCAATATCAGGTCACCGATACGATCATGGCCTATGCCACCTATGGCAAGGGCTACAAGGGGCCGACCTTCAATGACTCGGCCACCTATGCCGGGCAGGATCTGGCGGTGGGGCCCGAAACGGTTCACAGTCTGGACATTGGCATCAAGTCCAGCTTCTTCGACCGAAAGATGCATCTCAACATCGATGCCTTCCGCGAAGTCTTCAACGGCATTCAGGTGCAGGGCTTCGATTCCACCACCAGTTCCTATTACACCGCCAATGGTGCCGACGCCAAATCGCAAGGCGTGGAAATCCAGTTCGATGCCAAGCCGGTGAAACGGGTGACGCTGAACGCCTCGGCCACGATCCTCGACGCCAAGTTCACCCATTTCCGCGACGATCACTGCTATCCCGGCCAGCCGACCTGCGCGGCGGACGGCACCAGCGATTCCTCTGGCCATCGCCTGCCCGGTTCGGCGCGGTTCACCTCCACCATCGCCGCCTCCTACACGCTGCCGCTCTCGCATGGTTCCTCGGTGGTGTTCTCGGGCGATTACTACCATCGCTCCGCCACCAATTTCAGCAGCAATGCCAATCCCCAAACCGCGCTGGGTGCCATCGACATCCTGGGCGCCAACATCGGCGTCAATGTTGCCGACCGCTTCAACGTCAGCATCTTCTGCAAAAACTGCACCAACAAGATCTATCCGGTCGGCATCGCCACGGACAATGTCGATGGCGTGCTGGCCAGGATCAACACCACGATCCAGAACTTCGGCTACACATCGGTCCGCACCATCGGGATCAGCACCAGCGCCAAATTCTAAATCGGAGTCCAGCTCATGCCGCTTCGCTTTCCCCCCCGCACGGCCGAGACCCACACCCCGCCCCTCACGATCCGCCACCTGCTGGACAGCAGCAGGCTGAGCGCCGCGCAGGAGGAGATCGTCTATCGCGACCAGCAGCGCCTGACCTATGCCGATCTGCATCGCCGCATCGGCCAGCTGGCGGGCGCGCTCTCCGCTCTGGGTGTCACGCAGGGGAGCTGCGTGGCGGTGCTGGACTGGGACAGCCACCGCTATCTGGAGGCCTATCTGGCCGTGCCGATGATGGGCGCGGTGCTGCAAACCGCGAACTTTCGCCACGCGCCCGAGCAGCTGCATTATGCGCTCGACCATGCCGGGGCGCAGGTGCTGCTGGTGCATCGCGATTTCCTGCCGCTCGTCGATGCCCTGCGCGCCACGCTGCCCGGGGTTCACACCATCATCGCGCTAATGGACGGGGACGACACGCCGCCCCCGGACTGGTGCGCGGGCGAGTATGAAGCGCTGCTGGCCAAAGCGGCCCCCGTCACCCGTTTCGAGGATTTTGACGAAAACGCGCTGGCCACCACCTTCTACACCAGCGGCACCACCGGCCTGCCCAAGGCGGTATGCTTCACCCATCGCCAGCTGGTGCTCCACACGCTGGCGGCGGCAGCGGCGCTGGGGGTCGACGATGGCGTGAAGCTGAGCCGCGGCGATGTCTATATGCCGCTCACGCCGATGTTCCATGTCCATGCCTGGGGCATGCCCTATGTGGCGGTGATGCTGGGGATGAAGCAGGTCTATCCGGGCCGTTACGAGCCCGAACGCATCCTGCGCATGCGGCGGGAGGAAGGCGTCACCTTCTCGCATTGCGTGCCCACCGTGCTGCAGATGCTGCTCGATGCGGCGGGAGAAGAGCACCTCGACGGCTGGCGCTTTATCATCGGCGGCAGCGCGGTGACGCGCGAACTGGCCGCCAGGGCACGGGCGCAAGGCGCCGGGCTGATCGCGGGCTATGGCATGTCGGAAACCGGACCGGTGATTGCCATCGCCCGCGCGGGCGATGACCTCCATGAGGCAATCCGCAGCGGCACGCCGATCCCTCTGGTTTCGGCTCGGATTGTCGATGACGCCATGCAGGATCTGCCCATGGATGACGCGGCCTGCGGCGAACTGGTGCTGCGCGCACCCTGGCTCACGCCCTCCTACCCCGGCGATGAACCGGCCTCGGACGCGCTCTGGCGCGGGGGCTGGCTGCATACGCAGGATGTCGCCGCGATGCGCGGCGATGGCTCGATCCAGATCCGTGACCGCATCAAGGATGTCATCAAGACCGGCGGCGAATGGATCAGTTCGCTGGCGCTGGAGGATCTGATCGCCGCGCGCGACGACGTGGCAGAGGTGGCGGTGATCGGCATCCCCTGCCCCAAATGGCAGGAGCGCCCGATGGCGGTGATCGTGCCCGCCGCAGGCAGGCAGCCGCAGGTCGCGGCGATCCGCGCCACGCTGGGCGAGGCCATTGCCGCAGGCCGCATCAGCCGCTTCTGCCAGATCGACGCCCTTGTCTGCGTTCCGGCCCTGCCCCGCACCAGCGTCGGCAAGATCGACAAGAAGGCCATCCGCCAGATGGTGCTTGCGGGCGCAGCGCCCTCATTCCCCCCTATCGCAAAGGTCCAGTCATGAAACCTCTGTTCGCAACCATCGCCCTTGCCGCCCTGCTCGCCCCCGGCATGGCCAGCGCCGCGACGAAAAGCTGCGACGCGCTGGCGGGCATGGTCATCGACGCCGCCCGGATCGGCCTGCCGACCGGAGGCGCGAAGGTCACGCAGGCCCATACCGCGCAAACCACCGTCAAGGGCACGCCAAGCGCGCCCTATTGCCTGATTACGGGCGCGATCGCCCCGGTCGACCCTGCCGCGCCGGCCATCGAATTCCAGCTGGCCCTGCCGCAGGACTGGAACCACAAGGTGGTGATGCTGGGCGGTGGCGGTTTTGAAGGCACTATCCCCGATGTCACCGAACCGCTCGCCCCGCTGGGCCCCATGGCGAAATCACCGCTGGCGCGCGGCTATGCCGTCTTCGCCAGCGATGGTGGGCACAAGGACCCGGGCATCGATCCCGGAGCCTTTCTGATGAACGACGAGGCCTATCGCAACTGGATGGGCAATGCGCTGAAAAAGACCCGCGATGCCGCGCTGGTGCTGGTGCGGGCCGCCTATGGCGCCGCGCCGGATCATGCCTATTTTCTCGGCGGCTCCTCGGGCGGGCGCGAGGGATTGATCGTGGCGGGGCGCTGGCCGGGGGACTGGGATGGCGTGGTCTCACTCTATCCGGCGCGCAACAGTGTGGCGCTGGTGCTGGGAGGCATGGCAATGAACCGGGCTTTCGCCGCGCCCGGCGCCTGGCCCAATCCGGCCAAGCGGCAGGCCCTGTTCGAGGCCGCCGTGGAGGCCTGCGACAGGCTGGATGGCGCCGCCGATGGCGTGATCGGCAATGTCCGCGCCTGCCGCGCCACCTTCAGGCCGCAAAGCGCCACGCTGAAGGGCAAGCCGCTGCGCTGCCCCGATGGCAAGGACACGGGCGACACCTGCCTGTCCGACGCGCAACTCGCCGCGTTGGAGCGCATCGATACCCCACTGCGCTTCGGCGCCCCGCTGGCCAATGGCGAAACAGCCTATCCGGGCGCCAACGCCTTCCTCTCCGAAAGTGGCGCGCCCGGCGCGCCCTTGCAGCCGCTGGTTTCCATGCTGAGCCTTGGCAATGCGCAGCCCGCCTTCCCGGTCACCCCGGCCATGGCCTTTTCGGCGATCTATGCCGATAATTTCGTGCGCTTCGCCATTGCCCGCGATCCTCAATTCGATCCGCTGACGCTCGATCCGCAGCATCTGGGCGCCTATGCCGCAAGAGTGCGCGACCTGTCGGCCATTGAGGCCGTGGATGGCGACCTCAGCGCTTTCGCGGCCCATGGCGGCAAGCTGCTGATCGCCCATGGCACCGCCGATCTGCTGGTCACCCCGCGCGGCACTCAGGCCTATGTCGCCGGGCTCAGGCGCAGGATGGGCGCGGGCAAGGTCGATGCCTTCCTGCGCTTCTACGAGATTCCCGGCTTCGGCCATGGCGTCAGCGACAATTTCAACGCCGTTTGGGATTCCCTCACTGCCCTTGAAGGCTGGGCCGAGCGCGGCATCGATCCGGCACATGATCAGGTCGTCACCGATCTGGTCGGCATGCCGGGACGCACACGGCCCTTGTGCCTCTATCCCGGTTGGCCACAGTACAAGGGTGCAGGCGATATGAACAGCGCCGCTTCCTTCCAATGCGCGACAGACAGCAAGGGAGCCGCGCGCTAGTTCCTTGTATCCGCCGACCCCGGCCAGACCGCGCTGCCCATGGTTGACGTTACAGGTTACCGATGAAGAAAACAGACCATGGCTCCCCAGCTTTCGGGCCTCTTGCCCGACCGGTCGGTTGTGCTGCGCCATCACGGCTTTGCCGACCGTATCCAGCTGCCGTTTCTGGAAGTCACGCTGGCATCGATGGCGCCAGGCACACTGGTGGCGGCGGGGCCGGGCCTCAATGCCGACAACCGGATCAGGCGCGATCCGGTCGAGGTACCCGATGCCCTTATCGCGAACGGGCAATGCATGTCCCGCAAATTCACCTTCCATTGTAAGCTGCAGTTTGCCTACCGGCAGGGCTTTAAGCAGCGCAGCCGCCAGGTGGATCTCCTTCATGGGGCTGGCACAGCGCGATTACGATACCGCCATCGTGGCCGAAAGGGGCATCCCCGACAATCACCCTCTCCTGGGCCATCAAGGAATTCTGGAACCGCCTGACCGACGTTGCTGTGGTGGTCTTTTTGAGCATGGCTGGCGTCTTCCTGATGGTGCGCCTCATGATCCACCTCCCAGTCGGTGCGAAGGGGCAGGACATGGTGACATGTTCACGATTTCCCTGATCCACACACTGCAGGCCGTTGCCCATGCGCCCGGCGAACATCCGGCTCGCGGCAAGGATTAACGGGCCGTTCAGCTGTCAACACCATGCCGATGGCAGCAGCCATCTTCTTCCATGCCAGCAGCGCGCAGGAACTGTTGGCGCAGGATCGGCAAAGCGCGTTCCGCCCGCCATCTGCATAACCGCGCAGCCAGCGCTGCTGGCATATCGAACCCTCAGCTTCCCCCTCGGCCCGCGCCTGTGCTAGGGGCGCCGCAGGCATCCGTCGGGCGTGATGCCGCGCAGCTGATGGATGGCTCATGACTGATAAGAAGACCAGCAAGAAGGCAGCTGCCCCTCGCCGCGCCCATGCCGCAAGGCGCGAGGAATCCATGACACTGATCCTCGACCATGCCGAAGCCGAATTTGCCAACAAGGGCTATAATGGCACCACGCTGGCCAGCGTGGCGGAGGTCGCCGGGGTCGATACCGCGCTGATGCGCTATTATTTCGGTGACAAGGAGCAGTTGTTCGGCGCTGTGGTGCGACGGCGCGGGCCGCTGGTCAACGAGGCGCGCTACAAGGCCTTGGCCCGGTATGAAGCCGAGACCGGCGAGAACGGCACGCTCGAAGGCGTGATCGAAGCCTTTGTCGGCCCGGCCTTTACCATGGTGCAACTGGATGAAGGCCATCGCAATTATGCCGCCATCGTCGCCTATGTAAACAGCTCCAAGGGCGCGATGCATTCGCTCATGTCAGAGGTCTATGATGATCTTTCGCGCTCGCTGATCGACCATATGCAGCGCGTGGCCCCCGACGCCCCGCGCGAGGCGCTGTATTGGGGTTATCATTTCCTGGCCGGCGCCTTCACCTTTTCGCTGGGCCAGACCGGGCGCATCGACCGGATTTCCAATGGCGCGGTGCTCTCCTCCGATTTTGCCGCCATGGCCGAGCGGCTGCCCTCCTTTGTCGCTGGCGGCATCCGAGCCATGTACAAAAAATAGAAAATAAACTATAAGAAACAAATATTTCAATATATTTCTTTTCTAAGAAGGAAATATATTGACTCGAGAGGCCGGACATAAGACTTTTGTTCCCAGGAGAGACGTGGGCAGACGGCACAAGACTGCCGCTTCCCCACGACTGAAAAGGGGCACAAAATGGTTCGAGGGATGGTTCCCCCGTCGGCAAGCCTGCCATCATGGCAAGCGATCTTGACCCGGCATGGCACAGCACAGCGGCCATGCTTCGCGAAAGCCGCAAGGGCATGATCCGCCGCAGAACCTTGCTTGCGGGGATGACCGCCTCGGCCGCAGCCCTGTCGCAATCCGCGTGGAGCCTTGCGGCATCAACCCAGGCCCCCGCAAACACCAACGGCATCCGCTTCGATGTGCGTGGGGCCTCGCTGCACCCGCAGGTCAAAGGCGCGGTTGCCGCATGGGGCGCCCGCGGCCCGCACGGAGACCTTTCCGCCAACAGTTGCCACCTCATGCGAGACGGCCAGCCGCTGCCCATTGTGGCCGGCGAAATCCACCCTCAGCGCCTGCCTCCCGAGGAATGGGAAGCTGCCATTGCCCAGATGAAGGCGGCGGGGCTCAACACCATCTCCTCCTACATCTTCTGGAACCAGATCGAGCGCAGCATCGGCCAGTTCGACTTTTCCGGTCGCAACGACCTGCACCGCTTTTTCGCGCTCTGCGGCCAGTATGAAATGCTGGTCGTGCTGCGCATCGGCCCTTTCACCAATGCCGAATTCCTGCTGGGCGGCCTGCCCGTCTGGCTCTACGGCCTGCCCACGACCGAGCGCAGCAACGATCAGCTCTATCTCGATCTGGTCGCGCGCTATTATGCGCAGCTTGGTCGGCAGTTGCGTGACCTGATGTGGGAGCACGGCGGCCCCATCGCCATCATCCAGCTGGAAAACGAACTGTCGGTCGCGCCCAATGAGTGGAACCGCCCTTTCCTCTATGGCGCGCCCGCAGATGGCCATACCGGCCCCACCGGCCCGGCCTTTACCGAACATTACCGCAAGCTTCACGCCATGGCCGTGACCGGCGGCCTGCGCGCGCCCTTTTATTCGGTGACGGGCTGGGGCGCCAACGATCCCTATCCCACCGAAATCGTGATGCCCACCTTCGGTGGCTATATGGATCTGAGCCCGCCCGGCCCGGAGAACAACGAGCTGACCATCTTCCAGCAGCAGGGCGGCGAATACGACGACAAGGTGCCCACCGGCTTTATCGAGATCGGCTATGGCTCCCCCCAGCGTGACAGCTTTCGCCCGCGCCCCTCGCCGGACTCGGGCTATGCCGCAACGCTGACCCTGTTTGGCGCCTCGCGCGCGCTGATGGTAGGCTATTACATGTTCCGGGGCGGATCGAACCCGGTCAACGGGGATGCCGGCTGGACCATCAAGAATGCGATGTTCCCGCTGGTGTCCTATGATTTCTGGGCGCCGATCAGCGAATATGGCGAATGGCGAGAAGCGCTGTATCGCGCCCGGCCCTTCAACCTGTTCCTGCAAAATTACGCCAGAGACCTGGCGCGCGCCGAGCCACGCAAGCCCGAGCAGCCCGTGACCAAACCCGAGGACAGCCGCCTGCGCACCCAGGCGCGCATCAGCGAGGGCCGCGGTTTTGTCTTCGTGAGATCCCATGAGGGGTGATGAACAGCGACCGCCGTTAGGGCAAAGTGAGGTCGCCAAACACACCACTTTGGAGGTTTCCATGCCCGAGGCACGCATTCCATCCCAATCGTCGACCGCTGT
>Ga0116227_10015016_pt1 | contig 11579 bp, 7 predicted proteins | sample S1TSphgellanicum_FD_89693 | JGI IMG/M metagenome (GOLD analysis project Ga0116227, IMG submission 89693) | Host-associated microbial communities from peat moss isolated from Minnesota, USA - S1T2_Fb - Sphagnum magellanicum MG | ecosystem: Host-associated > Plants > Peat moss > Unclassified... | reverse complement strand
TATGTTGCAACATTGTATATGGAAAAAATGAAGAACAGTCTCCTCTTGAACACCAACACATTGCAAGGTTCAACCAGTTGCAAGTTGGACAGGTAGAGAAGGAAGAAGGTGAAGTACAATATGAAGGAGGCCAAGCAAAGTAACATTCAATACATGGAGGCTGGATTGTGAGAATACAACACTGGGTCTAATGCTGGCATGGCAGTGAAGACCAGGTAGTGTAATGTACACCATGCCTCTGTGTTTAATAAAAATGCTGGAGCCTTGGAACCTCGGCAGTAACATATGGTTTAAAGGGTTCGCAACCAGATATAAGCAAGAAGATCAAGGTTTGTTCCACCATTGGAAATTGCTGGAGCAGCTCATCATCTTCTGGTCAGCTCCTTTCTATTTTGTAAATGCAAGTGGAGAATCTTCGTGCCCCAGATTCAGAGCTGCAGAATTCTTTTAAAGTAAGGTGCCATAGTTTCTGCTCTAATCAATTCTACGGTACTGCAGCTGCACTTTGAAGCGTAATAAATCTGACTTGTTTTCTGGTGAGCAATTTGACAAAACTTTTCTTGTGATTTGAGTGGGAAGTCCGATTCTTTGGTTGCAAGGTTTTCTGTCTTAGAATCTGAATTCCAATCAAGGCAATTTGTTTCTAAGGACAGATGCATTGCAACAGGTTTCAGAGACAGGTTTTGAGGAGAAGAGGAAGAAGAAGAAGAAGAAGAAGAAGAAGAAGAAAAAGAATAAATTGTTTTGTTATAGAATGTGCGCAATAGAATGTGTGCCATGGAGTGTGTTTCTTTCAGCAAATCAATCAGTAAGCTACAAAAACAGAATCCCTCACAGGATCCAACTCCAAAAAACAATTCCTGCTGATTGCAGCTGGACAAAGCTGACAAAAGCTTGAGCTTGATCCTTGTAGGTGTCTGGTTGCAACAGGAAGCAAACCTCTGGAGTTTGAATTGATGGGTGCTCAAATTTCCTGCTCAAAGCAAGGAGCTCGACATTCATGTTTGCAACAAGCTCTGTTTTGGATAGTGTTGAATCTCCCTCTTCTTGGTTTTGCAACAAGCATTGAAAAGTTCAAAACTTTGATCATCTTGTCGTTGAGTTGGGTTGCAAGCGAGTGCAAAGTAGATGTCCCGAAACAAAGTCCTCTCATGTGAAAGAGGCATTCATCCACCATAGACAGACATCCTAAATGAAGACCTGATGTGAAAGAAACATTCATCCAATGTAGATAGACATCCTGAATGAGGTTTTCTCCTGTGAAAGAGATATTCATCCAACATAGACAAGCATCCTAAAAATTGTCCTCTTGTGTTGAAAGAGGCATTCATCCAAGGTAGACAAAACATCCTAAATGATGTCTCAAGTTGAGTGTGGTGGGGTTATTGGGGAGATCATATTTTAGTTGTTGAAGGGGTCGGAGTTCATATGAAGTAAGGTTTTGAAGAAGGTGAGGGTAGAAATGATTGGAGAAAAGGAAAAGATGTAAGGTGTGATGATGAAATGGAAGAAACCTTAAACAAGGAGGGGGAGACAAAACCCCATCACATATTACAAGGAAGAAAATATGGGGGTGGAAGCATGTTCCACATGATAAACTTGGTCCTATAGCTAAAAGTATTTCTATGAAGCCAAATTCTATCAAAGTGTGAGACTAAATCAACATGAAGGTTGGGAGGTTTGGTATGTTGGTGTTTTCCAATAACTCTTTAGGTCACCATGCTTGTGCAAGTAGTGTCCTTTGAATTTGAACACATAGCCTTTCATCGACATGAAGTAGATGGTGAAACCACATAAGATGTTCAATGGTTGGTGTTCAAAGAGGAAGTTGTTCTTCTTCATGGGTAGGTCATTGCAATGGTTGACACAAAGGTTGTCAAAAGTGTCATTGTGAGGGGTGGCATTTAAATGTCATTGAATCATTGCCGAGGTTGGTTTTAAATGAAAAAGATTTGCCTAAAAGTTTTTCAAATTGAGTCAAAAGTGAGTCCTTGGGCACTCCCTAAGAAAATTGGACTTCGAGGTAGTCCATGAAACAATGTTAAAGGGACTTAAAGTGTGAAAGCCCAACATAGTTCACATTTGTGGTCAAGAGCCATTTTGAACAACCAAATGTTTGCTAGTAAACCTTGATTCAACATGGACCACAACAAGGCTATAGCCTTTTGTGACTTGGAGTTGTGCCCAAATTGTGCAAGGAGGTGTCAGTTGAAGAAGGAGGTAGGTTATGAGCTTATTTGGGTGCATAGGCAATATCTTCATTTGGAAGAGTAGCCAAAAAAGGAGGTAATATTCTATTGCATATTCTTTGTTTTAAAAGAGAAAATCACAAATTATTATTATTATTGAAAAAATATTGACACATTTCCACTATATTTTTTGCTTCATTGTAGTTTGTGGTCACTTTTCAATTATTTGGACAAAGTTCTACAAAGATATCATGAATTTTGTTATATATATCTTGGGATGCTAGACATTTACTACTACATCATAAACTACTAGTTAGAAGTTTTCAACCTTTTGATTGGTCCTCCATTCATTGTTCATTAGGCATAACTTTCAACATGCATTAAAATGTTTACGACACTTTCCTACTTACCAACAATGTAACCTTTCTATCAATTGATGGAAAGTGTATATAATTTAGCATATCCAACATCTAGATGGACATGATGGAATGCATAACACATGTTTGTATGGATGATTTTGAATTTTCATCAATTGAAACACATACATTCATCACAACAATGAATTAATTTTTATTATTGCAATTCTTCATTTTAAAACTTGTTTTCCTTGTATATTCAAATTTCAAGCAAAGACCAAAGAAGACATAATACAAATGAATAGAAATTTCAACAATGCATGTGTATCATAAGTACTAAAACCTAAAATGTTACAACTTAGTGTAAATGAAAACTTGGTAGGTAATCTTTGAACCCTTGATCGATAGTTAATGTATGGTAATTAGTTTCAGTTGTCAATTATTGGAAATACCTTCAACACTATTGTGCCTTAGTTATTTCCAATAATTAATGATATTTAATTAGGTACAAATCCCACTTTGTGTTTTATAAAAAAATTTAATAAGGAAAAAAACGCAATGCAACCAATAAAAAGTCTTATTCATCAAAGTCTTGTAAATGAAAAAATTATTGGGCCCTAGTTGCCAAACAATTATGACTAGTTCGAACTTAAAGCAACTAGGTTCCATCCATTTAAGGATCCATTCACAATATTGAATGAAAAATATGTATCTTCATTTTACTTTTGCATCCAAACATGTAATAGTCACAAATTATAGTTGCATTTGTGACTTCATTTGGTTATATCAACACTATAGTCACATATGTGATTACATACATTTACAACTAAAATGACACATAGGACTAACCTAACTATAATCATAAAAGTAGTTGATTTGAACATTAGTTGCATCTATAGTTATAATCATATGGTTGCAATGGACAAGATTTCTTCTAGTGAAAATGTCCATAAATGCATGGTCACAAGTCACAAGCACATTTAATTTGAGAATGGTTTGTTACATATGTGTATGAACTATTGAAATTTAAATCCTAGTTAAAACCATTAACCATTTAGTTTAAATTTATTTGGACAAACTTTTAAGGTTGTTATCATGTTGTAACCAAGGCCTATTATTTTCATTCTCAAAGTAGTGAATTACTTACCTAATGTATTGTGAAAATATTTTATTTTAACATATTGTTAGACTAATGATGTTCATGTTACCATTTATTTTGGACCAATTGCTTGGTGGAATGGTCACTTGTTAAACTATCCAAAGGTTGGGTTGGTTCCATGCTTAATAATACATATTTCATAAAAGTAAATTCAAGGCATTTTAGTTTTGGTATGGAAATCATAAAATTATATTATGTTTTGGGGCTTGATTTATGAACTCAAAACCATATACCCCATTGTGTAATTAAATAATAGATATGGGTTTTGTTTGAAATTCCTAGTTTAACTATTTAAGGCATTATGCAAATGTCAACAAAAAAAAGTCACCTTGTATTTGTCCCCATTAAAAGTTTTGACATATTAAGATAATCCATATAATCCTTTGATTAGGGGTGAACATGGTTAATTTTAGGCATATTAGGGGACAAAATGAACAATAATGGGTGATGGTTGTAATTATAGAAATAATAGGGGTCAAGTTGTTTTTTGCATTCATTTTGGTGGTAAAACTAGTTTGGTCCTCTATTTTTCTTTTGTTTACAAACCATGACCAAGGCAACAAGTTCAATGCTCATGTGTGAGCATGAATGTTTTCATGAATGTGTGTGAATTTGTTTATGAGCATGAAAGGAGAAAACAACTTTAACATTGAAGCTTTGAAAGAAGGAAATATAGAATTTTCAATTGCGAAAGTAAACATTTGAACACATTGGGTTCACAAGAAATCCATAAACCTCCTTGGTTCTTGAGACCAAGCTTTTTGAAATTTGCAAGCAATGTTTTGAATAGAAAACAATGCAATAACTTAGTTTGGATCACAATTTTTTGTTGTTTTCTTCCCATGTAGACTACAAAACAACCTTCAAGTACATTCCACAAGCAATGATCAAATTTTTTTGTTGATATCAAAATCATAGTTTCATTAGCTCGTTGGACTATTGCTTTCCCATGAAGTTTTAGAGATGAATGAAGGGTGCAGTTCTCACGCAAACAACCTACGTTGGAAGCTAGAGGAGCTAGAAGAGACGAGAGATGTAAAACCCTTACGATGATGAGAAGCTACTTCAAATGAAAAAAAACTTCATACATGAGATTAATGATTTTTTTAGACATATTCACCATTGTTCCTATTACTATTTTCTCACATAATCTTCTTGTCTTGTTACCTTCAAAGTTGGTGTTTCTATTACTTGTAAAATCTTCGTTTCTTGTTACCAAGTCAAAGAAACAAAACATCTTGGTAAAATTACAAAACTACACTTGCCCTATGATGCAAATCCCTTACTTGCACTACATTCTCAAATTTTCTTCATCCCTATTTTCTTCATTGGGCCCCATTTTTCAGATTTAATTCTTTGATTTGGGGACTTTATGAATAATAAAAAATAAGGGATGAAATAAGGATATGGGATGAGATATGGTATGGGATTGGGGAGGACTTTGTGGATATCTTTATTAATTCATTGTTAACTCCCCTATTTGGGTTCCTTTTTTGCACTCATTGTTGCCTATTGCACATGAAATTCATGTAAAAGAATGTTAATTTATCAAAAGATAGGTTTCAAGAATGATCAACTAACTCCCAAGGGACATGCTTCACAATTGATTGATCAACCTAAAATATTGGTTGACAAATGAAATGTGTGTGAAAAGACTAATTTAAAAAAAAAACAAAGCATCCATCAAATTCCAAAATTAAAGAAAAATCAATTATAGTTTTGAAAACAGATTATCCAAAAATCAACTTAGCAAAAATAAAATACATAAAATGTAAGAGTGCATCATCAATTTATTTTTTCATTTATTTTAACATTTGATTTCTCTCTTTTTAAGTAGGTACACCAATTTTAATGTTTTATTTAACTTTCTTGGTGTACATAAAACACTCATCCATGTGTAAACACATCAATTTAGTGTGGAGCCCAAAAATTGCTGGCTAGATGCACTAGTCCCTCTCCCCATGTGGGGTGGATCCAAAGGCCTAAAGGAGTCTAATCTTTTGGGTTTAGATAGAGATCCAATTAACACTTGAATCCACCATCATTGATAACCCATGTACCCTATTGGGTTAAAGATTTACCACCACAACACAAACATGGAATTAGTGCCATTTTCCACCTCTTGGTTCGAACTCATGGGTGTAGTTGTAAGTTGTAAAGAGCCAAACTAGAAAATGCACTATTTTGGTTGGATTGGGGGATTCCAAACTCCAACAATCATGAAATGTCTACATGTATGTAGTATGTACAGTGTCCCTAAAGAATCCAATGAATGAATGGAAAAAACCCATGTTCAAATAATGAGCACCCGGTGACATTGAAGAAGATGGACTCTTCCATGATTGCACTAAAACAATGCCAGATGAAAAAAGTGCAAAAAGTCGAATGGAGAAGTGCAATTGTCTCTTTAAGAGTTTGGTTGCGGTGTGGTACCTATTGTCATTGCACAACACATTACTTGTCCTTGTTGTTGAAGATAACTTCATAATCGCAAAAAATTCTCATGTTGATCATCACACGAACAAGTTGGGGTATGTCAATTACACTATGCCCTTGCCATTTTACATATTAAAAAAAAGTATCTTAAAGGCAAAAGAAGAACCATGGAAATTCAAATATTTCACCATGCAAAAATACACCTAATCTTCAAAAGAGAAATCCTCTAAAAGGAACCAAAATCCTTTCAAGATATCATAACTCTATAACTAATCTCAAGTTTTAACACAACCCAAAACACCATCTTTCAAAAATCCTCATATAAAAATAAACCTACTACTACTACTACTACTACTACCTAGGGACCAAAATCCCTTAAGCTACTATACTCTATAATGAATCTAAACACAATATCCTTGCCTTGGTAGTAGGCAAAGGCCAACAAACTTGTTGATAAAAGAGTGCCTTGGGAGTGTGTTGTATTGTATCTTAAATTTCAAGACCATCAAAGAAACCAAAATAGCTGGGTGGCCCACTTGACTTGCATAGTGAGCTTGCACCTCACAAAGTAGTTGTGGGGTTTCAATTCATTCTTTAATGTCCCTTCCATGCCACTACTCATCATGCCCAACTTGGCAACAATGAAACCAGCACCCACCATCAATACCTTCAGGTGGGCACCACTACCATACGGGATGGATGGATGGATGGATGGATGGGTAACACTTTTTTGATGGTATTCATGTCCCATAACTAACCATGTAATTTGCTATGTATTAACCATTCACATGCATCCTACACACTTAGTAACCACCAAGTGCTTTAACCACTTACCCACCTACATAGTAATCACTTACATTCCCAACCTACTTACCTATGGTACATACCCACCTATTTAGGTAAATTTCTTAGGTAGCCTAATGGAAAGAAGGAACATTAACATGATGGGTTACCAATTATGGACCCCTCCCCTAACTAACCATGATGATTAGCTACTACTAAACATTTACATGCATCCTACCCATTTAGTAGCCACCAAGTGCTTTAACTACTTACCTACCTACATAGTAACCACTTATATTCTCAACCTACTTACTTACATATGATATTTACCCACCTACATACCTAATTTCTTAGGTAGCATGAGGGGAAGTAGGAGGGTTTACAAGATGGGTTGCCAATTACATAATCGGTTTCTATGTCCTATTTTAGGCACTTTTACAAGCATTTTCATGGGCACGACATGCAACCATTTCCTAGCTTTACTTTATTTGATTTTGAAAAAGTGGTGAAATTTTGCTGAAATAACACATTTTACACTGAAAAGATCATGTTTTCTCCAGAGTTTTTTTTATATAGAAACATTGTGATGTAGCCACATTGGTGATCATCCACAAGAGGAATTAGCCAAATTGGGTTACAAGTCAGAGAGAAGAGTAAAAAGTTTTAAGAATCCTGCTACATTCTGGCGACCTGCTCTAACATATTATCTAAATATGGCAAATTCAAAAAAAAAAGAAAAAATCCTTGAAATCAGATGATTTGGTTGTTTTTTTTTTTCCACAAAAATCCTTTGTACAAGTAGCACTGGATTTTTTTGGTCACCAAGTGATGAAATTCAATATCAAAAATAAAAATAAAAATTTAAACATTGGTTTCCTCCAACTTTTTATTCTAAAAAAAATCATAAACAGTAAATTTATTGGTTAATAGTAGTGGTACAAGTAGGAGCAGTGAAAATATATGTAGCAGCGGTGGAGGCGCTCACGAAAAAGGAGAGACAGACAGGAGGATGAAACTCAGTTTACCACCAAATATGCTGGAAAAACGAGTCTGGGTCCCAGTTATTTCGTTTTGTAAAATTTTCATTTCCAGTTAACGTGTTTGATGTCCTATTATGCCGAAACTGTCGATCGTCACCCCCCAAAATCGCTAGACTTTACAGATAACTCTATTGTATCCTGTCTTAAATCAATCCTGCAATCCTGGCATTAATTCTTACTGTAGTTGGAGGGCACTTTACATGATAGAACATTACATACATGTGACTTCACATGGCATTCAAATGATGATGGCCTTGGTTTTCTACACTTGGCCTAAAATTTTTTTGGCTTCTCCTGGGTTTACTTGTGAACTCTTTGTATTAGGTAAGGGGTGAGAGGAGCCGGATTGAATAAGGAATATTCTTTTTTGAAAATATTTTCACAAAATGGGGAAAATTTTTCCACCAAAAAAAAATCACTAATTAACGGCTTCCACATGTTCCTAATAATGTTCCCATTAAATTTTCCTAGTTATGTTCCCAATGTGTTCCCAATGTGTTCTCCATGTATCCCCTTAATTTTTATCAAAGTTTTGTCAATTGTTCCCTATGTTTGCTCTCACAAATTCCTCTAATGTGTCCTCATGTTCTTCCCAATATCCCCTCTTTTTTGGTCCATGTTACTTGACCTAAGTGGGGCCAGGTCACTCTGGCTAACTAGATCCACTAGATCACTTAAATTAATACGTTAATGTAAATTTTTTTTAATCATATTAATATATTTAACATAATATTAAATAATTAACACCAACTTATAGCACCATTTTGTGAAAAAGGGGCCCGACAACATGGTGAAAGGATTTTTTGGAAAAATACCAAAATTTTCACCAGATTTCTAGGGAGAAAGCTATGAAATTGTCCAAAAAATTGGCAGATTTTAGCTTTCTTCCTAGACAAATTACCAGATTGAGATCGTAAGTTCTAGAAGGTCACAAAAAATATGGCAAGATTTCTATTTCTCTATTTTTTGGTAGCCAAATTTAGCTAAATCCTCATGTAGTTGATTGCCATTTTGAGTGCCACATCAAAAAATTGAAAAAAAACAAATTGGCTTACAGGCCTAAATTACAAAGGACAAGGATTTTTTTAAAAAATGCCACTACAGTATGTGTGTTTTTGGATGAGTAAAGATGTAATTTCCTCCAATGGATGAATTTGCAACTCAATATGCCAAGGAAGGAAGGAAGGAAGGAAGGTGGGATTGCCTTGACATAAAGACCCACACCAAAGTTTCTAGTGTAAGTGGAGAGCACCTTATAGAGCATACTTGTTCTTTTGCTGTTTGTGGGGGGCGGTTTCAAAATTGGAACGCCCATTGCAGCAAGTGTTCCATTTTTCAAAATGCCCTACAATTTTTAGGGTTTTTGAGGAAAAAAACCAACATAGGTCTTCACACTTGATAAAGCCCACAGCCCCGGACTTTACCCAATACAGAATACACCTCCAATATTGAATGCATAGTTCACAGTTTCCCCCTACACGGTACCAGGACTTGTGTGGGTGAATAGCGAATACCATGTGTACTTGTTCACAAGTAAGTTCATGTCCTAGAGTTTTAACAACCTTGTCCTTCACATCGAAGGATGATGTTTCAGCCTGAAATAATTCTCTAAAGGTCAAGTTGGCAAAGGCAAAAATTTGAGCACACCCTCTGAGAATTTTTCAAGAGTTGAACCATTTGTTAGAGAATATACATGAGTTGAACCATTCACTTTAAAGAATACAATACAGAGAGGACCATTGTGATGAAGTTATGACAGCGATTTCAAATTACAAATGAAACCTTGTGAAATTATTCTTGACACTCAAACTCTTGAAATGTTTAAACTGGGACTATTGGATCCACTTTGATTCTAGTTAGTAAGAACTAGACCCAAAAATCAGGTTTGATTTTCAGAACCGAACCTGAAACCCAAAATTGACATTGTTTTAATTTTGTTTTAAGAACCAGAACTAAAGCACCACCCAACCCTAATGTCAACACCAGAAGAAAGGACCTATGTGTATATGGTATGAACTGAGGCAATATCAGCCTTGTACCAATTGTATATCAATCTCAATATCAGATATATATCACTGCTTATTGCTTTTTAAAAATAATTTGCAAATAGGTTTTTTCAATTGAAAATGTTTTTGGGACCACACAATTTATTAATATCAATATGCAAAAAAAGAAAAAGAAAAAGGTACTGAGTAGGTTATCCAAAAAATTGGTTAATAGCTGTTGGTTATGCCTAAAGGTAGGTTTTCAATTAACTAATTGATAATCATCAGTTAACTTGCTAGTTACACACCACACCAATCGCAAAAAAAGTTTAAATTTTTTTAATTAATTTATTATTTTTTGTATGAGTGTTTTAAGGATTGATAACCTATTTACATCGCAAACTTATTATTTTCATCAGTTCATTTAAAGTTTGCAAGAAATATATTATTTCATGGATTTGTATTTTTTACACAAAGATGTATGATATATGTATAAATAAGATGAAATGTTTTTCAAATGATTAAAAATATTTTATTTTATTTATACATACATCATATCATACGCATTTTAATGTACAACATTTATGTGCAAGAAACACAAACTTATGAAAAAACGATTTTTTCACAATTTTCATTATCAAATTATCGGATAGAAAGTTTGTGATGCAAATGATAATCAGGTCATCCACTTGTAAGTTATTAAAATTTGAAAATTCAATACCAAGTGATTATCAATTGATAGGTTAATTAGATTAAATTGATAACCGTTTGATATTGATAAATTATGGATTACAGAATTCTAGAATTTTCAGATCTATAAAAATTATTATTAAATCTAAGGGACAAATTTTTTTGTAGGCTTACAAATTTCTGTTGAAGCCATGTGCATATGTGACAAATGGAATGTTGTACTATAGGATGTTTCTAGGGTTTTATTGTATTGAAGGCTATTGGGTAATGATTACTTTAAGTGATACTTAAGAGCATATCCACCCTCAAAACTGTAAATAAGTCCTTTATTTCAGAATAGAATACCGTTTAATGATCACTTTCACTTAATGATGGGTTTAGGGTTCCCCACCCACAAACGTCATAAAAGTCCCTTTAAACACTCAAAGACCATTTATGTCTTTACATCTGGATGAGTACCTGATAGTCATTGTCCAAATCCATAGTAGAATGTTTTTTTTAAAGGGGTTAAAATGACCACTACAAAATGGACCATTAATACAGGAGAGCAAGCAAGCAGGATTTGCTCTATCCTGCTGCTGCAAGGTTTAATGAAAAGGGTTGTTTGCCAGTATGGGGGTGGAGATGCTCTAAGGCTGGTGATGAAAATGAAATCAAACTCCCACAACCAAAGCAGGATTTTAGGTTTTTAAAGTCTGACAATTACATGAGTGTGATTGCACTTAATTTAATATAGGTACGAGTGTGAACCCCGTGCCTAATGCACAGGTGTGTGCCACCTAGGATGCCACCTAGGTGCTTCAGTTACCCACTTACCCTGGGGTTACACCCCTCTGTGGAGTCCAGCAAAATCTGGCATGGGGCCTTCTGCTTCACAGAACGGACCATTTTGAAGGAGTGAAATGCCTTGTGGCCATGGAAACTGAATTAAATTGCTATTA
>Ga0116227_10015015_pt1 | contig 11580 bp, 5 predicted proteins | sample S1TSphgellanicum_FD_89693 | JGI IMG/M metagenome (GOLD analysis project Ga0116227, IMG submission 89693) | Host-associated microbial communities from peat moss isolated from Minnesota, USA - S1T2_Fb - Sphagnum magellanicum MG | ecosystem: Host-associated > Plants > Peat moss > Unclassified... | reverse complement strand
TAGGGTTTTATGTTTTGTATTATTTTTTTTTATTTTTAAATAAATTAAAAATTGAGTTTTGGTTTGGGGAGAAAAGTAATTGTTTTTTTTTTTTTTTTTTTTTTTTTTTTTGGAGCCCTTTCATTGTTATTGTGCTTATTGCTATCATAATTACTGCCTAGGGTTCAAAGTAATTATGATAACAACAAGCACAATAACAATGAAAGGGCCAAAAAAACACAAAATGAAACTCAAATTATCACAAAATTTAGTCTGATCTGAATTTCACTCTTTCTTCATTCCCCTTTTTAAATGCAGAGTATGCTTTTACCAAAAAAATTTCCTAATTTCACCCCCTTAGCACCAAACTCAAGGTATTGATATTTTTTTCTTTCATTTTACAAATATTTTTATTGTAAAACTTATTTGGATGTTCTTCATGTGGGGTTTGAACCTACATTTTTTGATTTGTAAACCATTTTGTTTGGGCTTTAGCATGTTTTTTCGAATTCAAAAACCTATGAGCCTAGTTCAAAAACTAAGTCCAATGCCATGTGCACGTTACACATTCCCCAATGCTACAAATTTGATGGGTATAAAGTTTTACAACATACTAAAATAGGGGGTTGTGAAATATTCAAGGTTTTTTTCTCAATTTTGTGATGTTGCTTAGGTGATGATAAGTCATAATAAAATATATTATTTAATCAAATTTGACAATATTCAAAATATCAAAGTAGGAAATCTGAAATATCCTCTGGTATTGTACGCAATTTTGTTTTGGGCATATTTTCACACTAAAGTGACAACAACAAATGGTGTGCAAATTGCCCTAAACGATTTGGACAATTTAATCTTGTTCAAATAGTTACAATTTGATGGTGAGGAGTTTCATGGAGTTGTCAAATGTACATCTAACAAGGATTTAACACCATCTCTAGCAACATACATATTCAATGGATGCCATAATTTACACCCTACCTCTTTCCTCTTGTAGTTCCACTCCATTGGAACTTACTATCATTTTTGACATTGATGTGAATTCAAGATATGAGTTGCTACCAATAATGACCGATGGTTGGTATGCAATCATCACTATGCAACTTGATGCTTGAGTTGAAGTTAGATTTGTAATAGGTGATTTGTTATGTGCATTGCAATATAGCAATGTTTTGGATTAGGTTAATCCAAGGCTTGAATTTCACCAATTTCAACTTTCAACATCAAACTTCAACTTGGAATAAATCTCATATGAACAAATACAAGATCTTGGCTACAAAACACAAGTTTGATTTGCTTTCATTATTGTCCTTTGTAAAATTTTCATGTTTCAAACAATCTTGAGTTGTTTTTTGTTTGTCATAATTTTTCTTGTGTTGTGTTTGTGTTCAACATGTTGAATGTTAAAATCTTGGAGTGGTAGCAAGTGGATCCAAAGGAGTATTAGAAATGCAACTTGTTATTAGAAATGGAATCTTCTAGTTGCTTGTAATTGTTTCAAATTTGAACTTTGAAAATTTCTTTTACATTGCACCCTATTGATTAATATATAAAAAAATTGCACAACTTGTTAGGGGTTGTAAAAGCTTAAGGGTTTTTGGGAAGCTTTTTCCTCTTCAATGGTGGATTCAATGGAGCAATAGTGGAACAATATTTCACATGTCTTACTAACTAGCATGTGAAAAATGAAAAGTTGTATGGTTCTACAAATCAAGACACTATTGCTAATCAAATTCCAAATTAAAACAAAGTAGTTCAAAGAAAAGATATTTGGAATTCAAGTTGCAATTTGACATTTGTTCCAACAAGGCAAACCCATGATGGATTTTGAAGATCTCAAGGTGTTTTTCCAATTCATCAAGGTTAAGGACTGCCCTCATTGTTTAAACCTTGAGTGATTTGAATATGGTAAAAAAAATTGAATTCATGGTTTCCTAAGTGGCATCTTGAGGTGAATAAGCTTATTGAAATGTTGGAATGCCAAGGGAACAAGATTCTGAAAAATGTGAAGGTGTGGTGGATATTAATGTTTTTGCCATCCAAGAGAGTTTTGGTTGAATACAAAACTTTGGTTGTGAAATGGTTCAAGATTGAAACAACCAAAATTAATTATGAACTATTGTGTGATGTTGAGACATTACTAGGCATTTCTTGTACTTTGTTTTTGTTGGAAACAATACAAGGCCTATCTAAGTTTGCATAATCATGACAAGTTTTTTTTGTGTCTTTATAACTTCTATCAAGATGGTTGAAATGGATCTTTTTATTATATGTTGTGAACCTAGCACAAGGTTTCTACTTAACCATTTCAAACTTTTTCTTGAACTTATAGACCATTGCAAATATAATGTTTTGTGTTTGACATGATGGAAGGAGTTCACATACTATATTGATTATTCTACCCTTTTTTTGGAAGGCCAATTGTATATTCTCAATGCCACCAATTCAACCAATACTGTCATGAACAAGGTAACCAAAAAAATTTGAATTACAATAATGAAAATTTGAAAACTCAATGTTTTCAATTGTTGTACATTTGATAAGAGAATTGGACAAGCATTTTCTACCACAAGAGTTTTTGAATGTCACTATTATGATTTATTCATAGTATTAATTGATTCTAGAGGTTAAAGTTACATTTCTTCCGCACATGGCAATTTTTTTTAGCACATTTTGAGCACTCCAAAGCCTTGGGGAACCCTAGCACCATTGTTAGGCCATTGTAAAACCTTATTTGTTAAACCAATTTTTTTTTTTTTCAAACTTACAAAATCAATGCCAAGGTGCAATGGCACCTCCCCACAATTATAAACGTATTACACACTTGTGGGAGTAACTTAAAACAAGTGGAGTTTTGAACTAGCATATGTTTGATTGGTAAGTTAGTCAAACTCTACATGGTGATAGTTTTGGGCATGATGAAGGATGAGCAAGCTTTCTCCAATCATGTTTTCATGAAGTGGAAGTTGTGGAATTGTTTAACAAATCATCTTGACTTAGTTGTTTGTATTTATTTTCAAATTTTTTATAGTATAGCTACTTTTCCTTTTCGCATTGTAATTTATGATTGGAATGACAACCAATTTTTTTATAGGGTTCATGATCAATTTTGCCTTGGATTTTAATGTGGGTAATTTAAGGTATTTGTGGGTTGCCTAGTGTATGTTCACCTTGCTAACATGATTTTAACATATCAACTTATGCAAAGACACTTAATCATGAATCTCAAATGACCAAATTTCAAAGATTGTGAATGTGATATATATTGTTATATTATTCTATTGGTATAATTTTCAACTTTCATGCATTGCCACTTTTTTATTGCAACCCACATATGGATTTTGCTCATTTCTTGTTTTTTAATTGATTGGTGCAAGGGGACATATGAATTAAATGCACATGCATATGCATTTGTTTGTAAGCAAATGCACATTCAAAGTCTTTGAGGTGTGTTCTCTTTATTTGCAAACTTCATTATTTTGATTATAAAGGTTTTTAGGTCTTAATTGGGTGTTTGCTTGTTTATTTGTTTTCTATTTGTCATGGTGTTGATGCTATTCCAACTCTAACATATGAAGTGGTTTATTAAATTTTTGTGTATTGAAATTGTAGTTTTTGAAGGGGAATATATATTGCATATATTTGATCTATTTTGGTTAATGAAAAACAATTATTAATTTTGTTAAATATGGAAAATTTTAAGAAAATCTTTCAATGTGCTTGAACAAGTCATTAATGTTCCAAGTATGCAATTTGTTTAGAACATTATATTTGAAAAAACTTAATCAGCTTAGTTGATTCCAACAATTTTTGAGGAATTATTATTTGGTAGGTAGTAAACTTGTGACCATTAACATTTGGTCCACATGTTTTGGCAAGTTTTTAAGTTATAAGAGGTTTGCAAACATATGTATTTTGGTCTTGTGACAAGAAATCACCATGCACATTTAGGTTGCAATTCATGTGCATACTTTTTAAGTATTTAGCTTATTCAAATTACACCTCATTTACGCATCTTTCCTAAATATTTAACTAAGTCAGTTTAGTAAAATGATTCTTCAAATATTCAATTGCAACTCATTTGGTTATAGTTCATGATTGAAGTATCTCTTCTTGTTTTGTTATTTTTTTGAAATTGCACAACTTTTTTTTAAAACCCCCAAATTTGTGCTAATCTATTTGTTGGGGATGTAAAAGTCCTTTATTAACATGAATGAACTTCATGGATGGTGGTGTAAGAAAGTGGACTTGCAATGTATTCAATCAACGTGTTCAAACTTTGGTGTTGTAGTTATTTCACCAAATTTTGTTTTGAGTATGAACAACGTGGAACTTGTACTGTCTTGTAACATATATATTCAATTGCAACTCATCAAGTATCTCTTTCCATATTGAATTCATTCAATGTGCAACTTGAATTTAGGTATTTAGTTGCAACTATGGATTGAGAGCTACCAACCTTAGTGGTAACTGTTAATCCATAGTTGTAAAATGTAGATATCCAACTTTGTCAATGTTGCATAGCTCTAGAGAGTTCAATATTTCTTAAGCCTTGCTTTAAATTGGCATGTGTTCTAATTATTTCCATGGTTTTATAGGATTCACATTTTGCATATGAAAGTGGATTCATCCATGAATAGGCCCAAAAATCATCATATGGAGACACTTCTTGTCACATGTTATATACATTGTGGAGCATATAATAGCGACATTAGCACAAGCATGAAAAAAATGTAGGCACATCAGCTCAAGCATATTATGGGTTCTTGTTGCACAATTTTGAACATGTAATATTTAGCATAACCACTTCTGAAGCTTAATATTTCTTGTGTAATCAATTGAACTAACCAGCACCGCCCCAAAAAAAAGCCATCTTTGCAACCATCAACTTGCATGGTGGCCATTCAACTTACCTTGGAAAAATGACCCAAAAAACATTGATTGTAGGCAATTGTGACAATTTTTTTATGAAAAAAAATTGTTTTCTAGTAGACCTTTCTTTAAAAAATTGGGAGTCTGTGATCAAAGTTTGTTTTTTCAAGCTATTTTTCACAAAAAGGTGAAAATTAACTTTAAAAATTCAATAGGCTGTATGTAGGTGTAGAGTTCAACAACCAATTAAAATTAATATTTAATTATAAAGTTCAATCTACTTATGGACTTTTCAAAAAACAATCTACCTACATATCTCAAGACATCAACTTTGACTCAAAATTTTATTTATTTTTCATGATTTCAATTTTGATACAAAATCTATCAAAAGATTTGTTCCTTAGTCCAATTCTTGTACCCATTTCAACAAAAAGTTGTCAACTTAGGTTTAGGTCACAAGAACTCAAACCCCCAATTTTTACCTTGCAAACCAGATACTCTCACAACATTGGTCCAAACACCCAAAGTATATATATATTCTGTAAGTCGTAAAAGGTGCAAAATGCAAACAAATTACATAAAGCTCGTGCAGGTATTAGAATATGCTACAGATAGCTGCATGTTATCAACCTAGGTATATGCTCACTTAACTAGTCATGGTGAAAAAAATCAACAAATCGGTTCTGGTATAGAACCTTGGTTTTCAATTTTGTTTGAAAGAAAAAAAAAAAACCCCATCTTGATAACCGTTGGTTCTTTGATGTTTCTCAACTAATAGCAAACCACAATTCTTGGATTCTGGATTTTTTGTCAAAAAGAAAAAATTGAAACCTGCGGTTCTTGGATTCTGAGTTATTTTAAGAACTGAAACCGCGAGTTATATTTTAAAAATCAGATAACAACACAACACTGGAGATTACACCCCCCCCTTAACCTCGGTTCACAAACCATGGTTCACAGGGTCTAATACCCTACACAAGTCTGTGGGTTTTTTCTGACATCAGTGGCAGAACCCCATGCAAACCCATTCCTCACAGCTCATTCATCTCAAGGTTACTTTCCCAACACCATTTGCTTGGGGGAAAGAAACACCTTCCCAAATATCACATTGCAGAAGTATTTGGTGTTTTCAACCAGTTTCACATCTTGTGTCACTTTGACAGCTTTTTGCTCTTTGGTGAATCGTAAGCAAGCACTATGGGCCTAATTTATCAATTGTGGAAAGACATTTGTGACTCTATTCTATCATCTACTAGTGTAGCCCATTACAATTGGTGTTTGGTTAGAAAGACATCTGGGTGGCAAGTTTCTTTATTGGGATTAACTCTAATTGAATGCTATATTACCTTATTTTGTTGTACCAGGTGCTTATGAAGAATGTGATTTTCATTCTTTTCCAAAATGAAAATTTCCCGTTTGAAGATTGGTGAAATTTTGGTTAGAGTTTTGGCGGTTATATTTTGGGGATTGAAGTTTGAGTCTCTCCCCGCCTTGCTCCCCTCCCACCCCAACATATGGTACTAGACCTCTTGTTTGTTGAACACAAGAATATCACTGTAGTGACATGTTGCAACCCTCACGATATTAATTATTTTTAGGGTTGCGAGAAAATTTTTAATTGTTTGAATCCTCTGCGATGTAAGTCCTTTTGTGGGAAAATAACAAATTATATCACAGTCGTGTGAGAAAGTTTCCAGTGGAGCATTTTCCCATGGATTATATATTTGCTAAATTTCCATTCTTGTTTTGCGAAGTTTCCATTCTTCCTTTTTCTGTGAGAAATGCAAAAGCTTCAGAAAGTGCAGGGTTCAAAGAGTCACTACGATAATCGACACTGAAATTGTGTGTAGGGGGATGTCATTAGACATAACCCCCTTACATATATTCAGCTAGATTGAAGTTAGTGATTTGTTGGCCTTGCATTGCTAGGCAAGAATATATTGTGTTTAAAGTATAGTAGAGTATAGTAGCTTAGAGGATTTTGGTCCCTAGGTAATAATAATAGGTCTGTTTTTATATGAGGATTTTTGAAAGAATCCGATATTTTGGCTTGTGTTGAACCTTGAGATTAGTTATAGAGTTATAATATCTTGCAGGATTTTGATTTTCTTGTAGAGATTTTTTTGAAGATTATATTTTTGCTTGGTGAAGTATTTGAGTTTCACTAATTCTTTCTTTCGCATGAAGATACCATTCAATGTGAATGGCAAGGCCACAGTGTGACACACCCCTTGTTTTGCTCTCGTATGGAGTTCAACCTTGAGAGGAGGCAATATGAATGATGTAAGGAAAACACACAAACTCTAGCGTAGAAAATTATACACACTATTCAAAAGAATTGCACAAACACTAAGAGAAGTCAGGAGTCTTGTGTCTCTTGGCGCATTTCAACTTCAATCAATACACAATGTTTTGGGAATAATTCACCATGAAGATTGACTCAAATTGGTGAAGAAAGTGACAAGAACTGACTGATTGGTTCGACAAGTGCAAGGTTTCAATAAGTCAGCAAGCACACAAGGCAAAACTGTTCCTTCAGCCATCTTCTTTGTCAGTCAAACTATGATAGAGCCCTTGAAGAATGAGCAAATTTTGTTTGTATAATAAGTACACACACCTTACACAAAAAAGATTTTGGAGCAGATCCACCCACTCCCAGTCTAGATGTACCTTTGTTGGCCTTGCCTACCAAGGCAAGGTTATTGTGTTTAGATTCATTCTAGAGTATAGTAGCTTAAGGGATTTTGGCTCCTAGGTAATAATAGGTCTATTTTTTTATTATATGAGGATTTTTGAAAGAATCTGATATTTTGGCTTGTCTTGAAACTTGAGATTAGTTTTAGAGTTATAATTTCTTGAAAGATTTTGTTTTCTTTTAGAGGATTTTTTGAAGATTATATACTTTTTCTTGGTGAAATATTTGAGTTTTTCCATAATTCTTCTTTTTCCTTAAGACTTTTTTTTAATGTAAATGGCAAGGCCACAGTGTGACACACCCCTTGTTAGTTTTTTTTTTCTAATGCAGTCTAGGTAGCCATCATCCATAGGAAGATGTAGAAAAAGTGGCAATTCATCCCTACGAAGGTTTAGCCAAATCTGGCTATAAATTAGATCTATCACGCACAACTTTTAATGATCCTTTGTATATTTCTGGCTACTTACTGGAAGCAAATATTGTAATCTGATAATTTCTCCCTTTGACTCTGACTTTTGGCGATTGGAACCAGCGTTTCTTTTTTGGGGCGAATTTTTACACTGTGGTGACAACTTTTTTTTTTGGAATTTTTTTAAGAGGTTTCTGATTTTCTTGTGCAGTTTTGACTTAATTTGGTGTTTTTTTTAAACATCTGTCACCACTTATTCAATCTCACAAAATTGAAAAAAATTAAAATCCCTGAATGAAAGTTGAAACCCCCAAAATAACTTCATTTTCAAAACTTACATTAAATTTTTTTCTTTTTGCTAGAGGAGTGAAAAAAGGAAAAAGAAAAAGAACAAAAAAAAAGGCTAATTCACATGACGGATACAGGTAATGAGTTTTCATCCACTAAAAGTAAGGTTACGTGTTTTTCATCCATTTACAAGATAGTCACAAGACTTTTCATCCATGCACAAGAGGGTTATGGAGTGGCTCTCAAACATGTGCACTGTAGGTTAAGTCTGGTAACCAGCTCGAGCGTACTGGTTACTGTGAATAGTCGCACACACTCATGTGCCTCAACTATTCACAATAACTTGTATGCTCTCAAATGTTATTAGTCCTTCAAGAGTGTAGAGTGAGAATCCGATAAACATCACCAGATGCCATACCTTTTCTCTTTTAAGTGAGAATGACGCATAGTGATAATTAAGCAACGGTAAGGGGCATTATGATGGATGAGGCTGAGTGTGTGTGATTATGTAATTTAATGATTGATGTCATTTTTTGGGCACTTGCTTGTTCATATCTGCATTATGGAAATGTATTGATGATGAAAAGGTGAAATTTATGGGATCCATGGTGTCCAACAGAGTTGTTTTTGAAGTACACTTGTAAGGGTGGGTTGGACACCAAAGAAGTCAGAGGCAGACTGATGAGTATATGAGATGGATTTTGTGGTTTGTGTCAAAATCCTGACTCCATTCAGAGATTCATACAGGGTTTGTCTTAAGGATTTTGTGATGTCGTGTTGAAGTGGCAATCATCCACAAAATAATTTAGCAAAAGTCTGCTACATACAAGATATGAAACTAGCAAAACAAGAAAAAAAAACAGAATCGTTGTTTATTCTTGGCTACCTATTACTTATCATAAAAATATGATGATTTCAATTTTTTTCCTTTGAAATCTGGTAATTTTGGGCCATTTTTTCGATGAAAAATCCTTTGAAATCATATTTTTCAGGTTGAAATTTGGCGAAAATTTGCCAATAAGCGAAACACTGGATCAGCATTCATGAATCAAAACCAACTCTGAAGTTTTCAGTGATTATGATCTGTAGTCATTATAGCCCACAAGCAAAATGTGTAGCTCTTCCACTTGGAATTTTTTGTAGTTTGGGTGAGGAGATTATGCAGCACATTTTGCATGGGCTAGGAGATTATGCAAATATATTTTGCATGCTCTCATTGAATCTCATGCTAGTGTCCGATGATGGCTCAATCACACAAAGTTCATGTCTGTTTTGCACGTGTTGAATCATTTTCTTCTAGCAAGAGTGTGTATTCAGTCACCTTTGAGGGTGCACTTCACAACTCATTGAATTTGAAGGCCAAGTAAAAAAAATTTCAATCCATACATATGCTTGATGGATTTCATTGTATAGCAGCTTTGCATTGCGTCATGATGAAGTTTCTCTCATTATTTGCAGTGTTGGGTGGTTCTTTGATTTTGTTGTTTATAACCTTCATTTTAGAGTTTTTAAAAAAAAATTCCAAATCAAAGAACCTCCAGTTCCTTGAAAATTTTCAGAATTAAGAAATAACATCCAATTCAGTGTGTGTGTGTTTTTTTTTCAAGAAATGGTGACTCAGGGTCTAAGTTTCTTTTATTGATCCCTTTGGTTTTTCTAGAACTGTGGTTATGAATCAATACCAGGTCTTTGATTTTCTGAGAGTCGCTGTTCAAGGTTTCATATACCCACTGGTTCTTTCTTCGGGAATGAGAGGACAGCCAAATGCCTCTTATTTGTAGCTTACTTGGGTTGCAACCCCTGCAAGAAAGCAACACCATTACCACCATAAGACCATGTTGGTCAGAACTTGCAATCCGAAGTCTATTGACAATGCTGGGGTTGTTTTATTCTGCCCAATTTTATATGTATACCAGAGTGTGTAGTACCTTGGCTGCTTTCATACTAATAATTATATTATTTGTAGGAATATTGAAATTTTCAATTTTCAAAGAACAAACAAATTCTGGAGAAAAATAGAGAATATTTTGAAATATTTAAAGATATATATATTTTTTGAGATAGAATCTCCAAAATGAATTAATTATTCAATAGACATGTGTTGAAGCTGACCCATGTTGCTAAATTTTTGAAGCATTTGTTTGTGGGTTATGGGCAAGCCCCTTCCCGACTCTCTCTCCCACAAAATGTTTTGGATTCTAACATTCTAACTTGTACTTTACTTATACAAGCCAAAATCTTTAGAGAACAAAAAATGGGTTTTCTCATCAGCAGGATTATTGGCAAATTATTATTTTCAGAATAACAAGTTTGTTTGCTCTTTTGAGCTGTATATGAAATAGGGTATTTAATAGACAATGAGTTTGGCACCATATCATGTGTCTCGTTTATGGGTACTATGCTAGGGATGATTTTTTAGCAACTTGCGGTTGAAGGGTTGGTTGGTAGCCATGACCAGCAACAATGAAGATCTCAAGTGAACCCAACAACTCTATGATTGATTTTTGTGACTTTGTGTGCAAAATAACAAGGCTAGAAACATGCTTTAAAAGTATCCAACAATGTACACACAAAAATCAGCAAATTTGCAAGACTTTGGCATCAAAATAGCAAAACAGTTTGCTAGGGCCTTTTCATTGTGTTGCATCCGATAGAGTAACATTATGATTTGAGCTTTTCAGATGGTTTCTTGGGTGTTGTCTAGTTCCAGCTTTTGAAGGAGGTTCTCAACCTAGACTTATAATCTTAAATCCCCTTATTTGGTTTTCCAATTCAGATCCAGTTGGGAAAGTGCTTTGGATTCCACTTACTTACAACAAAGCCCAAGATTGAAAGATCGTGTGTCCAGTGATTAAATTAAAGTTAATTGGCAATTTGATAAAAGTACAACTCATCTGCAAATGTTATTAGTTAAACCCAGTATTATGGCAGTATATTTTTACCCTGACATACCTCCCGGATATATACATATAGAGGAGGGTACATGATATAACTTGATTTATTTTCTTGAAATTGTTAATACACTAAACTTTTGCATACCCTTTTTTCACATACAAGGATTTTTATAGCCTATTCATACTCGTTTAAACTGGGTACAATAAATTGTGTAAAAAATCCCATTGGATTTCTGGTGTTATACAAACAATTTTTTTACTGTAGGTATTTTTTTTCAATATTTAACCAGAAGAAAAAGAACATATATACTCTTTTCCACCCAAACAAAGGGTATATCATTGGGGGGGGGGGGGGGGGGGCCGGCCCCCCCCCCACCCCAAAAATTTTTTTTTTTTATTCCTAAAACTTCCCCCCAAAAAAAAAAATGAAAGTAAAAATCCAC
>Ga0116227_10015014_pt1 | contig 11580 bp, 14 predicted proteins | sample S1TSphgellanicum_FD_89693 | JGI IMG/M metagenome (GOLD analysis project Ga0116227, IMG submission 89693) | Host-associated microbial communities from peat moss isolated from Minnesota, USA - S1T2_Fb - Sphagnum magellanicum MG | ecosystem: Host-associated > Plants > Peat moss > Unclassified... | reverse complement strand
TGGTGGTGGTGTTTGTTTTGTTGTTTGGGTCTGGCTGCCCCCCCCCCCACCCCCAAAAAAAAAACAAGTTTGGGGGGGGCACATGGCCCCCCCCCCCCCGTCCCCTTCTTTTGTCACACTCATAGAGGAGAAAAAGCCAGTTTAAGCTCCTCCCCCATGTGGTTTGCTGCACCCTCTTCTCATAAAAAGACAAATTGAGTTTTGCAGAAGTTTGCAGAGTTTGCAGAGGTGAAGAAGAAGAACAAGAATCGGGTGACAAAGTACAAGAGATGATACTGTTGCTGTTGCTGCTGCTGCTGATGAGCCTCATCATCATCGTCATCATCAATCAGCGGCAAGCATCATGGAGGAGGGTGAAAGTTTGGTGGGTGTAACAGTAGTAGTGGTGGTGGTGGTGATGGTGTTGTTGTTGTTGTTGTCTCATGAAAGTTTGGCAGAAGAGACCACCACCACCACCACCACCTTACCAAACTACCAACCCTTCCTCCTCCTTTTTCTTTCTTTCTCTTTTTTTTTGGTTTGTGTTCTCCAATCTTTCACAAGACAAACCCAAAAACTTATGCAAATTTCAACACTACACAACTTTCCACAGACAAACCCAACAACTTATGCAAATTTCAACACTACACAACTTTCCAGAGACAAACCCAACAACTTATGCAAATTTTAAAACTTCACAATCTTCCACAGATAAAACCCAAAACTCAATGCAAATTTCAAAAAACTGCACAATCTGCCACAGGCAAACCCAAAAACTTATGCAAATTTTAAAACTTCACAATCTTCCACAGATAAAACCCAAAACTCAATGCAAATTTCAAAAACTGCACAATCTGCCACAGACAAACCCAAAAAACTTATGCAAATTTTAAAACTACACAATCTTCCACAAATAAACCCAAAACTCCATGCAAATTTCAAAACTGCACCAACCTTCCACAGACAAACCCAAAAGCTTATGCAAATTTCAAAACTACACAATCTTCCACAGACAAACCCAAAACTCATGCAAATTTCAAAACTCATCTTCAGACAACAAGAAAAAATTGCTTCAGTTGGAATAGGATCTTTTTTTGGCATGGAAGAACAGATCTTGCAGACTAAATTTGTGTAGCTTGCATGTAAGTAAGCAAGCTTCATCCAAGTTCACACCATTTTGTAAATCACTTGCAGAAAAACTTTTGGGGTTTTTCTCTCTCTCTTTTTTTTTTGGCAGCTTGCATGGAAGCAAGCAAGCAAACAAGCATGCCCCAAACTCTATACCATTTTGTAAAAGAACGACTTACAGAAAACCTTTCGATTTTTTTGCAGCTTGGGTGGAAGCAAACAAACAAGCATGCCCCAAGCTCAACACCATTTTGTAAGGTGTTCTCACTGGCAGAAACTCTGTTGTGCAGCTTTGGTGGAAGGCCCTGAGCTCACACTTGTAAAGAAATCACTGGCAGCAACATTGCACAGCTTGGGTCGGTGGGTGGGTGTGAGCAAGCCCCAAACTCAACACAATTTTGTAAAGAATCACTAGCAGAAGATTTGTTGTGCAGCTTGGGAACAAGCACACAAGCAAGCCTCAAACCCAACATCATTTGAGTAAAGAATGACTCCATAACAATTGTGACTCTAAACCCTAAACCAACAAAGATATGTTAGTTAGTCATGCTAAGCATAACAGTGTTGAATAATTTGTGATCAAACTTTGCATTCTGCAAAACTTGTGAACTTCACATTAAATTAGTCAAGGTTTTGTATGTCTAGAAATCAAAGATCAAAAATTTTGCTCCTGCAAAAAATAAAATATAATCTTGATCCTCCTGTGTGTGAGAGAAAAGGGCACAAGAAAACTTCAAACCCCCCAACAAAGTCGGATTTCATTGCCTACTTGAGCATTGAATGTCACATTCCAAAGTGTCAAGCAAACCATTGCATACATATACATACTTTCCATTGCATTACACATCTGATTTGCATCAAAAGTGAAGTAGAGATTGGTACATGAGAGCTTAAAACAAGAGCAAAGAGATTTGGAGAACTGAAAATTCAGAGATTCAAATAATTGGGGTTGGTTCAGGGATGAAGAAAAGACTTGAGAATTTGAAGACTCTCACTTGATCACTTGAGAGTCCCAGGCAATTTAGCCATTTTGATGTAGCCTCCATCACCAAGCACAAAATATACTATGAGGAGGACAGAGGAGAGGAGGATTCTCCTCCCAAGTCTGGACCTTGTGAGTGTAGAAGAGAAAGCATCAGATGAAGAAAAAGAAGAGAGGAAACAAAAAGAGCTGCCAAAAGAATGACGTGATCAATGTCTTGTCTCATTCTTCTTACTAGAACCGGAAGAAGAATTCAATGCTTGAAAGCTTTGGATTTAATGCTTGGCACTGATTCTTCCTCCTCAAAGTGTCCTGTCTCTCTTGTCTGATTCTTCCTTGTTAAGGAGAAGGAAGAATTGGATGCTTGAAAGCTTGAGAGAAAGCTTGGATTCACAGTGCTCACTAATTTCTTCCTTGAATTCAATCCTCAATTCCTGATTTTTCCTCCTCAAAGAAGGAAGGAAGAATCAGTGAGTATTGGATTGAAGAGGAAAAATCAGGAATTGAGCATTGAATCCAATCTTTTTACCTGAAACAGATTTGGCACCCACCCACCTGACAGCCCGAAAATCTCCACACATGATGGGAGATAGAAATCCCCTCAACTCCACAACTTGCAAGAGTGTTTTTTTGGTTTTGTGGGAGCAAAAAGGAAGCTCTGTGTACACACACACACACATACACATCAAGGGTTTTGTGGTGGTAGAATCTTGTGGGCTGAAAAGCTTGCCCTAGTTTGCAAGGAAAGAGATGAAGAAGAAGAGGGAAAGGGAAAAAGAAAAAGAATCAAAGACTAGAGAATAAAACACAGACAAATGTTATGAGTACCTGCAAGAAAGAAGAAGAAGAAGAAGAAGACGAAGACGCTGGCAACATTGTGGAAAAGAGAAGAAGAAGAAAGGGGGAGAAAACAACACCAACAGACTCATCAGAGAAAGCAAAAACAGAATCAAAGAATAGAGAAAATACAACACACAAAAAAACTGTCATGGGTACCTGCAAAAATAAAGTAGAAGAAGAACCACAACCAGAAGCTGGTAACATTGTTGGAAAAGAGATGAAGAAGAAGAAGAAGAAGACGAGGGAGAAAACAAAAGAGAGACACTGATCAGAGAAAAGAAAAGAAACAGAAAGAAAGAAAACAGAATACAAAACAGATTTGAGCTTTGCGGAGCTCCGATTCTGTAAGAGAGAAGAAGAGTGGAGTGAGATGATGAGAAGAAGTGGGAAGAGAGAAGAGAGGTACCCAATAGCCCTAGCTATGGTCAATTGGTCGCAAACCCATTCACAAACAAAAGCAGCTCCAGCTCCTCCTCCTTCTCCCCCTGGCACTAGACCAAAGACACTTCACAAGAGCTGCCTCTCGCTCATCAGGATTTGAGTACAAATCTCGCGAGAAAGAGAGAGAGAGAGAGCTGTGAGAGATGACAAAGGCGAAATCGGCGAGAAAAGTTCTGGACTCGTTTCTGGTGAAAGGAACAGACAAAAGCGTCCGAGGTACGCGGTTAAGCTTTTTCTCAAGTTTACCACTAGTGGATCTGGATCTTAAGTAATTTGTGGGTGGACAACTCAATCAATTCCAGGTCTAGGACTTGGTGATGGTTGGTGGTTCGAAAAATGGGAGTGGTGGTGGTAATGAGAAGAATAAGAAAGGTGCTGGTTCGAAAAATGTAGTGGGTGGGGTGTTTTTTCCCCCTTCTGGACTCACTTTGTTTGTTTGCAGCAGGCGGAAGAAGGAAGAAGAAAGAAGAAGTGTTTTTGCAGCATTTGATGATGATGTTCTTGATGGAGTTTTCTCCAATTGTTTGTTTTGCTGTGGTGGTGGGAAGAAGAAGAAGAGAAGAAGTGTTGTTTTTTGCAGCATTTGATGACGATGATGTTCTTGATTGAGTTTTCTCCAATTGTTTGTTTTGTTGTGGTGGTGGGAAGAAGAAGAAGAAGAAGAAGAAGAAAAGTGTTGTTTTTTGCAGCATTTGATGATGATGATGATGATTTGCTTGATTGAGTCTTCTCCAATTGTTTTGTTTTGTTTTGTTGTGGTGGTGGGAAGAAGAAAGGTGCTGGTTTGAAAATGTAGTGAGTGGGTTTTTTTCTTCTTCTGGACTCACTTTGTTTGTTTGCAGCAGGAGGAGGAAGGAGGAAGAAGAAGAAGAAGAAGAAGTGTTGTTTTCTGCAGCATTTGATGATGATGATGATGATGTGCTTGATTGATGTCCAATTGTTTTTGTTTTGTTGGCAGTGGGTGACACTGTCTTGATGCGCGCAGAGGATAGTGAGAAGCCTCCCTATGTAGCCAAGATAGAGAAGATTGAAGCAGACAGCAGGAATAACATCAAGCTGCGTGTGCGCTGGTACTACCGACCTGAAGAGTCCAAGTGTGGACGGAGACCATTCCATGGTGCCAGAGAGCTCTTCCTCTCTGACCACTATGACATTCAAAGTGCTGATACCATTGAAGGCACCTGCACTGTGCACACCTTCCGCAACTACATCAAGCTGGAGACTGTCAGAGCTGAGGATTTCTTCTGCCGCTTTGAGTACCAAGCTGCCACTGGAGATTTCACTCCAGACAGAGTTGCAGTGTAAGTAAGCCTCTTCTTCTTCTTCTTCTTGCTCTCTGTACATTGCAGCAATCAGTCCTCACAACCAGCAATTCTGTGTCGCTTCCTAAACTCCTCTGCTGCTGCTGCTGCCAAGCATTCTGATGCAACTTTCTCAATTACAATCAGCTTGCTGCTGCTGCTGCTGGTGGTGGGTTTTTCTTACAGATATTGTATATGCGGGCTTCCCTACAATCCTGACAATCTCATGATTCAGTGTGAAGCTTGCAAGGATTGGTAAGCTCCAAAAGCTCTCTCTTTCATCACCACCCCCACCCACCACCCAATTGTACAAACATAGTAGTGATGGCTGCTGTTTTGAGAGAGAAAATGCTGGTCATAGTTGTGGCTCCCAAGGTGCTGTAGAAATTGGTTTCTGCAAGTTGGTCTGCAACCTAATCTGTTTTGTCACTCTTCAAGCTCAGTGCCATCACCCAATTGTACAAATGTAATTGTCATGGCTGCTTTGGAGAGAGAAATGCTGGTCATAGTTGTGGCTCCAGAGATGCCCTAGAAATGGGTTTCTGCAAGTCAGTCTGCAACCCAATCTGTTCTTTATGTCACTCTTCTTCGAGCTTTCTATCTACCTTTCAAAGGTAGAAAGAAATCTTTCTACCTGATGCTGGCATTGAGGAAAAAAGTTGTCATCTTCTTTTTATATCCCCACCACCAATCAATTCCAAGGATTTGTGTCTGCAAGTGTTTCTTGCAACCAAGCTCTCTTTATGTTGTTGCTCCTCAAGCTTTCTTTCTACCTTTGAAAGAGAAGAAATCCAGTGTGCCATTGAGAAATAGGGCTCTCTCACCTTCTCTTCTCTTCTCTTCTTTTCACAACAATGCTGACTAGAGGAGGTACTTCATTTGGTACCACCATTTTGTTGCCTTCACTATTCACATCTCTTGGAACCAAGAGTGGAATGCTGAGCAGAATTCGGTGCTGTAAGAGTGCTTGAACTCAAGTAGTGTATTCTTGTGAAAGGTGACAAGGGTATTACAGATTGATTGGTGAATTAGCTTTGATTGTAGATTTCTGTTTTATTTAGCCAAGGAGCTGCTGCTGCCGCATTCTTGTTCCACTTGATTCTATTGATAATGAGAGTCCTGCTCATGCCCTGAACTTCTTGATGATGTCCATAAAACTAGAAGCTTTGTTTGTTTCTTAGCTCCTGCCTGCAGTTTCATTTGTCTAGAAGCACTGATATTGGAAGCTTGGTTTCTTCTTGGTTACAGTGTCCTGACACCTCCCCTCCACCAATGTAGCTGACAAACTGTGAAAAATGGATGATTGTAGGTTTCATGGCCACTGTGTGAACTTGAGCACAGAGCAGGTTATTACCACAGAGAAGTACATGTGTACAGTTTGCAGCAACACACCTGAAAACAATCGCAACAAGGGGATTGCACCTGACACTTGACTTTAAAAGGTAACCCTTGAAAAGAGTGTATGGCTTGCATTTATCTGCCATGTTTCCTCTGCTTCTCATCCTTGAGATCCTCCTCCTCCTCCTCCTCCTCCTCCTCCTCCTCAGCAGCTTTCTTTTACATGGTTTTCACTCCAGATCAAATGGAGAAGACTAGACTATGATCTCTGACACTGCCACATTCATCTTTCAAGTTGATAGGAAAAAAGACTTGGCTTTAGAGCATTCTCTGATTTGAAAGCTTTGTGGTATGTTATTATCTGTACAAATTCTATCACTTGCCAAGGTATATGTTGGAAGCTGCTTCCTTCCAACAAGTGTGGTGACCTCGATACCCATTTGTTGAGAGTTTTTTTTGTATCCAGACCATTTCTGCTTACCACCGACTCTTGAAAATCATCTCCAGATTGTTTGAGCACTGTTTCAGAATCTGTTTTTTCAGTTGATCTCAAAACACAAGTATGGACAAGTTCTTGTTGGTGTATACATGATGATGTAGACCTATGTACTTAACTAATTGTTTGTTGTCAAGCAGTGCATACTCTGTGTGGACATCTTTTGGGTCAACACATCAACTCGCCCAAAATCCTGGCGCCCAGAAAGCTGCAGGACACAAGCAAAATTGCCTACAATGTTTTCACATACCCACTGTCAGTTAGCTCTGATTTGGTTGTATATTACATATGCAAACTGGGTTGTTACTAAAGTATTGCGACCACCTCTCTGTAAGGTAGGTAGCTGGTTGGTCCCATTTGTCTAAATATTTATTAGCAAGTGTTTTCATCAGGGCAGGGCCTCTTAACTTCAACTTTGAATATGCATGCAGCAGCATTCAATCAATTGAGAACTTCATTATAGGAAATCTAGACACCATTGTTCACTTATTATGATTTTGTCTGCCGTAGAATTGCCAATTTGATCAGTAGACTTGTGTGTGAAGAAGGGATAATGGGTTGAACTTGTGTGCTAAGAAAGTGACAATGGGTGCTATGAAGGACCCAAAGAAAAGTACTGTAAACAGAGGGCAAACTTATGAGCCCACGAGCTGCTAGTTGCAGCTTGAACGAGGATACTATTGACTTTTGCAATTTACGCTACAAAGTTCTCTCAAGTTCTAGTCAAGATTGTGAGCATTTGTTTCTTGTTGTTGCTTCCAGAAATACAAACAGAAACTGAGCTCAGGATGCAGATTTTGTCAAATGTTTTGCTCATCTACAGTTCCTGCTGTTGGGAACTGATGAAGTTAGTGGGGAGTCAAAGCCGCTCATCAGTCCTGCTATTCATGATGATGGTGATGGGTCTTGTACTTGGTGATGGTGCTCATAAGGTTACGATCACACTGAATTGTTGTCATATCCATTTTCTGTTCTTTGCTGGAACTAATTCACAATGGGCAGTTACCAATAAGAGGGTTTAGTGTAGAATTTTCTCTCTCACTCTCTCTGTGGTGATCTGAGAGAAGTATATTTGAAGTCTAGTACAGCCCACAGATGCTCCTTCCACACACACTTGCAGCAGAGATGATGATCCTTCTTCTGTTGGGAAGGGAGATACATGCATTTGCATAATTTAGGGTTTAGGGTTTAGAAGAGAATTATTCTGTTTTGTCGTGTGTAGAAGAGGAGAGCTACTTGAGGATGATGGATAGTTGGTGTTTTGTTACCCGGCCATGATTGGGTCTCTAACAAGTTACCCGTATTTGTTGAACTAGCATTGTGTATGCAAGTGTCAATAGTTGTATATATGGCGTGTAAATCTCTCAAGTGTTAATCATTTACAATTACATGCTCAAACTTTTTGCACTTGTATCATTGTTGTGTATAATTTTGTTTTTTATATTTTACACATGAATAGTGTAAACATTTGTCAAATACACTTACACAATGTCATGTAAATGTTTTGGGACATGTAAATGTAATTGCATATATATATATATCCTTAATGATTATAAATACTTGCAATCCATATTAATTAATTAATTGTGTGTGTGTATCTTGCTTCACCTCATTGCTTGAGTAGAATTTCTATTCTTAACTTTGTTTATCATCATTTTTGGCTTAGGCTTTTACAAGAGCTTGGGTACTTAGAGTGATTCATATTAATTAGTTTAATTGGTTATGATGCATCCCAAACCACAAATGTTTTTAAGGTTTTTTTTGTTTTTTAAAAATAATTTTCTAAAACTTATAATAGACCACTTTGATCGGCCCATCATCAAAAACGTTTTTGAAAGTTTACCACCACCTACCCCTCCCCCCTTTGTAAATAGAAGTGACGTTTTTTTACATTGTTTTACATAGTAGTGTAAGATCATTTAAGTGTATTTGTTTTACACTTCCATTTACATGGATGTAAATGAACTTTATACACTTATGCTTTATACACAAAGCAAAAATAAATTTCATTATGGCATTAAAAGATTTAGGATTTTGTGCAAGTCATAAATCATATACATGCACAATACTTGTTTTAAGCATGTCTATATACAAACAAGGCTATGTGATAATATTAATGTACTATTATATAAAGGGTGTTGAATAGGCTTGTACACATAAGTGTGAAAAAAAATGTTATGGCAAATGCAATGACTAGATTTGGTGATTTGAATTTATTTATTTTAAATGAACTAACAATTAAATATGTAATAGAGTTTGGTAGGTTTGTGAGAATTTTAGAAGACCAATGGAAATGATAGAAAAGGACAATTATTTTCAATGTTCAACAAAATAAGGTTATATGTAAGCTTGAAGATTTTTTTTTAAGGCCAATGAAATTATTGGATTTGGTGGTTGAATTTATTTTAAAAAATTTCTTGAGTGAACTAATAGTTCAATGTGTAATAATTATTTTAAAACATGGTTTTTACACATTATTTGTGCATTTTAAAAAAATTCTTATTTATTTTCCATTACTTTACAATAAAAAAACTTTGAAAAGCACAAAAAATTGAGATTGAAGACACTTTTATTGATAGAAAATTGTTTTAAAAAAAAATGTAGTTATCAAAGTAAATGGCTATCAAAGAATGTATGAATTATGTAGAAATTGAGTTGAAAACTTCAAATAAATCAATGTTTTCTAAAACTATAGACTTTGTGTTATCAAATAAATGTTTGCAAAATTGTTGTCAATTTGTCGATTGTGCCACATAAGGAGAGGTCTTTGGATCAACAAAATATGTGATGGTAATTGGACAAATCTTCAAATTATTGGAAACGTGACTAGCAATAGTCTTGACATCCAAATATATAAATGGCAAATGACCGTGAATAAGATCCAAGCTTCACTCTTGAACATGTCATTCTACAATCCATCATCAACACTGGAAATTATTTTTGTCGTTTCAAAAACATGAACAACAAGAATGGAAATAAAACCAAGAGCCTTGTTTTGAATAAATGAAACCACAAAGCAATATAATTTACAACATCAACTTCAAGACCTATACACAAAGAAGAATGTAGAAATTTAAATTATGGGAATAATTACCTCCATTTGCATAGGAGCAACATTTAGGGCCTCACACCCTCCATGTTCATTTTCTTGCGCAAAACATCAAAATGAAATAAATCTTTTCGTCATAAAAGGAGATGGAGGAGATGGTGTGTGTTTCATAATTAGGTTTTTTTCAAATGCTAAGGCATTGAAAGTATTGAATTCTTGCTACTAGATGAGGTGATTATACACTTGTTTTATGAAGAATGTAAACATGATGTAACTAAAGAAATACATAATTTTTTATGTGCAATGTTTTTGGTCCCCACACAATTTGGCAATGTAGAAATTTATTTTAATTACAAAATCACATACAAAAGCATATTTTAGTTGTGAAAATTTTATTAAACAATGCATTGCATCTAAAAGTGACATGATGGTAGTCAACCATAGCAATGTTTCCACATCAATGAGCAAAGACAAGTTGGATATAATGTACTACGTATTATGGGTGCATTCAATGCCATTTTCACAAGGTGTATTCAACCAAGCTACAATGTTTCATAAGACTAAGCATAGGTAACCATGTCTAGTTTTGATATTTCATAAAATTGTGCTACATAAGTAGTTCCATGTTTTCTACCAATTTGGTGAATTCCAAATAACTTTTAGGGCTATGGCTAAAATAACAATGTAGACATTGCAAAAGATTTTCAATGTAAGATACCAAGGATAGGTTAGAAAAAGTTTGTATTGCAAAATTTGTTTAGTGAACCATGCAATGCACACCTATGACAAATGGAACATATTGCCATTGTATCTAAATTGTTTTCCAAATCTAAAACCTTGGAAAATGATAACCCAATTAGCACCCAAATTTAACCTTTGGGCAACATGCTCATTCTATAATCCCCCTTCTACAATCACAAAATACATTATTAAGAATGTCAAATTATTAGTTCCAAATCTTTTGTAACACATGTTACAAATTCAATAGCAAAAATATTTAATGACTGTCTGGCACAACATAAGCATGTATATGTGCCCAACTTGCATTGTCCATGGAATTGATTTCATCACAAGTCAAAAATAAAAAATTGGGATTTTGGATGGTAGATTTAATGGTGGTTAAAACTTTTTTTTCAATGTTCTCTAGGCTAAAGGCACACTATAGGGAGACCAACTTGCGCACTTTCATTACATGTATGGAAAGTATATATCTTCAAAATGTGTTGTATTTAATTTTAAATTTCAATTTTGGTGTTTGGGCATTATATTTTGATTTTCACATAGTTAATGCTATAACACATTACTTGAAAAAAATATTTAAAATCAAATTCAAGGAATAATGGGTATATTTATGGTATACACAATATAATGTAACATGTTTCTTGTTTTAAATTGCATTAGTTTTTGGTTTAAATTAATCAATCAATAAATGTTTGAAATGAATTTTTAAAAAATGGCCCACTTCACATTTCTTGTCTTCTTCTATTTGAAATTGGTTGTTTATCAAAATTTTAATTTACCACATACTTAACATCATCACCTAAGAAAAAATTCATTTGTGATATGATAATTATCAAATTGTTCACATGGTTCACAACTTTATTTCAATCATATGAAATCACAATGTTTAATAAATACTATAAATTTCACAAGGATTAAAGATCATTTCAATCATTTCTTGAGTATATTTGTATTTTTTTGTACATTGTGATGACATTTTTCTTGTGCAAATATATTATAACATCACATCATATGAAATAAAAAAATTGTAGTTTTTTTTGGCATTTGACTTCTTTGTGTTTTGACCTACAATAATATGCAAAAAAAATTGTGAAAATGCTTCTTAATAATGACATAGTTGAAGTTCAAGCATGGGTACCTTAAAAAAATACTATAATGTGACAACAATATGCCCCCCCCCCCCTTTTGCTTTCCCTTTCTTCCATTTTCCAACCAATATTCCTTTTCAATTAATGTTTTTTTCTTTTTGTTTTTTTTTTTTATACACCATACAATGGTTTAAAAC
>Ga0116227_10015013_pt1 | contig 11580 bp, 9 predicted proteins | sample S1TSphgellanicum_FD_89693 | JGI IMG/M metagenome (GOLD analysis project Ga0116227, IMG submission 89693) | Host-associated microbial communities from peat moss isolated from Minnesota, USA - S1T2_Fb - Sphagnum magellanicum MG | ecosystem: Host-associated > Plants > Peat moss > Unclassified... | reverse complement strand
TCGCGTTCGCCGCTTAGGACGAGCTTGACCAACTCCTCGTCGGTCTGCTCTACGATCGTCATCCTCCTCCGCTTCTTTATTCCCGGGGGTCTACCCGGGGGCGCCTTGAAAAGTTACGGCCAGGCCGGTCAAGCGCCGCCGGAACCGTTTTTCCCCGGGGTAGCCGGGGGGTTGCAGCGCCTCTCCCGTGCAGGCGAAGAAGCGCGTGCTCCAGGGTTTCGGGAGAATCCGCCCCGTATCTGTCGGTTCATGCAGCTTCGCATCGACCGCGGACTCGTCGCGGACTCACGCCGCTTGGCGCGAGCCGTCGTCGAACCCGTGGCCGCGTTCATCGCCGCGCATTCCACGGTGGCCGTCGAGCGCGCGGTGCTGCGGCTCTTCGGCGTCGACGGCGTGGGCGCGGACGACGTGCCGGTGCCCAACCTCTTCATCGAACGGCTCGGTGCCGAGCGGGCGGCGCGGGGCGCGGCGCATTGGCTCGGGGCCATGACGGCCGAAACCGGCCGCTCGCCGGACGATGTGGCGAGCGCCGTCGCCGACGGCTCGCTCGTTCCCGCACACTTCGATGACGTTCCGGAAGCGGCGGCGCGGGGAGCCCTCGAGCGCTACCTCGGGGCGGCGCTCGGGCAACTCGACCGGCGGCGCGAAGAGCGGGCCGCGTTGCTCGAACGCCTGCCGCAATTGCCGCCGCCGTTGCTTTACGTGATCGTGGCCAGCGGCAACATCTACGAGGACCGCACCGCCGCGGTCGCGGCTGCCGAAGCGGGCGCCCAGGTCATCGCGGTCATCCGCTCGACCGGCCAGTCGCTCTTGGATTTCGTGCCGTACGGCGCGACGACCGAGGGCTTCGGCGGCACCTACGCGACCCAAGAGAATTTCCGGATCATGCGCGAAGCGCTCGACGCCGTCTCCGAGCGGCTGGGGCGCTACGTGATGCTCACGAACTATGCCAGCGGCCTGTGCATGCCGGAGATCGCGGCCATGGCCGCCATCGAGCGGCTCGACATGCTGCTCAACGACTCGATGTACGGCATCCTCTTCCGCGACATCAACATGAAGCGCACGTTCGTCGATCAACACTTCTCGCGCATGGTCAACGCGCGCTCCGGCATCATAATAAACACCGGCGAAGACAATTACCTGACCACGGCCGACGCGCTCGAACAGGCGCCGGCGGTGCTGGCTTCACAGTTCATCAACGAAGCGTTCGCGCACGATGCGGGCCTGCCCGATCGTCAGATCGGCCTCGGAGACGCGTACGAAATCGACCCGGGCATCGAAGACGGCTTTCTGTTCGCGCTGGCCCAAGCGCAACTGGCGCGCCAGATCTTCCCGGACGCGCCGCTGAAGTATATGCCGCCGACCAAACACATGACGGGGGACATCTTCAAAGGCCACCTGGTCGACGCGATGTTCAACCTGGCCTCGGTGATGACCAATCAGACGATTCACCTCTGCGGCATGCTGACCGAAGCGATCCACACGCCCTTTTTGGCCGACCGCGTCCTGTCGCTCGAGAACGCGCGCTACGTGATGGGTACCGCGCGGCATCTCGGTGACGAGATCGAATTCAAAGCCGGCGGCATCGTCGAGAGCCGCGCGCAGCGCGTCCTGGGTGACGCCCACGCGCTGCTCGAGCGGGTCGCCGCGGCGGGCCTGATGGCGTCGATCGACGCCAAGGTCTTCGCCGACGTGAAGCGCTCGCCCGACGGCGGTCGCGGCTTCGAGGGCGTCTTCGAGAAGGCGTCCAACTACTGGAACCCCTTCGCGGACGCGCTCGCGCCGCGGGCCGCGCTGCGATGAGCCGGCTGGTCAAGCCGTACGGCGATACGGTCGACGACGGCAAGGTGCAGCTCTCATTCACGTTGCCGATCGCGTGGAATGAGGCCGCCGACGAAGCGGCTCGACAGCTCGTCGCGAAGATGGGCTTCACCGACGTGGCGGTGGCCGAAGGCCGCGCGATCGCGAGCGGCTTCTCGTTCTTCATCGTCTACGCGGGCACGCCGGTGGCCGTCGACGTCGACGCGATCGCGGCGCCCGCGACCAAGACCCAGACGATGTCGATGGATCAGATCGATGCCTTCGTGCGCGAACGGATCGGCCGCAAGATCCGGGTGGCCGGTGCCTGCATCGGCACGGACGCCCACACGGTCGGCATCGACGCGATCCTCAACATGAAGGGCTACAAAGGCGATTACGGTCTGGAGCGTTACAAGGAATTCGAGACCTTTAACTTAGGTAGTCAAGTTTCGGTCGAGGATCTGGCGCGCTTCGCGGTCGAGGAGCGCATCGACGCGGTGCTCGCGTCGCAAGTCGTCACGCAGAAGGGCAGCGACATCGCGAACTTCACGGCCCTCTCCGAACTGTTGGAAGCCGAGGGGGTGCGCGACCGGCTCCTGTTGATCGCGGGCGGACCGCGCGTCACCAACCTGCTGGCGACCGAACTGGGCTACGACGCGGGCTTCGGTCGCGGCACGTTACCGAGCGACGTGGCGGCGTTCGTCGCGCAGCGCTTGGCCGACCGCACGCCATAACACCGTTGCGCGGCAGTCTGCTCGGCCGGGCGGCGAGCGCCGTCGCGTTATTTGCTTTGCTGGGCGCCGCTCCAGCCGTCGCGCCGGCTCCGCTCGTGGAGCCGGCCCCGGGCGGCGAAGCCTGGACGCCGGCGTCGCTCGCGCGCTTGCGCGCCGACCTCGATGCCGAGTTTGCCGCGGCGCCGGCCCTGCGCGGGGCGCATGCCGGCTTCCTCGCGCTGGACTCGGAGACGGGGACCGTGCTCTACGCGCGCAACGCCGACGACGAGTTCCAACCCGCGAGCACGCTCAAGCTGCTGGTCGGCAGCGTGGCGCTCGAGCGCTTGGGGCCGCAGTACCGCTTTCGCACTCAACTGACGCTGCTCGGCCCGGCTTCGACGCCCGGCTCGCGTTCAACGCCCGGCTCGGGCCCGACGCTCGGTCCGGCCGCGACGCTGGTCGGCGGCGGCGACCCGCTGCTGACGTCGGACGACCTCGATGCGGCCGCCGCGGCGCTGGCCGGCGCCGGAGTGCGGTCGCTCAGCGCGCTCGCGGTCGACGACGGGCGCTACGAAGCCGCGCCCTATCCTGAGGGCTGGACGTGGGACGATTTCGCCTACTATTACGCGGCGCCGGTCTCGGCGCTGACGATCGACGAGAACGTCCTCCACCTCGCGTTCGGAGTCGCCGCCGGCAGCGTGGTGCCGCTCGCCGGCTCGGCGGCGGCGGCGGACTCGCTCTTGGCGTGCGGCGGCGCTCCGGCACCGGCCGCCGGCGACGCCGCGCGAGCCGGCGCGGCCGGGTCGGAAGATTCGCTGGACACGCTGACCGTCGCACCCGATTGCGCCGCGTTGACCGGCTCGCTGCCGGCCGGGGGCACGACTTCGCTCGACGTCGCCGTGCGCAACCCCGGCACGGCGGCCTTCGATCGCTTGGCACAGGCGTTGCGCGCGCACGCGATCGCGCTCCCGGCCGGCTCGGCGCCGGTCGTGACGCACGCCGGCACGCCCGGCCCGGGCACGACGGTTCTCTGGAGCCACGACTCCGCTCCCTACGCGAGTTGGCTCGGGCCGCGCTTCTGGGTCCCGAGCGACAACCTGTTCGCCGAACTACTCTTGCGCGAGCTCGCCTATGCGGCGGGCGCGAGGCCAGGCACGACCGCGGCCGGGCTCGCGCTGGAACGGACGTGGCTCGCGTCGCTCGGCGTCGATCCGGCTACGACGACCTTAGCCGACGGCTGCGGCATGTCGCAGTACGACCGCATCACGCCGCGCGATCTGGTCGCGATCCTCCAACACGACTGGAACGGCCCGAACCGAAGTCTCGTCCTCGATTCGCTTCCCGTAGGCGGCGCGCGTGGGACGATCGAGGGGTTCGCTGGTACGCCGGCGGCCGGCCGGACGTTCGCGAAGACCGGCAGCATGATGCACGTTCGCGGGCTGGCCGGCTTCTTGGCTACCCGGCGCCACGGCGCGGTGACCTTCGCGTTCAACGTGGACGACTGGGTCGGCGACTATCCGGCCTTGGCCGCCTTTCGCGCGCACGTGCTCTCGCGCATCGTCGAGGACTGATGCGGCTAGGAGTCGCCGGCCAAGCGGCGTTGCTCGTGACGGCGCTCGCGGGCGCGAGCTGTGCTCGCGCGCCTCAAGCGACTCCGGTCTCGCAGCCGACCCCGGTGCCGGCGGTGACGCCGCGACCGGCGGCGAGCGGCGCGCTCTTCGACCCAGCGCCGCCGGCACGCATGGTCGTCGACGCTCGACCGCTGGACTTCAGCCCCGACGGGCGTGCTCGCTGGCTCGTTCACGTCGCGTTTCGGGCCGCCGACGGCTGGCCGACGGCGCTGCTGCGGGGCGGCGACATCGCGTTCGATCCGTCGCGCGGCAGCGCCCAGTGGCAGACCCGGGCGCGGTTCGACGGCCCGGCGACGATCGTCTCGACCGACGCGGACGGCCCGCTGGCAGTTGCGATCCGGGCCGACGTCGGCGTCCCGCTGACCGCCGTTCGCGCCCGAACCGATACGCGGACGTGGCGAGAGCCGCGCATCGTGGCGCGGGCACTGGGCCCGCGCGAAGTCCGGATCGGCTGGTTTCCGCGGGCAACCGTGCCCGTCATCGTCACGCGGGTCCGCAGTGCGGGCGACGCCGGAGCGGTTGCCGTCGTCGCGCCGCCGGCCTCGTCGTTCGCCGACGCGACCGTCCGGCCGGGAAGGCGGTACGTCTATACGGTCGTCATTCCCGGGCGGTCCCGGGCCCGGCTCGCGGTGCGCGTGCCGGTTGCGCCGCCGCACGCGTCGGTCGCGGCGCTCGCCGGCAAGGCGCTGTGGCTCTCGTTCTCGCCCGTAGCCGGCGACCCCGACTCCTTCGAGCGGCTGGACCCGGACGCGATCGTCGGGCAAGCTGCGGCGGCCGGCGTTCGCGCGCTCGAGCTGCGGACGACCTACGGCGAGTATCGCGAGCTGACGGCGGCAGACCGGCCCACGATCGACGCGCTGATCGACCGGGCCGCGGCCCGCGGCATCGCGGTGTTCGCCTGGACGGTCCCGCGGGCGACGACCTTCGAGGACCTGGCGGCCGAAATCGCCGCGGCGTCGTATCGCACCCGGCGCGGCAACGGGTTCGCGGGGCTGGCGGTCGATTTGGAACGCGGTGACTACTTCATGGGCGACGGCGCCCCGGGTTACGCGGCCTTGAGTCAGTATCTCGCGGCGCTGCGCGCGGCGCTCGGCACCGGCTACCCGCTGGTGGCGACCGTGGAGGACGCCAACCTCGAGCACTTGACCGAGCGGGACTACCCCTTCGCCGAGATCGCCGAGGGGGCCGACGCGCTCCAGCCGATGGCCTACTGGCGGATGCTCTCGCGCCACGCGGTCACGCCCCGGGCGGTCCGGGCGGCGCTACGCGGTTCGTATGTTGCGATCCAGCGCGCGGCCGGACGGGCGATCCCGATCGACCTGGGCGGCCAAACGATTGCCGAGGGTCCGCGCGGCGCGCCGCCGCCGGGCGAAGTGGCCGCCGCCGTCGACGAAGCGCGCAGGCTCGGCGCGCTCGGCATCGCGTTCTACGACTGGGGCGGGACGAGCCGCGCCCAGTTCGCGGCGCTCGCCGGCAGCCGCTGGTAGCGCGCGGCTACGCGACGCGTTCGGTCGCCAGTTCCTCGAACGTCGCCAAGGCCGATGCCACGACTTGATCCATATTGTAGTACCGGTACTCCGCCAAGCGGCCCACGAAGGTGACGTTGGCCTCGGCCGCGGCCTTGGTCGCGTACTTGGCATAGAGCGCGCGGTTCTCCGGACGCGGAATCGGATAATAGGGGTCACCCGTCGCCCGCGGATACTCGCGGGCGATCGTCGTGCACGGATGCTGCTGGCCCGTCAGCCACTTGAATTCCGTCACGCGGGTGTACGCTTCGGGTCCCGGATAGTTGACCACCGCGACCGGCTGGTGGCGCTCGACCGCCAGCGTTTCGAACTCGAACTCGAGCGAGCGATATGGTAAGGCACCAAAACAATAGTCGAAGTACGCGTCGATCGGACCCGTATAGATCAAGTGATCGAAGCGCACGCGGCTCGCGATATCCTCGTAGCGCTCACCCAGCGCGACGTCCACGTTGGGATGGTCGAGCATGCGCCGGAACATCGTCTCGTAGCCGTCGCGCGGCATCGCTTGGAACCAGTCCGAGAAGTAACGGTCGTCGCGGCTCGTGCGCACGGGAATGCGGCCGCAGACGCTGGCGTCGAGTTCGCTCGCGGCAATGCCCCACTGCTTGCGCGTGTAGTTCTCGAAGAGGAGCTCGAAGAGCTCGCGCCCGACCCGCGCGACGATCGCCTCCTCGGAATTGCGGATCGTAGCCACGCGTTCGCGCCGGTCGTCGAGAAAGCGCTCCATCTGTGCCGAGTCGAGGTCGAGGCCGTAGAGCGCGGAGAGCGTGCCGGCGCAAATGGGCAGCGGTACGCGGCGGCCGCCCACGTCGGCCAGGACGCGGTGCACGTAGGGGCGCCAGCCGGTGAACTGCGAGAGGTAGTCGACCACGCGGGCGCTCGAGGTGTGAAAGATGTGCGGTCCGTAGCGGTGAACCCGCACGCCGCTTTCGTCGAGCGGGTCGTAGGCGTTGCCGGCCACGTGAGCGCGCGAGTCGACGACCAAAACGCGCGCGTCGCACTGCGACGCCAAGCGTTCCGCGAGCGTCGCGCCGGCAAAGCCGGCTCCGACGACGAGATAGTCGTAGGTCATTTCCGGCGACTCCGCCGAGCGGTGCCGTCTGGGACGAGGTCGTTCACGCTGGGTTCTTTCTGGGTTCGCACGAGGATGCCGGGGGCTGGCCGAGCGGGCGGGCTTCGCCCCCGGACGCTTAGACGCCCGGTAGGAGCCAAGCGCTTCACCGGCCTCGCGTTTTTTTGGCCGCCGGCCGCCTTCTGCGCGGCTCGGGCGGGCGAATTTGCCCGCCGGGTGCGTCGCGCGGGCGCGCGGGGTGCCGCCTCGAGGCCCGCAGATCGGCGCCCGGCGACCGCCCTTGCGCTCGACGGGGAGGCTTCGCTATGGGCCTTTAGCACCCGCGTTCAAGGCGATCTCGAGAGACGAACCTGCCAGGCCGGTCCCGCCGGCGTACACGCCTTTCGCGAAGAAGCTAGCGATCGGCAGAAAGTTTAGTAAAAAAGCGTCACGCATCGCGCAGTACGCTCGCAAACGCGCCGCCGGCTCGTCGCCGACGGGTGCTGCTCGGCAACTTCGGCATCAGCTCAGCGAACTCGCTGCATTGTTGAGCGTGTTCTTGGCTCTCGAACCGAGGATGCGTAGCGCGGTGATCGCTACCATCGCCACAAGTGCGATGACCAGTGCGTACTCAACGAGCCCCTGGCCACGATCGTCGAGTAGAAAATCAGCCAGGGAACGACGGTCCATCCTATGATGCTCGGCCCGAGCGAACGCAAACGTTAGAGCATCGCGGCTCGTCTGCACAAACGGTGTGACCCTTTTTGGCGCAAGTGCGATCGCTTTTTGCGCAAGTGTGATCGCTTTGCGCAAGTGCGAGCGGTTGCGAACGTGCGATCGCTTTTCGTCACTGCGAGCGTTTAGGTAAGGCACAGCGAGCGCTCGTCTGCGAGCGCGCATTACCAATGGTCACTCGTCGCGACCGACTGCCGATAGGGTAGAGATGAACGGTCGTGCCACGGTGCCGCTCCTCGGATCAGGAGCGCCTGCCCCCCGCCCTTGGGTCGCGCTACTCTCGTACGCGATGGTACTCGTCGTCTTTATCGGCGATTGGATTCTTCCCGATCCCGTCATCGCCGACATCGCCTACGAGGCGCCCGTCGTTTTCGCGGTGCTGCAGGGCACGCAGCGCCTGACGATCTTGACGACGCTGCTGGGTTGCGTGGGCATCTCTCTCGGCTGGTACATCGACCTGGCGAACGCCGGGTTCGTCCTGAGCGAGGTGCGCATCACGAACCGGCTGCTCTCGCTCGTGTCGCTCTTGATCGTGGCGTCGCTCGCGATGCAACTGAAGCGCAACGCCAAACGCGCGGAACTGCTCGAGGCCGAGCGCGCGCTCGCGCGCGAACTCACCGTTACCTCGGCGCTCGACCGGGTCATGGCCGCATCGACGCGTGAAGCAGCCATTCGGGCGATCGCCGGCGAGATACCGGCGCTCTTGGAAACCAGGGCCGCGGTCTGGTGCTCGGCGCGACCCGAAGGCGCCCACTGGGAAGCGCTCGACGGCGCGTCACAAGCGACGTCCTTACCGGCGGTAAAACCGTCGGCCGGTTTCGACGCGCTGATGGAACGCCTGGGCTCGCAGCGCACCGTGCAAATCGTGAACGCGGGCGAAAGCATCGACTATTTGACCGGGAAGCCGCAGGGCGGTGAATGCGCCCTAGCCATACCCGTCACTGCCGCCGCAGGCCTCGAGGCGATCGTCTTCGCCGCCATCGCGGGCGATCACATCGACGCGAGAACGCTGGCGGTGGCGGGGAACTTCGCCCGATTCGCGGGAACCGCGGTGCATCAGGGGCGTTTTCACGAAAACGTCGATCGGCTCTAGGCGGGGCGAAGGCCGGAGCGACCGCGAGTCGCGAAAGAACCGTGGCTTGAACGGGGAGTGAGTCCCCCGATTCGCAGCGCACGCTTCGAGAAGGACGGTCCTTGGGAAAACGCACGGCGCTGATCACCGGCATCACGGGCCAAGACGGATCGTACCTCGCGGAGCACTTGCTCGCCCAAGGGTACCGCGTCGTGGGCATGACGCGCCGCACGAGCACGGAGGTGCACGAGCGGATCGAACATCTCGTCGATCGCATCGAAATCGTATCCGGCGACTTGCTCGATCAAAGCTCGATGACGACCCTGATCGGCGACGTCGAACCCGACGAAGTCTATAATCTCGCCGCGCAGTCGTTCGTACCGACGTCCTGGAACCAGCCCGTGCTGACGGGCGAGTTCACGGCGCTCGGCGTCACCCGCGTGCTCGAAGCGATTCGCCACGTCAGCCGCAAGATTCGCTTCTACCAGGCTTCGAGTTCCGAGATGTTCGGCAAGGTCCAGGAGACGCCGCAACGCGAGCAGACGCCCTTCTATCCACGCAGCCCGTACGGCGTGGCCAAAGTGTACGGACATTGGATCACGGTCAACTACCGCGAATCGTACGACATCTTCGCCGTTAGCGGCATTCTCTTCAATCACGAGAGCGAGCGGCGCGGCAAGGAATTCGTCACCCGCAAGATCAGCGACGGCGTCGCGCGCATCAAGCTCGGCTTGTCGAACGAGCTGCGCTTGGGCAACCTCGACGCGCGGCGCGATTGGGGTTTCGCGGGCGACTACGTCCGCGCGATGTGGTTGATGCTCCAGCACGACGAACCGGACGATTATGTGATCGCGACCGGGCGGACCCATACCGTCCGCGAATTCTGCCGGCTCGCGTTCGCCGTGGCCGGCCTCGATTACGAGCGCTACGTCGTCGAAGACGCGCGCTTCATGCGCCCCGCCGAGGTCGACCTGCTGATCGGTGACGCGTCGAAAGCCAAAGCGGTTTTGGGCTGGGAACCCCAGACCGGATTCGAAGAGCTGGTGCGCACGATGGTCGAGGCAGACCTCAAGCGGCTGCGTTCGTTCGCAGGCGTCTAACCGTGCGGGCGCTCGTCACGGGGGGCAATGGCTTCGTCGGCCGTTATCTGTGCGCTGAATTGCGCGGGCGCGGAATCGAAGCGGTCGTGGCGGGCCGGACGGCCGACGGCGACGGCGTCGACCTGCCGCTCGATCTGGCCGATGGCGACAACGTGCGCGCGGTCGTCGACCTCAGCCGGCCGGACGTGATCTTTCACTTGGCCGGACAAGCCTTCGTTCCGGCCGCCACGGCCGCACCGCTCGAGGCCTACGATACCAACGCGCTGGGGACCGCGCGGCTGGTCGAGGCCCTGCGCGAGCGTCCGGAGGGCGCCCGCCCGCGCCTCGTTTTCGCCAGTTCCGGAGAAGTCTACGGCGCGCGCGGCGCGGCCGAGATGCCGCTTCGCGAAACGGCCGCACCGCAGCCGGCAACGCCGTACGCGGCGAGCAAAGTGGCAGCCGAAGCGATCGTCCTGGCCTCCGCGCGGACGTACGCGTTCGACGCGATCGTCACCCGCGCGTTCAATCACATCGGTCCCGGCCAGAACGAGCGCTTCGTGGTCGCGGCGTTCGCCCGGCGCTTGGCGCAGATCGCGGCGGGCGACGCTCCGCTCTTCCTCGTCGGCAACCTGACGCCGCAGCGCGATTTCCTCGACGTGCGCGACGTCGTGCGCGCGTATGCGGACCTGGCGCTCGACGGCGTCCCCGGCGAAATCTATAACGTCTGCAGCGGCGTGCCCACGCGCATTTCCGACGTTCTGCGCCTGCTGGTCATGGCGGCTCGCGTCGGCGTCGAAATTCGCGAGGATCCGAATCTCATGCGGGCCGTCGACGTCCCGGTCGCCTACGGCGACAACGCCAAACTCCGGGCAGCGACCGGCTGGGCGCCGGCGTTTGCGCTCGCGCGCTCGCTCGGCGACGTCTATGACGCGGCGCGCGCGGCGGCGGCCGTGTGAACGTCGCGTACCTCGAGATGATCGGCGGCGCAAGCGGCAACATGTTGCTGGGAGCGTTCGTCGACGCGGGCGTCGACGCGGCGGCGCTCGAACGGGCCCTGCGCACGATTCCGGTCCAGGGCTGGTCGATCGAGTGCCGCCGCGTCGACAAGTTGGGCATCGCCGCGACGTATTTCGACTTCATCGTGCCCGGCGAGGACCACCACGCGCACGAACATGAGAACCGGCCCAAGGCGCATGGCCGGCACCTCGCGGACGTCCTCGCCATCGTCGCCGGCAGCGGTCTTTCCGATGCGCAAAAGGCGCGCGCGGCGTCGATCTATGCGCGGCTGGCCGAAGCCGAGGCCAAAGTGCACGGCACGACTGCCGAGCACATCCACTTCCACGAGGTCGGCGCGGTCGACGCGATCCTCGACGTGGCCGGCGCGTGCGTGGCGCTCGATCTGCTCGGTGTCGAGGGCGTCTACTGTTCCGCCTTCCCGGTCGGCCGCGGCACGGTTGCAATGGACCACGGGCGCTATCCCAACCCGCCGCCCGCCACGGCCGAACTGTTGCGCGGGGCGCCGACGTACGACGCCGGCATCGAGGGCGAGATGGTCACGACGACCGGTGCCGCGATTCTGACCGCGCTCGTCGAGCGTGCCGGCGTGCGGCCCGCGATGCGCGCGGCGCGCATCGGTTACGGAGCCGGCCGCTCGGACTTCGCCGTTCCCAACGTCTTGCGCGTCTCGATCGGCGAGCTCCAAACGAAGCCTGCCGGCGCGGATGGTGCTCCCGGCGGCACGGCAGGGGAGCCCGGCGCGGGCGGTGACCCCGGCGCGGGCGGTGACCCCGGCGACGAGGTGGCGGTGCTCGAAACCAACATCGACGACATGTCGCCGCAGCATTTCGAACTCGCGATCGAGCGGGTGCTGGCCGCGGGCGCCTACGACGTGTGGCTTGCGCCGGTCACGATGAAGAAGCTGCGGCCCGGCGTGATCTTCGGCGCGGTCGCGCCGCCCGCGCGCGAGGCGGAGG
>Ga0116227_10015012_pt1 | contig 11581 bp, 8 predicted proteins | sample S1TSphgellanicum_FD_89693 | JGI IMG/M metagenome (GOLD analysis project Ga0116227, IMG submission 89693) | Host-associated microbial communities from peat moss isolated from Minnesota, USA - S1T2_Fb - Sphagnum magellanicum MG | ecosystem: Host-associated > Plants > Peat moss > Unclassified... | reverse complement strand
GACCATCAAAGAAGTGATGAGTATATTAAAATCAGAGTTTGAATAACGTAATCTTGAACAGGTGCGAACTATGTGGCAATTAAAAACAAATCACATACACATGAAATAAACAAGAATAAACGTTACTTTTGTATAAGAATTAAGAAAAAAATAGGATAATCAATGTCAGACGACAAACCAATAATTTTATTTAAGGCAGTTAAGGAACTTAACGTAGGAATCGCTACGGCCGTTGAGTTTTTAGAAAAGAAAGGCTTTTCTGTTGAGAATAAACCCACTACTAAGCTCTCTCGGGACATGTACAACGCATTGTTGAAAGAGTTTCAGGGCGATAAAATCGTAAAAGAAGAAGCCAATCAAATTGTTATTGGTAAAATTCGTCGTGATGAGCCTGAAGTAACAGAGAAAGTTACGGAAGCACCTAGGAAAAATGTTGAATTCGAGAACGAGGGTATTTTAATTAAAAACCTTCATGCTTATACGCCTCCGGCGGAAAAACCAGCAGCCGAAATTCCTGCCAAACCAGCAGTGGTAGAAAAGGAAGAAGAGCGGGCTGATGAAGGTGCTTTACCAGGAGTGAAAATAGTAGGCAAAATAAATCTTGATGATTTAAACGCTAAAACACGTCCTGTGAAGAAAGAGGAAAATCCTGCTCCTGCTGAAGTTAAGACCGAAACACCGGTAGCTCCAGTAGCGCCTGTTCAGGAAAAAGCTCCTGAACCTTTGGTTAAGGAAGTAGAAAAGCCAGTTGAACAACCTGTTGTTGCTGAGCTGAAACCAGAACCGGTTAAACCTGTAGAGGCACCGAAAGCAGAAGCGCCAAAAGCGCCTGTAACTGAAACGCCTGTGGTAAAAGCGCCAGCACCTGTTGTTGAGACGCCAAAAGAAACTCCCGCTGCGCCTAAGGTTGAGAAACCTGATGAAGTTGAGGTGATTAAAGCACGTTCGGTAAAACTTTCGGGTCCAAACATCATTGGTAAAATTACTTTACCAGTAACTCCGGATCGTAAATCGCAACCTGTTGCCTCTTCTGGTGATAGTGCCGATGCAAGAAAAAAACGCAAGCGGAAAAAGACTCCTGGAGGACATCCTGGTCAGCAAGGTCATCAAAACCAAGGTGCTGGTAGCCATCAAAATCCTGCCGGTCAGCAAGGATCAAACCCTCCTGCACAAGGTGGTACGGCAAGACCTGCGGCACCTACGTTTACCAACAGACCTGATTTCAGGAACAATACAAATAACACAGCCAACAGACCTAACTTTAGGAACAGCAAACCAGGAGCTCCTGGGCACAGTGGTCCGAAAGAAGAGCCTACGGAAAAAGAAATACAAGATCAGATCAAAGCAACACTTGCCCGTTTAAGTGGAGCTGGTAAGTCTGGTAAATTTGCACAGCGTGCTAAATTGCGTCGTCAAAAACGTGATGATGTGGCCATGTCTGCTGATGAGGCAGCAATGGAGCAGGAATTGCAATCCAGGGTACTTAAAGTAACCGAGTTTGTAACGGCAAATGAATTGGCAACCATGATGGATGAGCCGGTTACAAAGATTATCGCAACTTGTATGAGTTTGGGTATGTTTGTTTCCATCAACCAACGTTTGGATGCCGAAACTTTAACTATTGTTGCTGATGAGTTTGGCTACGAGATTCAATTTGTTAAACCAGATGATGAGAGTGACATTGTTATTGAAGAAGAAGATACTGAAGGAGATTTATTGCCAAGAGCACCGGTTGTGACCATTATGGGACACGTGGATCATGGTAAAACATCCTTGCTGGATTATATCCGTAAAGCAAATGTAGTTGCCGGTGAGGCGGGTGGTATCACCCAGCACATTGGTGCCTATATGGTAACCACTTCTACGGGTAAAAAAGTAACCTTCCTGGATACGCCAGGTCACGAAGCCTTTACGGCGATGCGTGCGCGTGGTGCCAAAGTTGCGGATATTGCAATTATCGTAGTTGCTGCTGATGATGCAGTAATGCCTCAAACTAAAGAGGCAATCAATCACGCACAAGCTGCGGGTGTACCATTGGTGTTTGCCTTTACCAAAATTGATAAACCGGGTGCAAATACAGAGAAAATCCGTGAGCAACTGTCAGCCATGAATATCCTGGTTGAGGATTGGGGAGGTAACTTCCAGTCGCAGGAAATTTCTGGTAAAAGTGGTTTGAATGTAGATTTGCTATTGGAAAAAGTATTGTTAGAGGCTGAGTTGTTAGACTTGAAAGCCAACCCTAACAAACGTGCTACAGGTAGCGTAATTGAAGCTACATTAGATAAAGGCCGTGGTATTGTAACTACAGTATTGGTACAAGCGGGTACTTTAAAAGTTGGCGATCCAATTTTAGCAGGTAGTTATAGTGGTAAGGTTAAAGCCTTATTTAACGAACGCGGACAAAAAGTAGATACAGCAGGTCCATCGGTACCGGTACAGGTATTGGGTATGCAAGGAGCACCTACCGCAGGTGATCGATTCAATGCGCTGGAAAGTGAAGTTGAAGCGAGAGAGATTGCAAACAAACGTTTACAATTGATGCGTGAGCAGGGACTTCGTACCCAGAAACACATTACTTTGGATGAGATCGGTCGTCGTTTGGCCATCGGTAACTTTAAAGAGCTTAACCTGATTGTTAAGGGTGATGTGGATGGATCTATTGAGGCGCTGTCTGACTCACTGTTGAAATTGTCTACTCCGGAGATCCAAATCAATATCATTGGTAAAGCGGTAGGTCAGATCTCTGAATCTGATGTATTGTTAGCTTCCGCTTCTGATGCGATCATCATCGGTTTCCAGGTGCGTCCTTCAACAGGTGCACGTAAACTGGCCGAGGCTGAACAAATTGACATCCGCTTGTATTCGATCATCTACGATGCGATTAACGAGATTAAGGCCGCGATGGAAGGTATGTTGGCTCCTGAGTTTGAAGAGAAGATCACTGCTAACGTGGAGATCAGAGATACCTTCAAAATCACTAAAGTGGGTACAATTGCCGGATGTATGGTGTTGGATGGTACAATTACACGTAACAGCAAGATTCGTATTGTTAGAGACGGGGTAGTGGTTTACACAGGTGAACTGGCTTCATTGAAACGTTATAAAGATGACGTGAAAGAAGTATCAAGAGGTTACGAGTGTGGATTGAACATCCAGAACTTTAACAACATTGAGGTAGGCGATATCGTTGAAGCTTACGAACAAGTTGAAGTGAAGAGAAAGTTGTAATTTCTCAATAAATATACGGAAAGCCGCTTGAGTTAATTCTTAAGCGGCTTTTTTAGGTAACAAACTTTTTGATAAACATGCTACATTTCTTTAAATTACTGGATTTGTCATTTCCTGTAGTCGCCGATGTGAACTACAGAAAGGCCGTGCTTTATCATATTAAAATTTTTATATACGATACATTTTTTTTGCATATATAAGCAAAATATTAACCAGAATATTGTATTAGTAATATTTTAGCTAAACTTTGATTTGTTTTAGTGAAACTCATGTGCATGTTTGCAGTAAATCAAATAGAGCATGCAAGAAGAAACAGGTGCCGCCACGCCCTCATCCATTCCTCAAGAATTACAGGAATCAATGAATCTTGTGAGACCCTTCATCAATCCTTTTTTTGATGTGATCTTCAAAAAAATATTCGCTTCTTAAACCAGTAAAGAAGTGCTGCGTGCCTTTCTGAATGAGGTGTTGGCGGGTAGAAGATATATTCAAAGCGTCTAATATATCAAGCTCGTAATTGACGAGGCCTGGCCGGGCCCTTGAACAGGGGGTGAGGGGGCCTTGCTTGGGCTACGCACTTAGCAAAGTCTTTGCAAAGCGTGCAAGTGCGCCCAGCTTCTAATGCCCAAAGGAATCCAGCTCCCTTCTTAACGTATGTTGACATTCTAGGTGAGACACAAACTGCTAATAGAGTTAGCTCTCACTTTGGTAAGTTTTAAAAGATATAATATCTGTATTTAATATTTATAATTAGCCGGGATAAGGAAAATCGTGTTGGATTTACTTATCCCGGCTATTAATGGATTGCGATTTAAAATCATCCAATTCTTGCTAAAGCAAGTGTTTTTTTAACTATTTTGCAGTAAATAAAGCTTCGGGATGTCTTGGATTAAAAGAAAATTTAGAAAAAAAGTAGAAGTAAAAAATCAATACGGTTGGTTTGGAAATTTCGATAGTTGGGATGAGGTTAAACGTATTGCTCCAGGATATGATGCAGATAACATTCTGAAGAAAACAAAAGAGTCTTTATTGAAAGTTAAAAATGGGGAAGCGATCTATGAACGGGATTCTGTGTTATTTGATAAAAAAGAATACCCCTACGCCATTATCTCGGCCTTGCTTTACATTGCCGCCCGGAACAATAATAAATTAAATGTGATTGACTTTGGGGGCTCTTTAGGAAGTACCTGGTTTCAGATTCGTGATTTTATTCCGCCTGAAATTGAGTTGAGTTGGTCTATTGTTGAGCAGGAGGCTTATGTTAAAGCAGGAAAAGAACATTTTGCTGATGCTGTGCTTGACTTTTACTATTCAATAGATGAATGCATCGCCGCTAAAAAGAACATCCATGTGATTTTACTTTCCAGTGTGGTGCAATATCTTGAAAAACCTCATGAGTTTTTGGATCAGTTGAACAGTTATGAGTTTAATTATCTTTTATTTGACAGGACGGCCTTTATCAATGGTGATGCTGGAGACCGGCTAACCTTGCAGATAGTTCCTCCTGAGATTTATGAAGCAAAATATCCGGCATGGTTTTTTAATGAGGCCAGGTTTTTAAAACACTTCGATTCTTATAAACTTAAAGCAGATTTTGTTTCCTTTGTTGAAGGTGAAGGAAGAATGTCAATAGATCACAAAATGGTTGCTTACGACAAAGGGTTCTTTTTTGAAAGAAACAAATAAAAAAACGCTTTATAATCTGATGCTGAACGGAAAACAATACTATTAATTGTTTAATATTGCAAACTGTTAGCTTTTAGGTGAGGCTTGTAAATATGATCAGGGGATTAGGTTTAGCTTTTTTATTTACGCTATTAAGCCTTTTGTGTTTTGCACAAGGAAGGATGCCTGTTTGTGGGCCTTTTGCTCAGTTTTACAATAAGGATAGTATTAATATCGTAACCTTTGGAGCTAGCACGGTAGAAGGAGTTCCTGCTCCTTTAAACTTCCAAACGCCACTCAAATCTTTTCTAGAAAATTGTTATAAGGGGAAGCCTGTTTTGATTTCTAACAACGGTGTTGCAGGTGAAACGACTACAGATGGGTTAAAACGATTTGATGCTGCAATATCAAATAAAACAGGTTTTCTACTGATTTTAATGGGTGTAAATGATGCAATTCAGATTGCTGATGGAAAGGCTCGGGTTAGTACAACATTGGGTAATATACGGGAGATGATTACCCGGGCAAGAAACAACAAATTAAATGTTATTCTGGGTACGATTCAATATTGTGTTGAGCCACCTGGGCGGGGTCATGAAGCGAGGCTAGCTGAGAGACGAAATCGGGTTATTGATTTAATTAATGCAGGTTATCGGAGTCTTGCAAAGGAATTAGATCTTCAGCTGGCAGATTTCAATTCTGTTGTCGGGAAAAATGAAAAATTGTATTCTGATGGATTGCATCCAAATTCAAAAGGATATCAGGTATTGGCCTTTGTATTTTTTGATGCAATAAATCAAGAGATATCTGAACGTTTTCAGGTCGCTGGAGTGCTACAAAATTATCCCAACCCGGCTAATGCTTTCACAAAGCTCAGGTATAATTTATCATCTGCATCAAGGGTAAAGGTTAGTCTATATAATTCAATTGGGCAAAGAATCGCTTTATTAGTCGACGATTACGTGAATTCTGGATACCACGAGGAAGAAATCTCTACATCGCAGTATCCCCCAGGTATCTATTTTATGTATTTTGAAATGCTCAACTTGAGGTTTACTAAAAAAGTTGTTATCGTCCATTAACATCAGAGACTAGCAAGCATCTGTTTTTTGGTATTATAGGAGTTTTAAGTAACAATAGAGATATTGTTTTGTGTAATCCATTTAAATGTAGTTTCTTTAAGGCTTCGGATTAATGTTTTTTAATGGAGTTAGTACAATCGGGAAGTAAAAAGCGTAAAAATTTTGATTTTGTAGATACAATCAGATGTATATCAATGATGGGTATCGTATTTGAACACTGTACAACGATTGGGAATGCAAATTATGAAAGTATCTTTTCGTCGATGTTCCAGGCATCTTTGATGCAGTTTTTTAAGTTTGCAACTATTGCTTTTTTCTTTATTGCGGGTTTCTTGATCAATCATAAATTTACGGAATATACTGCTTGGGAATATTTAAAAAACAGATTTAAGAATACAATTAAGCCCTGGATATTCTGGTTGAACGTTTTCGTAAGCTTAAGCGTCCTCGGTGTGTTGATCAAATTTGTGAAGCGCGGACGATCCGAGTTGCCTTCGGACTTCTACTCTTACTTAATTGAAGAATATCGATTCACGATATTTTTTACCAGTTTTTGGTTTATCCTGAACTTTTTAATCTGTATTGCGATCTTGTTAATTTTCAAAAGATATATTTACAAAATTTGGTTCGGTGCAATATTGGGGATTGTCTCTTTTTTTTACAGTGTTAACTTATATCATAAGTGGATAATTACTGACCATACTACCGCTTTATTTGGTTTTGTGTTTTACTTATGGTTGGGGGTGATGATGAATCGACATTATGAAAAACTAAAATTATGGTTGACCAAAGTTTCTGTATTTAAGCTATTGATAATAACTGCGGTATTGTACTTACTTGCCGATATAGAGATTATTCATTTAAAAGAACTTGGAACAATTGATGCATATAATACTTTGCGAATCACGAATATTCTTTATTCCTTAAGCTTTTTTCTGCTACTGCTAAAAATTGGACCTATTCCATGTATAAATAAATACCTAAGTCCCAGAACAACTACATTTGGGATTTACTTACTACATCAAATAATAATTGTGCAGATATTGACTGAAATTTTTAGGCCATTTAAGATAAATCCAGAATCAATTAGTCTTATTGATGGAACGATTTACACCTTGTTAAGGTTTATTTTGACTTATGCATTATCTGTTACATTAGTTCTGCTTATTCGACGTACCAAGTTCAAATGGTCTATCGGGGTCTCATGATAAACTTATGATTGTAAGTTTTTTCAATGTATCAAGGTTTGAGCTTTCTATCGTTTTTTTATTACATTAGGGTGTCTTTATAATATGTGCAATAACCGTTTGTGATGTCTCATATTGACGCTTTTAACTAATTGAAAAATGGATTTTTTTTACGATTTGAGCTTTAATAAGGTTGAATGGAGAACAAAAATATTGTTACTGCTATTCAATAAAACATATAAGAAAAAGCTAAGCGAGTATAAATATGCTTTCGCTGATAAAGTTGGACTTGAAATTGGAGGACCAAGTAAGTTCTTTTCTTCCGAGATATTCCCAATATATAATTGGGCAGAAAGAATAGATGGATGTAATTTTAGTGAAAATACAATTTGGGAGGGGATTATAGATAGTGGTCAATATGAATTTCATCCAGATAAATCTGGAGAACAATACATATTAGACGGTTCTGATTTAGTAGGAATTGAGGATGAAAAATATGATTTTTTACTATCATCTCATAATTTAGAGCATATTGCGAATCCTTTGAAAGCAATAAAAGAATGGGTAAGGGTACTAAAATCAGGAGGATTTATACTACTTATTCTTCCAGATAAGAGATTCACCTTTGATAGAAATAGGCCTTATACTTCGTTTGATCATGTTTTATCAGATTTTGAATCCAATAAGGGAGAGGATGATTTAACACACTTAGAGGAGATATTGCGACTTCATGATTTAAGAATGGATCCAGGAGCAGGTAGGGATTTTGAGGTGTTTAAAAAAAGATGTGAAGATAATTTTGCCGTAAGGGGACTACATCAACACGTATTTTCTTTCGATCTATTAGAGGAAATCAGTTCTTATTTTAATTTGAGTACTGTTCTTAAATACGACGTTCCCCCTTATCATAAAATCGTTCTGGTTAGAAAAAAAGTTTAGGCACTTATTGTTAAATTATGGGATTAAGGAGAATAATAGCAGAAAAAATTAGAATATCGAAGCTTACAAAAGTAGAATTGGAATTAGAGCGGATAGAGAATTATCCCCGTTTTAAAGATGGTTATGCTCATGTGTTTGATAAGTCCTTTAAGTTTCATGATAGCTTAAGTTTTGTTATGACTTACAGAGAGATTTTTTTTAACAGCATATACTCATTCAAATCTACTGTGGGTAAAAATGTAATTTTAGATTGTGGTGCAAATATGGGGTTGGGCACACTTTATTTTGCAGTCAATTATCCCGATCATATTATTTATGCTTTTGAACCAGATCAACAGATATACCAGATTTTACAAGAAAATATAAAGACTCATAAGTTGGCTAATGTTGTCTTGTTAGAAAAGGCGGTTTGGGATAATGAGGGAACATTAGAGTTTTATGGAGATAAAGGGATGGGTAGTAGAGCGAATACACCTTATCTAAACCAGGAGCCAACAAAGATTGAGTCTATACGATTGAAAGATTATTTAACACCGCAAGTTGACTTTTTAAAACTGGATATTGAGGGTGCAGAAAATATAGTCCTAAATGATTGTAAAGATCACCTGGAAGAGCTTGGATCTTTCTTCTTTGAATACCATAATGATGTAAATAAAACTCAGACGCTTCATCAATTGCTATCACTTGTCATAGACGCTGGTTTTCATTACTATATTAAAGAATCCTGGACAAGAAATAGCCCTTTTATGGATACAGATTTAATTGGTGAAAACTTTGATATGGCAATAAACATTTTTTGTTACAAATAAATCTTATTTAAGTATCTAAACATCTCCAATGATTACCATTATTATTGCCTCTGCCAATGCTGAGTTACTAAAGAACGTAACTGAAAATATCAGTAAAACAATTGGAGTTTCATATGAAATCTTAAGCTTTGCAAATGAGAATGGGCAGTATGGTATTTGCGAAATCTATAATAAGGGAATTAAAGCAGCAAAATATGATGTTTTGTGTTTTATGCATGAAGATATTGATATAAAGACAGAAAATTGGGGACAACTTGTTCTAGACTGTTTTGATGGGAATTTCGACCTGGGCTTAATTGGAATAGCGGGTAGTTCTTATAAAGCGGCTTTTCCTTCTACCTGGTATAGTTGGGTGGATAAAGCGAATCGTTATAATATTATCCAAAGATTTAAACATAGTGTCGTTGAAACAAGGCTTGATTATCATAATCCTTTAAATGAAAAATTGGCACTTGTGACTGCTGTTGATGGGGTTTGGTTTTGTGTACCACGATCTGTAACTGTCGATATAAAATTTGATGAACAGCTACTGAAAGGCTTTCATGGTTATGATTTAGACATTTCGCTAAGTATTGGAAAAAAATGGGATGTTGCAGTAACCTTTGATATCCTAATTGAGCATTTTTCTGAAGGTAACTACGATCGCGCCTGGATAGAGCACATGTTGCTCATCCACAAAAAGTGGAGTTCTGCCTTACCCATAAAAAATGAAAATAGTTTGAATAAAAAAGAGGCTGCAATTTGCGAAATGAATGCTGTTAAGTATTTTATTGATAAAATGATGTTTGCTGGATATAAAAAAAGAAAAATGTATGAAGTCCTGTGGCAAAGTAAATTATACTTAATTCTGGGCTGGAGCGATTTTTTAAAATCGGGATACTACATTTTTTCGTTAAAGAAGAAGCAAGGGTAAGTGTTTTATTTCTTTCTTTTTGAGATGTTCCATATTACACTTATTAGTAGCTTATAATAACTTATTTTAGAGGGGGCTAAACTTTTGAAAAGTAAACTGATTTCAGCATTGACGTTTGGATCAAGTTGAGGTTTTTGCTTCCAGAAATTTTTAAGATGGTTTTTTAATATCTTCTTGTATTGATTTTCGCGGATTAGTTGTTCATGATATAACGTTTTAAGAATATTTAAGGTCTCTATGAATTCAAGGCCACTTTCGCTAGCTTTACCACTGATGTCATTGTCATGCTTTCTAAAATAATTAAGTAATCTTCCACTGATATGGATTTCACCGTGTTTTGCCAGCTCAATCCAAAATAGCCAATCTCCACAAAACTTGTAATTGATGAATTCTTTCGGGATAGATTGAAATAGATTCTTTTTCCAGAGTACCATGCTTGCATTGTATATTTTATTGTTAGTAAGCATATACTTTGCGATAAATGACTGACCGTCGATATATTCTGAGAGGTAATTGTTTTGAGACTGCCAAATAATCAAGTTCGTATTTTGGACGCAATAGGACTGGCAATAACTTATAACACAATTCTGATTGTTATCTAGAGCCAATATCAATTCTTCCAGGAGAGTAGCTTCGCACCAGTCGTCACTTTCGGCAATCCATACATATTCTCCTTTTGCCATTGAAATGCCCTTCTCCCACTGCTTAAAGGGGCCTCCACTATTCTTATCATTATAAACTATACCTGTTACTTTGGGGTGTCTACTGTAGCTATCAATAATCTGTCTACTGTTGTCAGTGGAGCAGTCATCAAGTATAATGAGTTCAAAGTCCTGGTATGATTGATTTAATACGCTGTCAATTCGTTGGGTAAGATAATTTGCGTGATTATAATTTGGGATTATAACAGATATTCTTGGCATAGCTTTATGTTCCTGACTCAATTATACATTTTATCGATGTATATTTACCAACAAATTCAAATATACCATGTCTTTAGTTAACAATGTCGATTATTCTATTATTATATGCACGTACAATCCTGATGAGCGCTTACTGAAACGCTGTTTGGCTGGGGTTAAATCGCTCCTTGTTGAAGGTTTTACCGCTGAGGTTATTTTGGTAGATAACAATAGTAAGATAGCGTTAGAATCACTAGATTATATTCAGGAATTTTTAGCACATGGTTTAGATTCAAGATTGATAGAGGTTAAAGAACCGGGGCTTATTAATGCCCGGATAGGTGGGATTAAGGCTGCAAGAGGTGAGTGGGTTGTTTTCTTTGATGATGATAATGAACCAGATCTTAACTATTTGAAAGCTTTAAATAGTCTTAAAATACAATACCCTAAAGTGGTTGCCTGGGGGCCGGGAGAGGTTGACGTTGATTTTATAGATGGTATTGCCTTAGAATTGAAAGATTATCCAAAGCTGAATGAAGCCTTTCAGGAAAGACATGTGTCCGATACATTCTATTCAAACCAGCATTCCTGGCAGGATTGTTATCCTTTCGGTACAGGGTTATGTATTGTAAAGGAATATTTGGTTGGATACACTGAAATGGTAGAGCACGGCTTGTTTACGATGTCGGGGAGAAAAGGAGGCTTAATGATGAGCGGAGAAGACACACAAATGGTATTATATTGCGTTAGCAAAGGAGGCGCTGCAGGTATTTCTCCAGAAATGAGATTAATACATATCATCCCTGGTAAAAAAGCAAATCTGCCTTACTTAAAACGTCTGGCTTACGGGACAGGT
>Ga0116227_10015011_pt1 | contig 11581 bp, 10 predicted proteins | sample S1TSphgellanicum_FD_89693 | JGI IMG/M metagenome (GOLD analysis project Ga0116227, IMG submission 89693) | Host-associated microbial communities from peat moss isolated from Minnesota, USA - S1T2_Fb - Sphagnum magellanicum MG | ecosystem: Host-associated > Plants > Peat moss > Unclassified... | reverse complement strand
GCGACGGGCATGGACGGCGCCTCCATCGCCGCCATCGAGCCCTACGACCAACCGCGCCGCAAGACCGCCGACGCTCCGGTTGAGGCCATGGCCTTCGCCGCCGCCCCGCCGGAACCAGAGCTTGAGACCGTTCTGGAGCTTTCCACCCCCGCGCCGCCGCCCGCGCCCGTCTATGCGCCCCAGCCCGCGCCCGTTATGGCCGATCTCGACCAGCCCCTCCTTTTCCAGGAGGCCGAGGTTCGCCCCGTGGCCCACACCGCCTTCGCCCCCCCCGGCGCCCAGGAGCTCCACGAGGAGGAGCCCCTGATGGGCTCTCGTCACTATGCCGATGAGCGGCGCGCCAAATCAGGCGGATTCCTGCGCATGTTCGGCGGCCGTCCCCGCCCCGAAGCCCCGCGCACGCTCCCGGCGAGGTCCTCCGGCGGCGCCCTGCCGGTCGAAGCCCTGGAAGAAGGCGAGGTGGAAAACACCGCCGAGCTGGAAATTCCCTCCTTCCTGCGCCGCCTGGCCAACTAACCTTCGGAAACTGATACAGGCGGAAACACGATTTGTGTTGAGGGCGGGGGTCTCTGTACCTACTCAAGGTCCAGGGGTGATTGAACCGGAGCTCCGCTTGAACCTCGATCTGCAACACACCCTCCGTGGTCGCGTCCATTTCGAGGGCGTGGGCATCCACACCGGCGCCCTCGCTCATGTGGAAATAGCGCCCGCCGCCCCGGGGGCCGGCGTCACCTTCATCCGTACCGATATTCAGGGGCGTGACCCCCGCATCCCCGCCCGCGCCGAAAATGTCCGCGAGACGCGCCTGGGCACCGTCATCGGCAACGCCGACGGCGTCACCGTCTCGACCGTCGAGCACATCATGGCGGTCCTCTCCGGCCTCGCCATCGACAATGCCGTGATTTCCCTGGACGGGCCCGAGACGCCTATCATGGACGGATCCTGCGAGCCCTTCGTCCGCCTCATCGACCGCGCCGGCCGCCGCCCCCAGGGCGCCCCACGCCAGTGGCTGGAGATCCTGGCGCCTATCATGGTGCGAGAGGGCGAGAAGACCGCCGCGCTCCTGCCGGCTGACCGGTTCGAGGTCGCTTTCGAGATCGCCTTCGACGCCGCCGCTATCGGCGCCCAGAGCCTGGACCTCGCCATCGACGAACAGATTTTCCGCCAAGACCTCGCCGACGCCCGCACCTTCGGCTTCCTACACGAGGTGGAGGCCCTCCGCGCCGCGGGCCTGGCCCGGGGCGGCACGCTGGATAATGTGGTGGTCATCGATCAGGGCCAGGTGATGAACCCGGGCGGGCTGCGCCGCCCCGATGAGTTCGTCCGCCACAAGATCCTCGACGCCCTGGGCGACCTCGCCCTCCTCGGCGCCCCCATCCTGGGCCGCTACGATGCCCGCTTCAGCGGACACGCCCTCAACAACGCCCTCGCCCGCGCGGTCCTCGCCGCGCCGGACGCCTGGCGGATGACGCTCCCCGCGCCATTGGCCAAAGCCGTTTGATTCTCCTTCCCGCCGACGCGCGTCAGGAGAATGTTCAAACCCTCTGCACGCTTCCAAACTGGGCGGCATAGTCCGCCGTCAACTTGGCGTTGTCCCGCGCGCTGGCGCCGGCCATGAGCCTCGGAAATTGATCCGCCTCTTCCTCGTCCTTGGCGTGATGCAGAATGGCGGTCTTCAAGGAACCGACCTTCGCCAGCCACGAGTCGGTTCCCTTGGGCGTCACCTCCAGATCGGCATTGCCGACCTTTGCGTGGGCTTGTTCCAGATAGAGCTGGTCCGACTCCCCGGTCATGCCCAGCCGCGCCAGGGCGGGATAGAGCACATTCTCTTCGGCCACCGCGTGGGCGGTGACCAGATAGGCCAGATGCTTCTGCAACCGGGCCTGTTCGGCGACCTGTCCGTCGGACGTCGCCAGGATCTTGTCCAGGGTTTCGGCGATCAGGGCATGGTGCGCTTTCACCATGTCGAGCCAATTGCCTCCCGCCATCTGGGCCTCGGCGACCGTGGTTTGCATCGCCACCGCGGCCGCGAGGCCCACAGCCCCAAGCGCCAGGCCCTGGCCGAGGGATCGACGTGAAAAGTCGAGGTTCATGATCTCTTGATCTCCCAGGATTGTAACGAGGAACCGGCTTAGCGTGTGCTGACCAGTTGCCAGGCCGCCGCCAGGGCGGGAGGAACGACGATGGCGAAGAATATCCAATCAAACATCTGTTGTGACATGGCCGTGAAACCTCCTTTGTGCTGATCAAATGAAAAACGCAAAGACATAATCGGTTCCGTACGAGTTTATAGCCAAGCTATACTTCAGGGGTGTCGGTATTTCTTGCGCCGACCGATGGCGTCAGGCCAGATTCAGCTCCGCCTTGCCCCCCAGGTCCGGCGCGGCGCCGGTGAGGTTGGCCTTGGCGATCTCGAACGCGAACTTCACCACATTGGAGTCGGAGACCCACACTTCGGTGTCCTCACAGGCGAGGCGCAGCATGATGAGATGGGGATCGGTCTTGCCCTTGGGAAAATAGGCCGAGACCACGGGGCTCCAGAACTTGTCGCGATGCAGGGGATCGGCCGAGGCCGTCAGCCGTCCCCGGATCGAGGCCTGCAGCTTGCGGTCCTTCGACATGAAGACATAGAGCCCGGTCACCCCGTCCCGCGCCGCCTCGGCGAGGGCGCTGTCGGTCTGGGTGTAGAACCACAGGCTCCCCGTCTCCGGTTCGGCGAAGGTGGTCATGGGCGCGAAGTGCTCACCCCCGGCGCGCGCCGCCGCCAGCATGCCAAAGCGCGTCTCGGCGATCTCCGCCCACAGCTTGTGCTCGACCGCGGCCTTATCGTGGATGTCGGTGGTCATGGGTGTGCCTCGCCTGAAAAGCTTTGGTGAAAACGCCCCCACCCGCGCCCTTTAGACCCCCGGGCCGCCGCGCCGTTCCTTCAAGCCCCCCAGACCTTCAAGTCCCCCAGACCTTCAAGTCCCCCAGACCTTGGCCTTAGGAACACCCCGGCGCGACGCGGGTTGTGGCTAGGGAAGCTTATCCTCCCCGAGGCGCGCCATGACCTATATTGATCAGATCCTTCTCGACCCCGCCGGAGCCCCCATGGGGCCTGGCTACACCCCGCCAGGACCCGAAGCGCCCGCCGCCGCCGTCGATCCCAACGCCTGGTGGGACCGCCTGGACGGCGACATGAAAAAGGTCCTCGAGACCTTTGAGGATCTAGACCCCCTACCCATCGAGACCCTCACCGCCGAGGCCGCGCGCGAGCAGCCCACGATCGCCGATGCGGCCCTCTCACTGATGCGCCATCGCCAGCTGGACCGCATCGCCGAGCTCGGCGTCACGACGCAGGATATTGTCGTCGCGGGCGCCGCGGGCCCCTTGCCAGCCCGACTCTACGGCATTGAGCCCCACCGCGCCGCCGACGCGCGGCTCAGGCCCGTCGTGGTCTATTGGCACGGCGGCGGCTTCGTCCTCGCCGACCTCAACACCTATGATTCCTCGCCCCGGGTTATCGCCAAATTCTCAGGCGCCATCGTCATATCCTGCGACTATCGCCGCGCCCCCGAAGACCGCTTTCCCGCCGCCCATGATGACGCCTTCGCCGCCTACCAGTGGGTGCTCGCCAACGCCGCGAGCTTCGGCGGCGATCCGGCCAAGGTCGCGGTCATGGGCGAAAGCGCCGGGGGCAATCTCGCCGCCAATGTCGCCATCCGCGCCCGCGATGAGGGCCTCCCCGCGCCGGTCTATCAGGCCCTTATCTATCCCGTGGCCGGCCACGACATGACGACGCCCTCCTATGAAGAGAACGCCCGCGCCAAACCCCTGAACCGGGCCATGATGGGCTGGTTCGTGGATAAATATCTGGCCGATCCGGCCGAAGCCTATGACCCGCGTATCAATCTGCTGGGCGCCAACCTCGCTGGCCTTCCAGACGCCACCGTGATTTGCGCCGAGATCGATCCCCTTCGCTCCGAGGGCGAGGCCCTGGCCGAACAACTGAAGGCCGCCGGATCGGAAGTCCGCGCCCACACCTTCAAGGGCGTCACCCACGAATTCTTCGGCATGGGTCTGGTGGTCAAGGACGCCGCCGCCGCCGAACAGATGGTCGCGCATAATCTGAAGCGCGCCTTCGGCACGGCGATCCTGCCGATCTGAGGTCGCGGCCGGCGGGGGGCTAATCGCCCCCTTTGGCCAACCGCGCGAACACCGCCACGAAGTCCCCCGGCGCGGCGCGCTCCAGCGCGCCCTTGGCCACGTCCTGGGCGGTCCACATCCAGGAGCGGGCCGGGTCGTCGCGCATGGCCCAGCTCGGAAACATGCGCTCCGTCACCCGCCGTGTGACGCGCTTGACCACCTCCAGGTGCCGATCATCGCGCGCGATGCTCCGATAGCGCGCCTCCACGGCGTCCTCCGGCCCTTCCAGCAGCTGAAGATAGAGATCGTGCCGGCAGATCAGCGCCCCGGTGATCGCCTCGCGGGGATTATTCCGCCGGCTGGTAAGCAGGATCCCGTTCAGGCACGCATCATCAAAGCCAAACGGCCGCGACGAATAGATCAGTTGGATCATCTCACCCACGTCTCGCCACTCCCGCCGCGCCCCGGACCAAACGCCATACACCGCTTCGCGACGGCGCGTATCGGGGGCAGGGGGCTGAACACACTCTCCACGGTGGTGAAAACATTTGGCTCTACTCTCCTGCTTTGGCGCGGGAGGAGGACCGTGGAAGCCCCGTTGGCGTCCGCACGCCCCTGGTGTAGACCCGGCGGATGTTCGGGCTGGGTGGGCCGCGACGTCGTTAGAGGTATTTCCAATCTTGCAGTTCAGGACCCTCCGCCCGGCCCTTGTCGCCATCAGCCTCGTCGCGGTCGCGCTCACCAGCGGCTGCGCCCTGTTCAAGAAAAAGAACCCCACCGTGGCGTTCCAGGAGCGGCCCGTGGAGCTGCTCTATTCCACCGGCGCGAAGAACCTTGACCGCAGGCAGTGGAAAGACGCGATCACCTATTTCCATGAGGTGCAGCGCCAGCATCCCTATTCGGAATGGGCGCGTCGCTCCATGCTGATGACCGCCTATGCCCATTACGAGATGAACGACTATCCCGCGGCCATCGCCGACGCCAATCAGTTCATCGTCCTCTATCCGGGCAATACGGCCACGCCCTATGCCTTCTATCTGCGGGCCCAGTGCTATTTCGAACAGATCGTCGATGTGGGCCGCGATCAGGCCGCCACCGGCCAGGCCCAGGCCGCCCTCTCGGAGATTATCCGCCGCTATCCAAAGAGCCCCTATGCCCTGGACGCCAAGTTGAAGCTCGACATGGTCCGCGACCAGCTGGCGGGTAAGGAAATGACCATCGGCCGGTTCTATATGGAAAACGCCGATCCCATCGCCGCCAGCATGCGCTTCCAGACGGTGGTGGACCGGTATCAGACCACGACCCATACCGCCGAGGCCCTTTATCGCCTCGTCGCCGTGGATCTCACCATGGGCCTTCTGGAGGACGCCAAGCGCAACGCCGCGGTGCTCGGCTTCAACTATCCGGGCAGCTATTGGTATTCTCAGGCTTATGATCTGATGACCTCCAAGGGCATGCGGCCCTCCACCGCGCCAGGCATTCAGAGCCTGCCGCGCCTTCCCTTCACCAAGCGTCCGGTCAGCCCCGATATCGCCCCCCCGCCGCTGGAAGAACTGGCCGCACAGGACAAGGCCGGCCCCGAAACCCCCGCCGCGCTCGCCGCCGTCACCGCCAAGCCCAAGCCCAAGCCCAGACCCCACGACTTCATCCACGGCGTGCTGGGGCTTTAACGCCCCCTGAGTCTCGGTCATTGTCCGGGGCATGCTGATCGGCCTCGCCATCCGGGATCTTGTCCTGATCGAAAGCCTTGACCTGGCGCCGGGGCCGGGGCTCACGGCCCTCACCGGGGAGACGGGGGCCGGCAAATCCATCATCCTCGACGCCCTCGGTCTCGCCACCGGCGCGCGGGGGGATGCGGCTTTGGTCAGGCGCGGCGCCACCCAGGCGGTGGTTACAGCCACCTTCGCCCCGGCGCCCGACGCGCCGGTCTGGGCGCTGCTGGACGAGAAGGGCCTCGCCGCCGCGCGCGATGAGGATCTGGTCATGCGCCGGGCCTTGAGCGCTGACGGCCGCTCCCGCGCCTTCGTCAACGACCAGCCCGTGGGCGTCGCGCTGCTGCGCGATCTGGGCGCCCTCCTGGCGGAGGTGCATGGCCAGCATGAGACCGTGGGCCTTCTTGATGCCCGCACGCACCTCGGCCTCCTCGACCGGGTGGGCGGCTGCGAGGCCCTGGCCAAGACCTGCGGCGAGGCCTGGAGCCTCTGGCGCGCGGCGGCGGCGCGGGCTGCGGCCTCGGCCAATGCGCGTGATCAGGCCATGGCCGCCTGCGCCGCCCTCTCTGAACAACTGGCCGAGCTGGATCGTCTGGCTCCGGCGCCGGGCGAGGCCACGACCCTCGCCCATACCCGCGCCATCATGGGCGCGGCCGAGAAGACACTGGCCGAGATCGCGGCCGCCCGCGACCATCTGGAGGGCGACCAGCCCGATGGCGAGAGCGTCACTGGGCGCCTGGGCGGCGCCTATCGCGCCCTGGAGCGCGCGCGCCAGAGGGTGGCGGGGGCTGGGGCGGATGTCGAGAGCGCCGCCCCGCGCCTCATCGACGCCGCCGCCGAAGCTTTGGACCGGGCGCTCGCCGAAACCACCGAGGCCATCGCCGCCGTGGACGCCGCCGCCGAGGCCTTCGCCTTCGAGCCCGAGGCCCTGGAGCGGGCGGAGGAGCGCCTCTTCGCCCTGCGCGCCATGGGCCGCAAGCTGGGCGTCGATCCCGATGACCTGGCCGGCGCCCGCGCGCGCATCGCCACGGAACTCCTCGCCCTGGAAAACGCAGACGAAACCGCCGCCGCCGACGAGGCCGCCGCCAGAGCCGCGCGGAGCCATTACGACGCCGCCGCCGCCGGCCTCTCCGCCGCCCGCCGCGCCGCTGGGGATCGCCTCTCCGCCGAAGTACAGGCCGAACTCGCGCCTCTCAAACTCGACAAGGCCCGCTTTCGCGTGGGCTTCGAGGCCCTCCCGCCCGACCGCGCCGGGCCCTTAGGGATCGATAAGGTCGAGTTCGAGATCTCGACCCTGCCGGGCGCCCCTTTCCAGGGCCTTGGCGCTATCGCCTCGGGCGGGGAACTCGCCCGTTTCGCCCTGGCGCTGAAAGCGTGCCTCGCCCGGCGCAACCTCGGGCCCCAGCCCCTGATGATTTTCGATGAGGTGGATCAGGGCGTGGGCGGCGCCGTGGCCGACGCCATTGGGCTTAGGCTCAAACGCCTCTCCGCCGGCGCCCAGGTTCTCGTCGTCACCCACAGCCCCCAGGTGGCGGCCCGCGCCGACGCCCAGTGGCGGGTGCGCAAGGCCGGCGATGGCGAGGCCCTCCGCGCCGCCGTGGACCCGTTGGCGCCCGACGCCCGGGAGGAAGAGATCGCCCGCATGCTCGCCGGCGCCGAAATCACCGAAGCCGCGAGAGCCGCCGCCCGGGCCCTCATGCATGCCTGACCTGACGGCTGTGGAGGACCTCACCGAGGCGTCGGCGGCGGCCGAACTCGCCCGTCTCGCCGAGGAGATTGCGGGCCACGACCTGCGCTATTTTCAGGACGAGGCGCCCACCATCTCCGACGGTGACTACGACGCCCTGAAGCGCCGGAACGCGGATATCGAGGCGCGTTTTCCCCACCTCGCGGTGGAAAACTCCCCCTCGTTGCGCGTCGGCGCCCGCCGCGCCGAGGCCTTCGCTCCGGTGACCCATGGCACGCCCATGCTCTCCCTCGACAACGCCTTTTCCGACGAAGAGGCCATTGAGTTCGACGCCCGCATCCGTCGCTTCCTCCGCCTCGCGGACGACGCCATCGCCTATACCGCCGAGCCGAAGATCGACGGCCTTTCCGCCTCGCTCCTCTACCGGGATGGCGTGCTCGTGCGCGGCGCGACGCGCGGAGATGGCCGGGTGGGCGAGGATGTCACAGCCAATCTGCGAACCGTGAAGGAAATCCCCCACCGCCTGGCCGGGTCAGGCTGGCCCGCCCTCATCGAAATCCGCGGCGAGGTCTATCTGGGCCACGCCGAATTCGCCGCCCTCAATGCCGCCGCCGAGGCCGCGGGTCAGAAGACCTACGCTAATCCCCGCAACGCCGCCTCCGGCTCGCTCCGCCAGATCGATCCCACCATTACCGCCGCGCGGCCTTTGCGCTTCTTCGCCTATGCCTGGGGCGAGATCAGCGCCCCCTTCGCCCAGGCCCAGAGCGAGGCCTTGGATCTCTACCGCGCCTGGGGGCTTCCCGTGACGCCCCAGGCGATGCGGGTAGAGGGGGCAGGGGGCCTGATCGAGGCTTATCAGCGCCTGGAGGCCCTGCGCCCGCACCTCGATTTCGACATCGACGGCGTCGTCTACAAAGTTGATCGCCTGGACTGGCAGGGGCGCCTGGGCTTCGTCTCCCGCTCCCCCCGCTGGGCCATCGCTCGGAAATTCCCGGCGCAGCAGGCCCGCACCCTCCTGCAAGCCATCGATCTGCAGGTGGGGCGCACCGGCGCCGTCACCCCCGTCGCCCGCCTCGCTCCCGTCACCGTCGGCGGGGTCGTCGTAGAGCGCGCCACCCTGCACAATGCCGACGAGATCGCCCGCAAGGATATCCGCGTCGGCGACACGGTCATCGTCCAGCGGGCTGGCGATGTGATCCCCCAGGTCGTCGAGGTGGTGCTGGCCGAGCGGCCGGGGGGTTCAGAGCCCTTCGCCTTTCCCACCGTCTGTCCCTGTGACCTCAAGACTCCTCTGGCCAAGGAAACGACGGCCGGCGGCGCCGAGACCGTGGTGCGCCGCTGCACGGGGGAATTCGCCTGCCCGTTCCAGCGGATCGAGCATCTGCGCCATTTCGTCTCCCGCCGCGCCTTCGACATCGAGGGCCTGGGGGAAAAGCAACTCCGCGCTTTTTTCGACGAGGGCCTCATCCGCGAGCCCGCCGACATCTTCCGCCTCGCCCGCAATGAGGAGGCCCTGGCGGCGCTCCGGGCCCGCGACGGCTATGGCGAGACCTCCATCGCCAATCTCATCGCCGCGATCGAGGCCCGCCGGACCATCAGTCTCGACCGCTTTATCTTCGGCCTCGGCATCCGCCACGTGGGCGAGACCACCGCCCTGACCCTGGCCCGCGGCTATGGCGACGCCGCCGCCTTCCAGGAGGCGATGCTCAAGGTGGCCGCGGGCGATCCCGACGCCATGGCCGAACTCGACGCCCTCGACCAGATCGGCGAGGCCGTGGTGCAGGCCGCCGGCGCTTACTTTCGCGAACCCCACAATCTCCGCGTCGTCGAGGCCCTTGAATCCGAGCTCGACATCCAGCCCGCCGCCAAGCCCCGCACCGACAGCGCCCTGGCCGGCAAGACCATCGTCTTCACCGGATCCCTCGAATCCATGACGCGCGACGAAGCCAAGGCCCAGGCCGAAGCCTTGGGCGCCAAGGTCTCCGGCTCCGTCTCCAAAAAGACCGACTTGGTGGTGGCGGGCCCGGGGGCGGGGTCCAAGCTGAAACAGGCGGCGGAATTGGGGGTCGAGGTGATCACCGAGGAGGCGTGGGCGGCGCTGGCGAAGGGGTAGGTCCCTGGCGCTTTCACCCCGCGCCCCTATCTCCATGTCTCGTGAAGTGGAGTGTCCCCATGGAATATCGTCGTCTCGGCGCGTCCGGTTTCAGCGTGCCCGCCTTGAGCTTCGGCACGGGCACCTTCGGCGGCAAGGGAGAGTTCTTCAAGGCCTGGGGCGGGGTGGAAGTGGCCGAGGCGAAGCGGATGATCGATCTGTGCCTCGACGCCGGCATCACCATGTTCGACAGCGCCGACATCTATTCCGGGGGAGACGCCGAGGCCGTCTTTGGCGAGGCCATCAAGGGCCGCCCGCGCGACTCCTACATCATCTCCACCAAGGCCACCTTCCGCTCCGGCAAGGGCCCCAACGCCGTGGGCTCCTCCCGCTTTCATCTGATCGAGGCGGTGGATGGCTCGCTGAAGCGCCTGGGAACGGACTATATCGACCTCTTTCAACTCCACGGTTTCGACGCCCTGACGCCCGTGGAGGAGGTGCTCGCCACCCTCGACCAGCTCGTCCGGGCAGGGAAGGTCCGCTACACCGGCGTCTCCAACTTCTCCGGCTGGCACCTGATGAAGTCGCTCGCCGCGGCGGACCGTTACGGCTATCCGCGCTACGTCGCCAACCAGACCTATTATTCCCTCATCGGCCGCGACTACGAACACGAGCTCATGCCCCTTGGCCTAGATCAGGGCCTGGGCGCCGTGGTCTGGAGCCCCCTCGGCTGGGGCCGCCTCACCGGCAAGATCCGCCGGGGCCAGCCCCTCCCGGAGGTCAGCCGCCTCCATAAAACCGCCGATTTCGGGCCGCCGGTGGAGGACGAATATGTCTTCAAGGTCGTCGAGGCCTTGGACGCCGTCGCGGTCGAAACCGGCAAGTCCATCCCCCAGATCGCCCTCAACTGGCTGCTGAGCCGCCCGACCGTCTCCAGCGTCATCATCGGCGCCCGCAATGAGGAGCAGCTGAAGCAGAACCTCGGCGCCATGGGATGGTCGCTGACGCCTGACCAGATCGCCGCCCTCGACGCCGCCAGCGCCAAACCCCCCGCTTATCCTTATTGGCACCAACTGGGCTTCGCCGAGCGCAACCCGTTCCCGGTGAAGGTCTAGCCCCCAGCTCGCCACCTCAAGGCCTCCACCAAGAGAATGAAGGCCGCGGTCGGCTGGCGGCGGCTGGGATAATAGAGGTGGAAACCGGGATAGGGCGGCGACCAGTCCGCCAGCACCCGCTCCAGAGCGCCGCTTTCCAGGTGCGGCGCCGCTTGCCCCTCTTCGAGATAGGCGAGGCCGAGGCCGCTAAGGGCCGCTTTCAGCATGGGTTCGGGTGAATTGAACACCAGTTGCCCCTCCACCTTCACCCGCATCTCCTGTCGCCCCTTCTCGAATTCCCAGGCATAGAGGCCGCCATAAGTCGTGAGGCGCAGATTGACGCAGTTGTGGCTGGTCAGATCCCGCGGCGTCCTGGGCCGGCCATGGGCCGCGAAATAGGCCGGCGTCGCCACCGCCGCCATCCGCAGGTCCGGCCCGATCCTGACCGCGATCATGTCCTTGGCCACCTGCTCGCCGGCCCGGACCCCCGCATCGATCCGCTCATTGACGATGTCGGTCAGGCCGTTGTCCACCACCACTTCGACCTGGATGTCCGGATAGTTCGGCAAAAGCTTCGCCAGGGCCGGCACCAGGATCATCTGGGTCGCGTATTCGGTCGCCGTCAACCGGATCAGGCCCGACGGCTTGACCCGCAGATCATTCAGCGCCGCCAGTTCCGCCTCGATCTCCTCGAGCCTCGGCCCCGCGATCCGTAGAAGCCGCTCCCCCGCCGTCGTTGGCGTCACGCTCCGCGTGGTTCTGGTCAAGAGGCGGATGCCCAGCCGTGCCTCCAGGTCCCGAATCGTGTGGCTGAGGGCGGACCTGGATACGCCAAGCTCCGCCGCCGCCCGCGTGAAACTCTGCGCCCGTG
>Ga0116227_10015010_pt1 | contig 11583 bp, 12 predicted proteins | sample S1TSphgellanicum_FD_89693 | JGI IMG/M metagenome (GOLD analysis project Ga0116227, IMG submission 89693) | Host-associated microbial communities from peat moss isolated from Minnesota, USA - S1T2_Fb - Sphagnum magellanicum MG | ecosystem: Host-associated > Plants > Peat moss > Unclassified... | reverse complement strand
CCACCTCCAGCGGCAGACCGGGAATGCGCAGGTTGAAGAAACTCATGCCCGAGGCATTGATGACGCGCAGGCGCACAGGCTGGCCCGGCGTGAACAGCGCCTGCCAGCCCTCGCGCGCGCCATGGCCATTGACCAGATAGCGCAGCACCGCCCCGCTGACATCGGAGATATCGCCCGGGTCCATGCGCATCTTGGCCCAGCTCAACCTTTCGGCCAGAGGCTTGCCTTGCCCCTTCAGCAGGCCCTGCAAGGTCTGGGGCTGGCGGTTGTAATATTCGGACTCCTGCTTGAGATTGCGCAGGATATGCGCCGGATGGACAAAGGCATGATCCGAGAGCACCAGCACATGCTCGGCAATGGCCGGAGGCGCTTCGGCAGGTTCGATCACAATCGCGCCATAAGCACCCATCAATTCCTGAAAACCGGAATGGGAGTGATACCAATAGGTGCCGCTCTGGGTGACCGGGAACTCATAGGTAAAGCGCCCGCGCGGCGGGATGCCGGGGAAAGACACGCCCGGAACGCCATCCATCTGAAACGGCAGCAGCAGACCGTGCCAATGCAGCGAGGCGTCTTCATCCAGTTCGTTGATGACCGTCAGGCGCAGATGCTGGCCTTGGCGCAGCCGCAAGGTCGGCCCCGGAACGCTGCCATTGATGGCGATGGCGGCGGCAGGCTTGCCGTCGATGGGCAGTCGGCCTTTGGTGAGGGTCAGGGTGATCTCTTCACCCGAAACATCCGCCCCGCCTCGCGCAAACAGGGGCTGGCTCGCCCCGGCAGGCCATCCCGCACCCAGCAGCATGGCGGCGCCCGTGGCACGGAGCAAGGTTCGGCGGTCGAGATCGGACAGTGTCATACCGGTGTGATACGCGAGGGGCTGGTCAATCCCTCAAAGCCTCGCGCAGTTTTTCCCGCGCACGGTAGAGCCGCGTCTCCACCGCCTTGGCGCTGATGCCCAGCAAGGTCGCCACCTCGGCCTGAGACAGGCCCTCGATGGCACGCAGCACCAGCACATCTTTCAGCCGCTCGGGCAAATCGGCGATGGCGGCCATGGCGCGTGACAGGTCCTGCCGGTCGGCCAGATCATCATCGGCCAAAGGCGCATCGTCCGCCCAAAGATCGGCGGCATGGGCGGGCAGCGGCAGGCCCAGCCATTGCCTCACCTTGCGGCGGCGGCTCCAGTCGTGGCTCTTGTTGATGGCGATGCGCGCCAGCCAATGGGCGAAAGGCCGCGTCCGATCATACCGCGCCAGAGCGGCAAAGGCAGCGATAAAGGCCTGCTGGGTCACCTCCAGCGCGGCATCCTCGTCGCCGCATTGGTGGCGGGCGATGCGGAAGACCTGCGCACGATGGCGCTCCAGCAGCAGGCGATACGCCTCCTGCCGCCCGGCCAGCGCCAGAGCGGCCAGATCGCCATCCGCCAGATCCGCCAGATCGCGGGTCATTTTTGGTTGTCAGTCAGCGCCTTGACCACGGCATCGTCATAACGCGCGGTCTGGTCGGGGCGCAGCACGCCGCGCATGGCGAAGACATGCTCCAGCGTGGCCTTCTGCAACGCGCCCATCGCCAGATGCGTGGCATCGACAGCGGCGGCGACGCGCGGGCCATAGCCATGCTCGGCCTGGATCGCGGCGGCCAGATCGGTGTTGGCGGCGCGCAGACGGCCCTCCAGAGCCTGTTTGCGCAGGGCAAAATCCTGCTCGATGGCCGAGAGCCGCGCCTTCTGCCCGGCGTCGAGATCGAGATGATCGTGAAGCAGGCTGTGCAGCGCGGATTCGGGCGGAGGCGCGGGGGCGAGCCAATGATGCCCCGCAACGACGCCTCCCAAAGCGGCGACAAAAGCCAGCGCAGCGCCCAGCAGCATACGGTTCACGGGCGATCCTCCAGCAGGGTGGAGGGCGTCAGCGCGGGGCTCAACCCCAGCATCGTCGGGCTCGCCGCCCGCGCCTGCCCGGGCAACGAGGAGGCCACGCCCAGCAACAACGCCAGCACTGCCACCACGCCCAGCCCGGCCCCGCCCCACACCGGCGCGGCACGGACCATGCCGTCGAGCACCGCCGCGTCGATACCGGCCACGCGCGGATCGGGCGGCAGATCGCCCAGACGGGTCAGCAGATCATCGATGTCGCGCATGGCGGGGCACTTTCTCCATAGGGTTCGACGCGGAATACGCAGCCCCGCCGAAAATCCCTCATCGCGGTGAGGGATAGGCCAACGGCGCGCGTAACACCATGCATCTGTTCCTTGCGAAAGTTGCCTTATGCGCCTGATCCTGCCTGCCGCCGCTCTTGCCGTTCTGCTGGGTGCCAGCCCCGCGCTGGCCGCGCCTCAACTGGTTCAGGCCGAGCCTGCGGAAGGCGCGGTCGCGGCGCATCCGGGGAAAATCGCGCTGCAGTTCGACACGCCGCTCAATGCCGCGACGTCCGGGCTGGTGCTGGTGATGACCGCCATGCCGGGCATGGCCGACCACCAGCCCATGACCATGAACGGCGTGCGCGCCACGGTCTCGGGCGATGGCAAGGCGCTGGTTGCGCCCCTGCCGCGCTCCTTGCCCGAGGGGCATTATGAGCTGCGCTGGCATGGCGCCGATGCTCAGGGCCAGAAAGCGCAGGGCGTGGTGCATTTCGAGGTGAAGTGAACCGATCGGGGCCGAGGGGCACGATGAAACAGTCATTATCGATATGATATATAGGATTAACCGGAGAGTACAAAAAGAGACCAACCCCTCTGGTAACCGCGCGCAGACCACCCTATCTTTCGGTCCAGTGGGGGGCCGAGATGGCATTTCCACGCCCTTGTCTCTCGCGCGTCCTGCCTTGAGGAGCCCGCATGCCTCCCGTCTCATCCCCTATTCTGTCCCTTTCGGGGCTCACCAAACAGTATAAATCCGGCCATAAAGCGCTCAACAGCGTCGATCTGGAGATCGAGCGGGGCGAGATCTTCGCCCTGCTCGGCCCCAATGGCGCGGGCAAGACCACGCTGATCTCCATCGTCTGCGGCACCGTCAACAAGACCGGCGGCACCATCGCCATGGATGGCGAGGATATCGCGCATAACTTCCGCCTCGCCCGCCAGCGCATCGGGCTGGTGCCTCAGGAGATCGCGGTCGATATCTTCACCACCGTGTTTAACACCGTGTCTTTCAGCCGCGGCCTGTTCGGCAAGGCACCCAACCCGGCCTATATCGAGCAATTGCTGCGCGACCTCTCGCTGTGGGAAAAGCGCGACGCCAAGATGATCGAGCTGTCGGGCGGCATGAAGCGCCGCGTGATGATCGCCAAGGCGCTGAGCCATGAGCCCGATCTGCTGTTCCTCGACGAGCCCACGGCGGGCGTCGACGTCAACCTGCGCCGCGACATGTGGGCGCTGGTGCGCAAGCTGCGCGAAAAGGGCGTCACCATCATCCTGACCACCCATTACATCGAGGAGGCCGAGGAAATGGCCGACCGTGTGGGCGTGATCGACGGCGGCAAGGTGCTGCTGGTTGAAGACAAGGCCACGCTGATGCGCAAGCTGGGCAAGCGCCGCCTGACGCTGACGCTGGCCGAGCCGATGACTCAGGTGCCGGGCGAACTGTCCGACTGGTCGCTCAGCCTCGAAGAGGAAGGCCACAAGCTGGTCTACAGCTTCGACGCCGAGGAAGATGACACCGGCATGCCCGCCCTGCTGCGCCGCCTCGATGAGCTGCATATCGCCTTCAAGGATCTGGACACCAGCCGCTCCTCGCTTGAAGACATCTTTGTCGAGCTGGTGGAGAAATCGGCATGAGCGGCATCAACATCCATGGCATCTGGGCCATCTACACCAGCGAAATGGCGCGCACCCGCCGCACCGTGCTGCAGAGCATCGCCACACCCGTCATCACCACGGCGCTCTATTTCATCGTCTTTGGCGGGGCGATCGGGTCGCGCATGCAGCATGTGGGCGGGGTCGGTTACGGCGCCTTTATCGTGCCGGGCCTCATCATGCTCTCGCTGCTGACGCAGAGCATTTCCAATGCTTCGGTGGGGATCTATTTCCCCAAATTCACGGGCACCATGTTCGAGATCCTCTCGGCGCCGCTCAACGCCATTGAGGCGGTGATCGCCTATGTCGGCGCGGCGGCCACCAAATCGGTGATCATCGGGTTGATCATTCTGGCGACCTCCACCTTCTTCACCGATGTGCGCATTCTGCATCCGGTCTGGATGGTGGGCTTTCTGCTGATGACCTCGATCGCCTTTTCGCTGTTCGGTTTCATCATCGGCATCTGGGCGAAAAGCTTTGAGCAGCTCTCGATCATCCCCTCGCTGATCGTCACCCCGCTGACCTTCCTGGGCGGCGCGTTCTACTCGATCGACATGCTGCCGCCCGCCTGGCGCACGGTCAGCCTGTTCAATCCGGTGGTCTATCTGGTGAGCGGTTTCCGCTGGAGCTTCTATGGCCTCGGCGATGTGGGCGTGGTGGCCAGCCTTGGCTTTACCGCGGGCTTTATGGCGCTGTGCCTTGCCATTTTGTGGTGGATCTTCAAGACCGGCTGGCGCCTGAAGCCGTAAGGCGCTTTGGTTGGGCCATGCGCTTGCGCGCATGGCCTGAACGGCACCAGCCCGCTCCCCCGCCCGGCCACTATCATATGGGTGGCCGGGCGGGGGAGCGGGCTGGTGCCGGACCCTTACAATAAAGCGGGCCGTTCATCGCCCCCCGACGATGAACGGCCCTGTCCTCAGGCGAGCAGTGGCTCAGCCTTCAGATAGCCAGTGGTTGCCGACCCGGTTCGCGCAGATAGCAGCGCAGGGCGGCGAACACATGATCCGTAACGCTGAGCGACGAATCATCGCCCAGTCGATCATCATGGATACGGATCGAACCTTCGTTAATCATAACGCCAACCAGCCGCCGAGCAAACTCATAAGGCGCCCCCAAGCGCCCGATGGCCGCCGAAAGCGACATGGCCTCCCCCGAGCAGCCCGCCGCAAAGATCGTCAGCAGAATTTCCCAGGACCAGTGCCGCCCGAAGGCCGAGCCCGCAATCCGTGCCCGATTGGCCGCCAGCGCCAGTTCCGACCGCGCCGCAGCGCCTGCGAAAAAGGTCTCTTCGGCCAGAAAGTCCACGGCGCTGACCTCTTGACCTTCAAGACGATGAGGCTCTTCCGGCAGATAAGTCGTCTGATGATAGCTCAATGCAAATCCCCCGCACCGCTAACCTTCGAAGCATCGTTTCCTGTCGCGACCAAGGCCCCATCCCGAATCGCAAGGCATAATTACCATCCGCTTTTGAACTAGAACAGATGATATTATTTTACATCGGGCTCCGGAGAGGTAATTTGATTTTCTTTAATGCTTTTTTGCAGGAGATCTATTGCCGTTGCGATATGCGTTGCAGGAATATCGAACTTACGGTCATCGAGGACTTGCAGAATAGTTTCCAACTGCTCAATTATTTTGGCGACCACTTTTATCTCCACATCAGAAACAGGTGGAATTTACACGCAATCGCCAGCCGTCACGTCTTGATGATTAGATAAGAACAAGCCCTGCCTCTCAAACAAAGCTTGCCAGCGAATCCGGCGATTCCGTGCAGGATTGGCCAAGGCCACTCATCCCCACCTTCGATATTGGAAATCGAACATAAACCCACGTCGGCGGAATTGGTTCCATCTATATGAACTTTTTATGTCCCATTTTTGGAAAACGGTTGCACCGCCTGCCTATTTTCCCGGAACGCCCCGCCAACAGGGCATGAAATCGACTGCATCCATGCCCGATGTGCCCCGAATCACCCTCTGCGACAAGGTCGGAAACCACGCCTTCGTGACAGGCCGCGAAGGACCGGCCGAGATGTGCGCAACACCATGGCGATACCCGGCATGCCACGAGCAATCCGACTGAACTTTTCGCCCTTATAGAAAAATTTCATTTCCCATAGAGATTATAGGTTTTAAAAGCAGGCCATCGTCCAGATGAGAGCCCTGCCCACCCATGAACACGCCCTTAACATCCAGGAATGCCCTCTCCCGCACCTTTGCCGGGGCCGATCATGCGGGCGCCCGCCTTGCTCTCGCCCTTCTCGCGACCTGCACTCTGCTGGCCCCTGCCGCCGCCTACGCCCAGCCCGCGGGCACGCCGACCGTCACCTGGGCGATTGCTCCCGTCAATGTCGCCGCCGGGGGGCGTGCGAAGCTGGTGCTTCAGGGCACGCTGCGCGACAATTGGCACCTCTATGCCTTCAAGCAGAAGGAAAACGGCCCCACCCCGCTGCGCGTCGCGCTCGACGCCAATGAGGTCGCGCAGGCCGATGGCGCCCCCTCGGGCAGCGCGCCGATCGTCGCGCATGATGCGGCCTTCAATCTGGATACGCCCTATTATCTGCACAGTTTCGCCATCACCGTTCCGGTAAAGCTGAAACCCCATGCCGCCGCCGGGCGCCAGACCATCCCCGTCACCGTGCGCTTCCAGACCTGCAACGGCCAGACCTGCGAGCCCCCCAAGACGCTGCATCTGACCGCCGCCGTCAATGTGGGCACCCATGGCTGAGGCCCGCCCCCTGCCCGGCCTCGCCCGCAAGCGTCTGGCCAAAGCCGCCGCACGCCTGCCGCTGCTGGCCGGCCTCGCCGTGGTGGGCACGATTGCCCTGCGCGATGCGGGCGACCCGGCCAAGGCACAGATCGCGGTGCAGAACCAGGGCTATGTCCCCTTCAGCGACGCGCCGATCAACTATCGCAGCCGCCCGCTGACCGATCCCGTCGCCCTGCTGCAAAAGCGGCTCGACGAGGGCAAGGCCCATCTCACCTTCGATGACAAGCGCGGCTATCTCGGCTCGGTCCTCAAGCTGCTGGACATTCCGGAGGCCTCGCAGACGCTGGTCTTCTCCAAGACCAGCTTCCAGTTCACCAAGATCTCGCCCGATCATCCCCGCGCGCTTTATTACAATGACGACGTCTATGTTGGCTCGGTGCATGAGGGCAAGACGGTGGAGATCGTCTCCTTCGACCCGATGCAGGGCGCGGTCTTCTATCTGCTCGACGACCAGAAGGTCGACAAGCCCGCCTTCCAGCGTGCCGAGCTGGACTGCACCCAGTGCCATATCGCGGCGGCCACGCGCGGCGTGCCCGGCGTGCTGCTGCGCTCGGTCTATGCCTCGCAGACCGGCGCGCTGACCCCGCGCACGCCACAGCACATCACCGACCAGAAGAGCCCGCTCAAGGATCGCTGGGGCGGCTGGTATGTCAGCGGGCCGCTGGCGGGCAGCACCATGGCCAATGCGGCGGTGGTCCCGGCCGCCGATCAGCAGCCGGGTGTGGTGCCTCCCGCCGGATCGCTGCCTCAACTGGGCGCGGTGGCCAAGCCTTACGACGCTTCGGCCTATCTGACGCCGGGCAGCGACGGGGTGGCCCTGCTGGTGCTGGGGCATCAGACCCAGATGCACAATCTCATCACGCTGACCAATTACCAGACCCGTCTGGCGCTGCATGCGCTGGGCAAGGATGAGGGCACGCCAGCCTATGCGCAGGCCACGCTGGCCAGCCTGCCCGAGGATGCCCGCGCGAAGATCACCAAACCTGCAGAGCAATTGCTGCGCTATCTGCTCTTCTCGGGCGAGACCTCGCTGGGCGGACAGGATGGCACAAAGGTGCTGGCCAGTTCCGCCTTCGCGCGCGGTTTTGCCGCGCAGGGACTGCGCGATTCCCGCAAGCGCTCGCTGCGTGACTTCGACCTGTCGACGCGCACCTTCCGCTATCCCTGCAGCTATCTCATCTATTCCAGCGCCTTCGACGCCATTCCCGAGCCTGCCAAGGGCTACATCTACCACCGCCTGCTCGAGGTGCTGACCGGGCAGGACCAGTCCCCCGACTTCGCGCATCTCTCCACCGACGAACGCGCCGCCATCCTGAGCATCCTGCTGGAAACCAAGCCGGGCCTGCCCGCCGAATGGCGCGCCTATGCGCAGGCCCACAAGCTGCGCGTGGCGACCGGCCACACGCCCTCCCAACGCCATTTTTCGTGACTCACAACGCCAGCCTGACCGGAGTAAGAACCATGAAGACAAGTCTTAAGGCCTCAACCTGCGCCGCCCTTCTGCTCGGCGGCATGGCAGCACCCGCCATTGCGGCCGCCGCCGACAGCCCCGTTGCCGGGCGCTGGGACGCGGTGCTCTCGCGCAATGGCACCGACATTCCCTTCCGCCTCGACATCAAGGGCGACGGCCCCTCGCTGCAGGGCGTGTTCTATGACGGCTTCAAGCCCTATGACGGCACCACCAGCGCCAGCTTCCAGAACGGCAATCTGGTGCTGAACGTCGACCATTACCTCACCACCATTAATGCGAAGCTCGACAACGGCCAGCTGAACGGCACCGTCTCGGCGGAAAACCGCGAATCCTCGGCCAATTACACCTTCCATGCCGTGCGCCATGTCGAGGCCGCCGCCGGTCCCGCAGGGCCCGCCATCGCGGGCACCTGGATCATCCCCCTCTCCTCGCCCTCGTCGAAGGGCGAGAAGGCCTTCCGCTTCGTGGTGCAGCAGAACGGCGGCGAAGTGGCCGGTTCGATCCTGCGCATCGACGGCGACACGGGCAGCTACACCGGCAATTTCAAAGACGGCAAATGGGTGCTCAGCCACTTCGACGGCGGCCGGCCGGGCGTGATCGTGGTCACCCCCAAGGGTGACGGCACGCTGGAAATCAAGCAGGAAGCCAGCCGCCCCGCCAAGGCCGCCACCAGCGATTACGGCAGCGATGCCGCCGCGCCCGATGGCCGCTATGCCCCGGCGCTGATCGCCTATCGCCAGGATGTCGCCAAGGCCAAGGGCTTTGCCGAGCCCGACGATTTCCTCAACCACACCAAGGTGGTCGACCCCAACGCCAAATTCACCTTCAACTTCCCCGACAACAGTGGGAAACTGGTCTCGCAGGACGATCCGCGCTTCAAGGGCAAGGTGGTGTTGGCGGTGGTGACCGGCACATGGTGCCCCAATTGCCATGACGAAGCGCAGTATCTCGTCGAACTCGACAAGAAGTACCGCGACAAGGGTCTGGCCATCGTTGCCCTCAATTTCGAGGAGCCCGACCAGCAGGAAACGCTCAAGCGCCAGAAGGCCTTCGTCAAGCAGTATGGCGTGAAATACACCTATCTGGAGGCCGGTTCGCCTGCCCAGATGTGGGAAAAGGTGCCCCAGCTCAACCACCTCGACACCTGGCCCGCCACGGTCTTCATCGGGCGTGACGGCAAGGTGAAGGCGGTGCATTCGGGCTTCGCCTCGCCGGCCAGCGGCGAGTTCCACACCCAGCTCAAGGCTGATTTCGACAAGCGCATCGAGCAGCTGCTGGCCGAAAAGCCGGTGGTGGCCGAGGCGGATACCCCTGCCACGGGTAAGGCTCTGGCGCTGAACCGCTAAGAGCTGGGCGGGGCAGGAACTCCACCCCTGCCCCGCTTTCCCTTTGTGCGGCATGACTGTTCTGGAGTGACATGGTGCGAGCATTTCTGGCATCTTTGGCGGTGGCCGGTGCGATCCTGACTTTCGGCAATGGCGGTTCGGCCCTGAGCGGCGCCGAACCGGGACATGGACGGGGCGAGACCCTGTTTGAAAACCGCTGCGCCCGCTGCCACGGGCTGGGCGGAGATGGCGGCGATGGCCTGGCCCCGCCGCTGATCGGCGTGATGGGCCGCAACATCGCGGGCCGCAGCGACTACGTCTATTCCGACGCGCTCAAGGCCCGGAGCGGCATCTGGTCGCCCGACACACTCAACGCCTATATCGCCAATCCGCAAGCCTTTGCCCCCGGCGCCGAAATGGAGGTCAACTCCCCCGACCCCAATGAGCGCGAGGCCATCATCGATTACCTCAAGACCTTGCGATAGGCCGGATTTTGGCGCCGGAACGCTTTGTCATCGGCCTGCCACAAAGCTGGGGATGGTGACGGAAAGAGGTTGACCGATCCATGTCACCTGTGCCAATCGCCCTCCCACGCTTGGCGCCGGTATGGACCGTGACGCATGCAGGCGGGTGTAGCTCAATGGTAGAGCAGCAGCTTCCCAAGCTGAATACGAGGGTTCGATTCCCTTCACCCGCTCCATCATGCCTCTCAGAGCGTCCCAGAACGGCTTATAGAGTCATGTTTTTCAAAGCTTTTATCTGGTATACTGCCTCAGCAGTTCCAGATATGTTCCACTCAATCCCACCCACTTGATGGTGCATTTGATGGACCTGCGGCCAATCAGGCTTCTGGAGGTCCATCATGGCAGAGGAAAGCACAAGAAAATCAGGACTTAATGCGGCATGGATCGCCCGCGCCAAGCCCAAAGACAAGCCGTACAAACTATCCGACCGGGACGGACTGTACCTTTTCATCAAGCCAAGTGGAAGTCGCTATTGGCGGATGAACTATCGCTTTGAGGGTAGCCAGCGCACGATTGCCTTTGGGCGTTACCCGGAGGTTCCGCTCGTCGACGCCCGCGAGCGGTTGCGCGATGCACGGGCCCTGCTCGCCAAGGGCATTGATCCAGTCGATCACGCCAAGCTGGAACGCATCGCCGACTCAATGGCCGCCGCTTATACCTTCAAGGCGGTAGCCGACGAATGGGTGGAAAAGGCTCGCCTCGAAAAGCGGGCGGCAATGACGATCAAGAAATATGAGTGGCAACTTGGCCTTGTGATGCCCTCTCTTGGTACGCGCCCCATCACAAAGATCACCACTCATGAGGTTCTGCTGGCGCTGAAAAAGATCGAACGTACCCAAAAATTTTACACTGCAGTCAGCGTGCGCGCTACTTGCAGCCGGGTTTTTCGCTTTGCCATTGCAACAGCAAGAGCGGAACGCGATGTTTGCAGCGAGTTGCGCGGAGCCTTGGTCACGCCCAAGGTGGTTCACCGCGCCGCGATAACAACGCCCAAAGAGGCAGGCGCCTTGATGCGTTCAATCGAAGAATATGATGGCGACGCAATGACGCGGATCGCTTTGCGGCTGCTACCTCATCTGTTTGTGCGCCCAGGTGAGTTGCGGCACGCAGAATGGAAGGAGTTTGATTTTGATCGGCGGGTATGGGTGATTCCCGAGCATAAAATGAAAATGCGGCGCCCACACTCGGTCCCATTGTCACGACAGGCAATAGAGATCATCCGAGAGATTGAGCATGATGCAGCATTTAGCCCCTTTCTTTTCCCTTCTCTGCGCACGCGAGATCGCCCCATGTCTGATAACACAATCAACGCCGCGCTGCGCCGTATGGGGTTCGGTAAGGAGGAGATGACTGCCCATGGCTTTCGCGCCATGGCCGCAACCTTGCTCAATGAAATGGGCTTGTGGAATGCCGATGCTATCGAGCGCCAATTGGCGCACGCCGACGGCAATGCCGTTCGAAAGGCCTACACACGAGGCCAGTACTGGGATGAGCGTGTGCGGATGATGCAGCATTGGTCGGATCATCTCGACCACCTCAAAGATGGAGCCATCATATTCAAACCCCAGTTCAGCAAAGCCGCAAGCTAGATGGAGTAACGGTCCCGGTGCTGGCGAGGTAACCCTGATGCAGGGTTGGCGGCCTCCCGGTAGGATGGTTGAACGGCGTCAGCGGTGAGGCTGCGCCAAGCATCTTGGGAGACCGCCAT
>Ga0116227_10015008_pt1 | contig 11583 bp, 11 predicted proteins | sample S1TSphgellanicum_FD_89693 | JGI IMG/M metagenome (GOLD analysis project Ga0116227, IMG submission 89693) | Host-associated microbial communities from peat moss isolated from Minnesota, USA - S1T2_Fb - Sphagnum magellanicum MG | ecosystem: Host-associated > Plants > Peat moss > Unclassified... | reverse complement strand
TCTTTTAGTTCATGCATTTTAGCTAAAATTGGTGAAACCTCTTGGGCAGATTTTAATTTTTCTTTTTGCTTTTCGTTTAAAGAATCTTCATTTTTAAGGAAACTATACTTACTTTTATTCTCAATTAGATTGCCAGATTCTCAATAAAACCGATTTTTTCACTGCGATAGCGAAGCGCTGCTGCGAAGCGCAGATCGCCGCCTAAAACAGGTGAGGATCGTACCCTAATTTTGGGCATCCCGCAAAATCGCACTACTCCCGAATGGCTGTAATCACTGCATGACAAAGCTTTTGTCGATTATTGAAAAGTCTTGCTCCAAGCCGTTTTTAGCATACAAATATTTTGTAAATTATTTACAAAAAAGTACTATCCATTATATAAATGATTTCAAGGAATAAATGCTATACTGTAAATGAAATGTGAACGGAAATAAAAAAAGCCTTGGGTGTTCTAGACCCAAAGTTCTTGCTAATTGACTAATTTAATTAGCCCTTATGTTATTTCCTCGCATTCAAAAACATCGCCACATTAATTAACTGGGCGAAAGCCAACATAATGTATAAACTGTGAATAAGTAGAACACAGAACCGAGAGAGCAACATGAGTAAAGCTACCAGGTGCAACCTGACCTGTGCCCAATATGAATTTCTTCTTGACATGATTCGGTGAGCCAAAACCCGGTGGTCGCAAGCGTGAAGTCGATATGTGGTCCGTGTTAAATGGGATATTTTATATCCGCAGTAGTTGGAGTGAGATGGCGAGCGTTACCTGGGGACTTTCCTAAGAGCGCAAACTGTGTACACACAATTGAGAACTGGCGCTACTGACGGGACGTGGTTGCACATCCATATAGCCCAAAAAAAGAAGGATAGCGAATCGGCTCAAGAACTCTGGGGAGTGGGGAGTTAGAAGCTTACAAAGGTAGGTATTTTGTATTTGGTCATTTTTTTTTGCCTATTTCAGCCGATGCTTAAATCCTGGAACGACCAAACCACGTTAAACACTTGAGAAAATTCTCAACTATTTTCGCGATTCCAAAAAACCTACCCTTCGAAGGGGTCCCAACACATATCGAACCGTAGAGGCGGAAAGTTTTTCCCTAAGGTATACTTAGTGACTGAGGGAAATATTTATTTGCTGGTTTTGCCATTGACTCAGAGAAAAATTATCAGTACAGTAAGTTATATATATTGTTAATAAATATACTCATCCACTTCTGGGGGGTAGCGCTACCGCTTTCACTGTGATACCAATTTCTTCTCTATATATTGATCTACAAAATTTCCCAAATTGCCGGATATGGGTTAGCATCCTAGTCTGGAATGTTTTCTTTATATACAGAATATGCAGAGGACTGGAACGATGATTAAGCTTGGTTCATTGGTACGGTCCCAGGATAACTCTTTGGAGATCGGAAAAGTTACTGAAATATCTGATGATGAGGTCATCGTTGAGTATTTCTGCTCAGTGGGGCAACGCATCCAAAAAACTTTACCTTCAAATTCGCTATCTCAAGTCAGGCTTCAGCAACAGACTCGATGTTATGTCAATTCAGAAATCCAGGATGGATGGATAGTTGGCAGAATTTCTGGCTGGGACGGAGACAGGGGGAAGTATCAAATTGATTTGCCTGATCAGAAAACTATACTCGCTATTGAGCAGGAAATTTACGTCCGTTGCCATCTACCGATCGCAGACCCGATTGAAACTCTGGCAATGAAGGGTCATGAAACGCCCTACTTCCATGACAAAAAATTGGCTTTTGTCAAATGCTTAATTGAACAACGCGCCGTTAGTCGCGGGATGACGGGACTGATTTCCGCAAACATTAATCTTTATCCTCACCAAGTTGAAGTGGTTCGGCGCGTACTGGAAGACCCGATTCAACGCTATTTGCTAGCAGACGAGGTGGGACTAGGAAAAACCATTGAAGCGGGTGCGATTCTTCGCCAATTTCTCCTTGATGAACCGGAAAAAGATGCAGTGGTAATAGTTCCGCAATATTTGATTCAACAATGGCGGACTGAGTTAGAAAATAAGTTTTACATCTCCCATTTTCCCAACCGAGTGGCAGTACTGGCGGTTGAAGATATCCATAAAATTCACCCGACGGCGAATGTCGGCTGCTTAATCTTAGATGAAGCCCACCACATTGCGGCAATGGCGACCTCTAAAGATAAAGCAGTGCGCCAGCGTTTTGAGCAATGCAAACATCTCGCCCATAGAAGCGATCGCCTGCTTTTATTATCCGCAACTCCTGTTGTTAACCACGAGCAGGATTTTTTAACAATGCTGCACCTGCTCGATCCTACAACCTATCAACTGAATGATTTAGCAGGTTTTCGCGCCAGAGTTCAAAATCGCTCCTCAATTGGTAGAGTTCTCCTCTCATGGCGAGAAGGTGCAAATCCTTTTGTCCTCAAAACCAACTTGAAGCAACTGCGAAACCTATTTGCTGAGGATAGGTATTTACTGAATCTGGCGGACGATTTGGAAAATTGCTTGCAAACACAAGAAACATTGCCCTCTGACAGAGATAAAATTGTTGGGGCAATTCGCACCCACATCAGCGACACCTATCGGCTTCACCGCCGAATGCTTCGCAACCGTCGCGCTTCTGTAGAAGATGTCATTTTTGACCGCAATATTACGCCTAAAGAGGAGTATGACTTAGACGAGCGATCGCTTGATATCCACGAACTCATTGATGAATGGCGTACTGTCGCCCCTAATGAGGAGCAGTATAGACGAATTTTTCTCCTGTTATTCCTAGCGGCTGGGACTTGGTTAGGCATTTTAGAACAGGTAATTGCTGCACGTTTAAGCAGTAACCCCCATTCTGGACTCATCCAGGAGTTTGGCGAAGATAATGTTCACACCTTAACAGCAACTCCTAAATTCTCAGGGGAAGAAGCGATTCTGCAATCTTTACTGAAAATTATTCGTCAACCTGTAGAGGACGGAGAACGCACGGAAAATTTGAGCACAGTGCTGTTGAATCAGCTTGCTGTGTACTTCAAAATTCCGCCCACAGTTCGTAGAAATAAAAATGAATTACTAGCAAGGATACAGCAGAGAATTCGTAGACCAATTCCCGGCGATATTCTGCCCAAATTTGTGGTATTTACCAGTTTTGTGCAAACCTGTGCAGAAATTGTGCAGTCTTTGTCTGATACCTTCGGACCAGGGACGGTCGCTAGCCATCAATTTGGGGAATCGAGAGAAAAGATTGAGAAAAGCATCAGTAGGTTCAAGGATAGCCCAAACTGCTTCATTCTGGTATGCGATCGCTCTGGAGAAGAAGGACGTAACCTCCAGTTTGCTGACTGGTTAATTCACTTTGATCTCCCTTGGTCACCTAATCAATTAGAACAAAGAATCGGCAGACTCGACCGCATTGGCAGCAAAATTGGAGTCCAATCCTGTGTATTACTTGGCCCATATTTAGAGGATAGCCCCCACAATGCTTGGTATCAGATATTGAAAGATGGATTTGGTATTTTCCAGCAATCAATTGCCAGTTTACAGTTTTATGTGGATGAGAAACTTGCAGAATTGGAAATAGCTTTGTTTCAATCGAGTGCTGCTGGACTGTTGGAGATGATTGAGCCAATTCAGTCACAAATTCAAGCCGAAATAGTAAAAATTAGCGAACAGAATGCTTTAGATGAAATTGATGCAAGTGATGAAGTAGCAACACAGTATTTTCAAGAAATAGATAATTATGATGCAAAACATCTAGAAATTAAACAATCAATTGAAGGCTGGATTTGTGAAGCGCTGGGATTTAAGCCAATCAATAACCCGAATTCATTGGAAGTGCGGTGTTATCAACCCACGATGCGAACATTGGTTCCTGTGGATGATTTGAAAACTCGCTTTGCTAATAGTTATCTTGACCAATTTGGTACTTATAACCGTAGGGTAGCAAACCAAAATTCTGGGATTAAACTCTTCCGAATTGGGGAAGGATTGGTGGAAGCCCTTTCAAGCTATATAGACTGGGATGACCGAGGTCAAGCCTTTGCTATGTGGCGCACTGATGTATCTTGGGATGCTGGGGAAGGGATGGAGTGGTTCGGATTCCGATGCAATTATGTAGTCGAGGCAAATTTAAACATTGCCAAACAAGTTTTAATAGATGACCAGCTAGATAGTTCTAAATACAAAATCTTGCAGCGACGTGTCGATGCTTTATTTCCCCCAATTATCGAAACTATATTTATTGATGGTCGCTACGAACCGATATGCATTGTTGAAGATGAAGGACTTTTAAATATACTGCGACGTCCCTATAAAGATAGAAATAGCAATCAAGGGCGAGATTATAATCTAGCAAAGGATCGCTTAGGAATTATTGACAATTTTGTAGACGCTAGTAAATGGCAGAATTTTTGCTATCAAGCGCGTAACACCTCTAGAGAATTACTCTCCACGCGTCCCGATTTTATGGAATTATGCGAACGATATGCTAATGCTGCTGAAAAGAAATTAGGTAATAGAGTAGAACAATTACGTTTGCGCCTGAACCGACAAAGTTGGGATCATGCGCTCTCTGTTGAGTTGGAGACAGAAAGTGCTTTAAATGCAGCCATTTTAGCGGGAATTCAAGAACCGCAGATTAGACTTGATTCTGTCGGTTTCATGATTGTATCTGGGCGATCGCCTATGCAATCTGAGTTGACAGGAGATAATCTATGACTGACTCCTTAAGAGAACTCAGCCCAAGGATCTTTGGCTAAAGGTTCACAGACAGCGCGGCGGCTTCCTGCAGGGTATGGGTGCTTTATTTCCTCCCTGACGTAGTAGGACAAGTTACACCTTGCTTGTAGAGTTTTTATAACTACCGAGTGATATAATTTTTTTTACATTTTGTAATCATGAAATGTGAACGTACCGTTATATTTCAACTATGCAAGAGTATGATGTTGTTATTATAGGAGCAGGACACAATGGGTTGGTTTGTGCTGCTTATTTGCTAAAAGCTGGCTACAGTGTATTGCTACTAGAAAAGCGTTCTATTCCAGGTGGTGCGGCAACAACTGAGGAATCTTTGCCACAAGAAGCACCAGGATTTAAGTTTAACATGTGTGCTATCGATCATGAGTTTATTCACTTAGGACCAGTTGTTGAAGAACTAGAATTAGAAAAGTACGGCTTGAAATATCTGGAGTGCGATCCAGTTGTCTTCTGTCCTCAGCCCGATGGGAAGTATTTCTTGGGGCATAAATCGGTAGAAAAAACGTGCGCAGAAATCGCCCGTTACAATGAACGCGATGCTAAAAAATATGCAGAATTTACAGATTACTGGCAACGGGCGCTTGGTGCAATGATACCCATGTTTAACGCGCCACCAAAGTCTGTTTTAGACATTCTTGGCAACTACGACATTGCTAAAATCAAGGATTTATTTTCAGTTATTGGTTCACCCTCCAAGACGCTTGACTTTATTCGCAACATGCTTACCAGCGCTGAGGATATTCTCAACGAGTGGTTTGATTCGGAATTTCTCAAAGCACCTCTGGCTAGACTTGCGGCAGAACTCGGTGCCCCGCCTTCACAAAAAACTATTGCGATCGGCGCAATCATGATGGCAATGCGTCACAACCCAGGTATGGCAAGACCTCTCGGTGGTACAGGCGCACTGGTGCAAGCTTTAGTCAAGTTGGTGACAAGTAAAGGCGGTGTCATCTTAACAGATCAGCATGTTGAGAAAGTTTTGGTTGACAATGGTTGTGCGGTTGGCGTGCGAGTCGCAAATGGTAAAGAATATCGCGCTAAGTATGGGGTGGTCTCAAATATTGATGCCAAACGGCTATTTTTGCAATTGATGGATAGCAGCGATGTTGATGCGGCTGATTCAAATTTACGGGAAAGATTAGAACGCCGGATTGTTAATAACAATGAAACCATCCTCAAAATTGACTTAGCTTTAAACGAACCGCTGCGTTTTGAACACCATGAACATAAGGATGAATATCTCATTGGATCTGTCTTGATTGCAGATTCTATTAGTCACGTAGAACAGGCTCATAGTAAATGTACCTTGGGAGAGATTCCAGATTCTGACCCATCAATGTATCTGGTAGTGCCGACAATGTTAGATCCGTCAATGGCACCACCAGGCAAGCACACCGCTTGGATTGAGTTTTTTGCCCCCTATCAAATTGCAGGTGCAGAAGGTACAGGTCTCAAGGGTACAGGGTGGACAGATGAACTGAAGCACAAAGTTGCAGACAAGGTGATTGACAAATTGGCGGATTATGCACCAAATGTAAAAAATGCAACTATCGCCCGTAGTGTGGAAAGTCCCGCAGAACTGGGAGAAAGATTAGGCGCGTACAAGGGGAATTACTACCATATCGACATGACTTTAGATCAAATGGTATTTTTCCGTCCCCTACCAGAGTTAGCGAACTACAAAACACCAATTGAGGGTTTATTCCTCACAGGTGCTGGGACTCATCCTGGTGGTTCGATCTCTGGAATGCCAGGACGCAACTGTGCGCGGGTCTTTCTGCAGACAAAGCACCCGATCACCCAGACACTCAAGGATGCACGAGATTCAATTAAGTCAACAGTTGAATCGGTGTTTAAAATTAATAATTAAGGGGACGTCAAAATAGGATTTCAAATTTACTCTGATGAGAGTAACAAAAGAGCGTTAGTCAATGTGGGATGGGATGCAAAACTACTCGGATCAGGCTTTTTTCCCTCCCCCGCTTCCCCGCTTCCTCCACTCTTCTAAAAGCGAGTCTGATGGGACTTATGCATTTCTGGTGACTTTAAAACCATACTCGCTTTTGATTGAGGTAGAGTAGACAAAGTCAACAATGTTGCGACTAAGAAACTTGCGATCACAGGAAGAACTTCAACTCTTTCTGCAAGGAGTCCCACACCGTAATCTTTGATTCGGTGTTCGGGACGAATTGCCGTCCCATTGCTGCGAGTCCCCACCCAATCACAAACAGAGTTTTGGGCGGAATGGGGATAGCGCAACAATTCCCTATTTCTTCTCGGTTGACTCATAACTTAGAACTCCTCTGAAGTAACTTGAGATGTTTTCGTCTAAACTGACCGATTCTTGACTATAAGACTTCCCGAACTGTACAGAGGTTCAATAGAAATACAAAATTGCTAAAAAATATCAAACTAATTCGCAAGATCGAATAAGGACTTCCTGAAAAAGCGAATGCAATGTTTTTAAATTGCTGGACGTACAACCCGAATCAGCTTACCTTCTAAAGATTCCTGATATACTAAGGCTTCATTTATACGAGTTGCCATTCGATTTCTATCAATATCGTTAGTACAAACAACAATACCAAAATGCTCGGAATTAGCACGATGCAAGCGGACAAAATCATGGCGATTGAGGGTTATAACTGCACGATTGTCTCTAATCGCAAAAGCTAACACCTCGTTATCAGGGATACCCAAGTTATCATTGCCAGCTTCCTGCACTGTCAAAACATCATGTCCCATAGTCCGCAGCCGTTCACTGACTACCCGTGGAAATTGCTCATTCATCAGTATACAGACGCGCCATTGGCTAGGCTACCTCATTATTGGCGCGAATTGCGGCAGCTATTTCTTCGGGATGAGCGTCAGCATAAGCCCAAGCATTGACGAGATCGGCTGCGGTAATGTGGGGATAGTCCTGCAATAGTTGAGCTTCATTAATGCCAAGCTGTTGCGCTTCAACTAAAAGCCAAACAGCAATTCGGGTTCCCGCAATACAAGCTTCCCCACCACACACACCAGGAGTTTTAGAAATTCCCCTTCCACCCGTGCTGAGGTTTTTGGTTAGACTTTGAATAATCTCTGCTTTGTCGGCAAGCGACAGGTTGAGAAGTTGATGTTCGATTTCTTGAGGAGTCATAGGGATCGCGGATGATAGAAATTAACTGTATTGTAGCAATTTGAGTATGGACGCTCGATCTTGGTAGCATTGAGTGAAGTACCCGAGACTCAATGGAGCAAGGGCGATGTACGCAACCGTTACACAAGCACTGACTTTTGAAGAGTTTCTTGCCTGGGACGATGGTTCAGGTCGAGAGTTTGAGCTATTGGATGGGATTCCTGTACCATTATCAGAACCAAATGCAAATCATGAGGATTTGATCGAGCGACTGTGTGCCTACCTGGAAAATCACTGCCAAGAAAATGACTTACCTTAGGTGTCGCGGCAGTCCAAGTAGGTTCGGCTCAAGACAGCACCACGAGAAAAGGAAAAAAGCCGAAGAGCAGATATTGTCATATTTGCTCTTGAAGAATGGCAGAGGATGAAAACTAGCTCTAGTTCTGCTGCTGCATATATTCCACCACCCGGAATCATTGAGGTTGTTAGCAACAACTGGAAGGACGACTATCTGACAAAACTTGCTGAATATATCGTTGTCTTTCTTGAGGATTTGCTTCGATGTGTTCCAGTACTGAACTCATAAGTTTGGTGTAAAAAAAACTTCTAGTATATGTTTTACCACAAAACATTACTATTTCGGAGATGTCTAATTAACCCCAATGACAGATGTACAGGCGGGTTTAACTAGATATTTATTCAACCCGCCTCTACTAATGACTCATAAAAACGTCATACTCCCTACCGATGACAAGGATGCCTGAAAATTGATGTAATTAAAGTGCTGTTGGCAATGCTGGAAACATGACAGATCGGGTTTTGATTCTTGGAGGTCGGGGGCGAATCGGTAGTAGTGTAGCTCAGGATATTCTGACTCATACACAGGCACAAATCACTCTCACTGGGCGCACTCCAGACAGTGGAACAGGCAATCCGCGATTTTCATTTTTGGTGTTGGATTTAGTGGACGTTGACTTACTGCGGGAGGCGATCTCTACTGCCAACCTAGTCATTCACTGCGCTGGTCCCTTTCACTATCGAGACGCCAATGTTATCAAAATTTGCATTGAACAAGGTGTTAATTATGTAGATGTCAGCGACCACCGTTCTTTTACCAGCAAGGCTCTCAGTTATGATGATGCAGCTCTTGCTGCGGGTGTTACAGCGATTGTTAACACTGGCATTTTTCCTGGCATTTCCAACAGTATGGTACGTCAGGGCATCGAGGAATTCGATTTACCGCAAAAAATTCATTTGAGTTATTTGGTGTCTGGATCTGGTGGTGCTGGTGTTACCGTTATGCGAACAACCTTTTTAGGATTACAATATCCTTTTGATGCTTTGATTGATGGTAAATGGCAAATAGTACAGCCTTATAGTCAGCGCGAAACTATTGATTTTCCTTCCCCTTACAGACGCACTGGAGTTTACTGGTTTGATATGCCAGAAACATTTACACTGCCTCACGCTTTCCCAGAAGTCAAAACTGTCATTACCAAGTTTGGCTCAGTTCCCGATTTTTATAACCACTTGACTTGGATCGCTGCTCACGTTTTTCCTAAATGGTTAATGCAGCAGCGATCTGCTATTGAATTTTTGGCTCAAGTCAGTCATAAAATGACTGACGTTACTAATAGATTTAGTGGTATTGGAGTAGCAGTGCGCTCAGAAATCACTGGGCAAAAAGACGGTAAAACAGCCATTTATTGTTCTACTTTGGTACATGAAAATACAGCAGTTGCTTCTGGTTGTGGTACGGGTAGCATCGCCCAATTCTTACTAGAAGGAAAACTCAATAAACCAGGAGTTTGGACTGTTGAACAAGCACTATCAACAGATTTATTTGAACAAGCAATCCAAAGCCGAGGTATTAAAATTAATCACAATTGGTTGTAGCAAGGTATAAATTTATTTATATGTCTTCTGGCAGAAGCCAGGGTTTCACCTAAACACCTAGGATTTTCAGTGAACCTAGGGTCTTGTTGGGGGCATTGATCTCAATCTAATACCATTTTGAATTATGAAAGATTTGCTGGATAAGCTATGACGTGGGTGCATCCCAGTTTTGCAAAAAAATGATCAGTAGTGTGAGCCGGAAAGCTCACATAGGCTACAAGCGAGCAAGATGCTCGCACTACAAATTTACAAAAACGGGATGCACCCTATGACATGCTTTATCTGTTGCAATCATTGTTCAAATTAGTATACACCTGACAAAAGCTCAAAATACACAATCAGGAGGGTATTTCTGTGCAAAGAATTTTATCAAGTTTCAATCAAGCATTGCGCCAAACCATTTTTGTGTTGGGATTGATGCTTTTAATTAGCATATCTAGTTCATTCTTGTTTGTTCAACAGTCTAGTTATGCAGATCCCTACTCAGCTACCAAATTGACACCCGAAGAAAAAATTGACCGCGCTTATGAATATAACGAAGCCGCTGGTATTCAAGAAGAAAGACGAGAAGAGGTTTATGAGCAAGCTATAAAAGACTCTAAAACTCCGCAAACTGTGGAGAAAGCTTATGAAAGGGAATTGAAGGCTGAAAAAGTGCAAGAGCCAAATATAATTGAAAAGGCTGAAAAAGTGATTGAAAAAGTGACAAGCAAATAAGGAGAGGTTTGTTGTTAGTGGTTAGTTGTTAATCGTACTTTTTAACAACTAACTTCTAAGTAGGTGAGCGGAAAAGTTTACAAATATGCAACGAAAACTTTTTCGCTATAATTGCCAACCATCTAGTATTGAGCAGGAGTGTGATCACAGAGGTGGCATCCTGCGCCAGCAGCGCCGTAGGCATCGCTCTCACTAACATTGGGGTTACTCTTCAAATAGTCACGCAGCCAATCGTAACTACGTACCAGTAAATCCTCTAAATTAAATTTCCATAAAATCACTGCGCGATCGCTGCTAGTTGAGGCTATCGTTTGACCATCTGGACTGAATCTGACGCTATAGAATTCAAGACGGCTATGACCTTGCAAGGTTTGCAATTGTGTGCCATCAAGACGCCAGATTTTCACCGTGCAGCTACGAGTGCGGGTAGACAACCCCTGTACTTAATCTGTAATTTCGAGATGACTTGGCGGACATTAGGGATTAGGCTATTGTTTAGGTTCCATAAACTGAAACCTAATTCTGTTTAAAGGCTTTGTTGCAATGCCTCTTGAGCTACACAACTTTGAGTGGGAGGGAGAGCGTTTAGTCCAGAGAGAAACTGAACCTCATCATATTGCTGGCGTATTAGCTGAAATTCGATGGACGCTAGAAAACTCAGATTGCGATTGGGAAGATGTTTACTCAGCTTATTATGAGTGTGAAGAAGATAGAACGATTACTTTTTATGAGGGTGAAAGTGCTTCAGCAGGTAATCCAGGAATATGGACTTATGTAGTTTATAGCTGTCCTGTTGGCGAAGAAGAGGTAGTAGAAAATCCAGATATAAATACTTTAGCACCTGCGCTAGAGATGCAACAGCTTATAAGTAGTAAGACAAAATTAATTACACAAACTTTGACCTGAAAACCTTATCCAGCCTAGAACCTAATGTGTAATTATTTCTGTCCGATTACTTATATAAGCTTATTTTTGAAGAATTAGCAGGTAACTTTTCACTCCCCCCCCTATAGGGGAGCAACTTGAAGAGCTTGGGGAATGGGAGGAGGTAATATTCCCTTGCGAGCGAGAGCAATCACAGAGGCAATGTAAGACCAAGGATCTACCT
>Ga0116227_10015007_pt1 | contig 11584 bp, 14 predicted proteins | sample S1TSphgellanicum_FD_89693 | JGI IMG/M metagenome (GOLD analysis project Ga0116227, IMG submission 89693) | Host-associated microbial communities from peat moss isolated from Minnesota, USA - S1T2_Fb - Sphagnum magellanicum MG | ecosystem: Host-associated > Plants > Peat moss > Unclassified... | reverse complement strand
CCCGCTTGTCACCCAAACTTCTGCTCATCGCCGCCGACGGCGACCGCGCCATCCCGCCGGCCGACTCCGCCCGCCTGCGCGACATGATCCCCAATGCCACGCTCACCCTCATGCCCAACCTCGGCCACCTGTCCCACGAAGAGGATCCCGCCGCCACCGCCGCCTTGATCCGGGCGCATGCCGCGTGAGCGCCTTTTTCACCGGCGGCGCCCTGTTCGCGCTCGTCCTGGCCATTCTGCTCGTCGAATTTTGTGTCCTCGCCGCCTACCACCGCCGCACCGGCCGCGGCATCCCGCCGCGCCTCCTGCTCGGCGACATCGGCGCCGGCATGGCGCTCCTGCTCGCCGCTCTGGCCGCCCTGCGCGGCGCCTGGTGGCCATTGATCGGTGCCGCTCTGCTCATGGCGCTGGCGGCGCACCTGTTCGACCTCACGCAGCGTTGGAGGAAGTGAAGCCGTTCTTTTTTGAAAAAAAGAACCAAAAAACTTTTGGACAAGAGATTCCGCCGCATGATGGGCTAGCGCAAACTGTCTAACCAGGTTTACAGTTCTGCGAACACCTATGTTGACACATGCCGGAGCCTCCGATGGACTCAGCCGAACACCGGGCCGATGTCGCCGCTTGCCGCGCCAAACTCCGCCATGGGTCGCGCAGCTTCCATGCCGCCTCCCTGCTGCTGCCCCGGCCGGTCCGCGACTCCGCAACCGCCCTCTACGCCTTCTGCCGCCTGGCCGACGACGCCATCGATGAAGGCGACACCGCAGCCGGCGCCCGCACCAAGGCTTTGGCGAATCTCTCCGTAAGGCTCGATGCCGCCTATGCCGGCCGGCCGCACGACGATCCTGCCGACCGGGCTTTCGCCAATGTCATCGCCACGCACCACATCCCCCGCGCGGTGCCTGAAGCCATGCTCGAAGGTTTTGCCTGGGATTTGCAGGGCCGCCGCTACGAAACCCTCGCCGACGTGCAGGATTATGCCGCCCGCGTCGCCGGCACCGTCGGCGTGATGATGGCCATGCTCATGGGCGTGCGCGCGCCCGCCGCCCTGGCCCGCGCCTGCGACCTCGGCATCGCCATGCAGCTCACCAACATCGCCCGCGACGTCGGCGAGGACGCCCGCGCCGGCCGCCTCTATCTGCCTCTGGCCTGGCTGCGCGACGCCGGCATCGACCCCGAAAACTTTATCGCCAGCCCCACCTTCACCCCGGCGCTGGGCGACCTCGTGCGCCGCCTGCTCGCCTCGGCCGACTTTCTCTACGCCCGCGGCGGCCGTGGCATAGCCACCCTGCCGCTGGCCTGCCGCCCCGGCATCGACGCTGCCCGCCGCCTCTATGCCGGCATCGGCCGCCAGGTCGAACGCGCCGCAGGCGACTCGGTCACCGCCCGCGCCCGCGTCTCCGCCCCGCGCAAACTCGCCTGCGTCGCCCGCAGCCTGGCCGCCCCGCTGCTGGAGCCCGACGCACATGCCGCCCCGCCTTTGGCCGCCGCGCGCTTCCTGGTCGCCGCCGCCGCCTCCTCGCCGCTGCCATACCGAAGGCCGGCGCCGGCCAATCTCGACGACCGTTTTGCCTCATTTTTTAGCCTGCTGGAGCGCCTGCAATCCCATCATGATTTCGGCAGCGTCCGCCCCTAGATGGCGCGGTTCGAGTGGGTCATCATCGAGTTGCTGGTGATCTTCCTGCTGCTGGCCGAAGTGATTTCAATACGCCGCACGATCCGCAAGGACCGCGACCGCAAGGATAAGCCATAGGGCGCAAATGCTTGCGCCAATCAGCGGCGAGCCCCATAGTCTTGATATGCCTGACTTGGAAAAAACCGCGGCGCCAAAAAAACGCAAACGCACGCATAAGCGTGTTATGACCTATCGAGGCGTGCGCTTGCCGCCAGTGGGGGAGGGGTCGCGCTTCACGGACGAGGAAGTCATCGAGGCAGTGAAGGCCGCCATCCTGATGAACCCCGATGTCTTTCCAAACAAGGCCAAAGCTTAGCCGCGCACGGTCGGTCTTTATCAACTGCCCCTTTGATTCCGAATACCGGCCACTGTTCCGGGCCGCCTGCTTCGCCCTCATGTCCTGCGGCTACAAACCAATTTGTGCGCTCGACTTCAGCGACAGCGGCCTCGTACGGTTCACCGAAATCATCGGCATGATCGCGGCCTGCGGCCTATCGATCCACGACATCTCCCGCGTGGAGCTTGACCGGCACTCCGGTCTGCCAAGGTTCAACATGCCTTTGGAGCTGGGGCCGATCTCGGCCTACGCATTGCCGGACCGCAACTGCAACGGCGCCGGAAGTGCCTGATTCTCGATGCCGAACCACACCGCTACGACAAAACGTTATCGGATATTTCGGGCATGGACATCGAACCCCACGGCAACGACAAGCGTGCGATGATCCGGCTGGTGAGGGATTGGCTTAACACCAACCGTAAACCAGGAACCCCGCCTTTGCCGGGAGCTGCGGCAATTAACGATGACCACGACCACTACCAACGGATCGCCCCCGATATCATCGCCACACTGCGCCTTGATCCCCACGACACCCTGCCGCACCGCGACTACATTCATGTTGTCGGCGTGGCCTTGCCGATCATCGAGGCGGCACGCGAAGGCTAATCTCCGGCGCACCCTACGCCATCACCCCACCGTCACCCCATGCGCCACCGTGCTGCACACGTGCGCGAGCGCCAGGATGAGCACGATCACCAGACCGCTCCGCAGCCGGCCGGTCAGCAGGCGGGAGCAGGCGAGCATCACCGTCGCAACCACGAAAATCAGCACCAATGTCTGCAAATCGCCATGCAGGCCGGCGCTGCTCATCGTGTTGCGCGCCGAAGTTTCGCACCATTCCAGGCAGCCGATGGCGAACGACATGAATTGGCCCAGTATCATGACCATACTATGCGCGAACCGATCCAGAAGTCCCACCGCCCACCCCCGCTGCAAATGACCCGGCTGCTCCCTCCCGCCGGCACGTACTCTTAAGGGAACAGTCCTCGCGTAATCTTGGCTTTCTGCACCTTTTCCACACCAATCGCCAAGGCTGACGTGCGGTGCGGCACGCCGTCGCGCTCAGACCGTGTCATGACCGCCTGGAAAGCCCGCTCCAGTAACCGGTTGAGCCGGTCACGCACCTCAGGCTCCGTCCAGAAAAGTTGCTGTAACCCTTGCACCCACTCAAAATAGCTTACCACCACGCCACCGGCGTTGCACAAAATATCAGGAATTACGAAAATTTCAACTTTTCGGGCGTTCAAAACCCGGTCGGCTTCGGGCGTGGTCGGCCCATTTGCCCCTTCGGCCAGGATTCGGCATTGCAATTTTGCGGCAATGTCTCCGGTAATGACACGCTCCATCGCCGCAGGCACCAATATGTCGCATGACTGCACGAGGAGCTGCGCCGGATCGTACGCCAGCTCGCTCGAAAACCCCCGCAGCACGCCATGTTCCTCCGTGTGGCGCAGCAGCGCCGGCACATCCAGGCCGCGCCTGTCGAAATAGCAGGCGGTGTGGTCCGACACGCCGATCACCTTCGTGCCCTGCCGGTGCAGCGCCGCCGCGGTGACGCTGCCGACATTGCCAAACCCCTGCACGATGGCCGTCGCCCCGCTCGGGTTGATGCCCAGGCGTTCCATGGCGCGGCCGGTCAGATGCACCACGCCATGGCCGGTCGCCTCGCGCCGTCCCACCGTGCCGCCGGCATGGACCGGCTTGCCGGTGACGATTTCACTCACCGTCTGGCCCTGGTACATCGAGTATGTATCCATATACCAGGCCATCACCTGCTCGTTGGTGCCCATGTCCGGCGCCATCACGTCGGTCTTCGGCCCCACGAACGGGATCATTTCCGTCATGTAGCGGCGGGACACCGCCTCCAGCTCACGCCGGCTCAGGCTGTAGGGATCCACCGCCACGCCGCCCTTCGCCCCGCCATAGGGCAGGCCGGCGAGCGCGCATTTCCAGCTCATGGCAATGGCCAGCGCCGCCACCTCGCCCATGTGCAAATCCTTGGCATAGCGCGTGCCGCCCTTGGTCGGGCCCATGGTCAGATGGTGCTGCACGCGGAACCCGGTGAAGACGACTTCGGAGCCGTCGTCCCGGTGGATCGGGCAGGAGACCATAATGGCGCGCTTGGGCATCAGCAGCCGGTCGCGCTTGTGCTCGGGGATGTCGAGATAGTCGGCAATGACGGCAAAATTCTCGCGCGCCTGGTCGAAGAACGGGCTGGCGTAAATGTCCATGCTGCTTTGCTCCCAAACTTATTGCATCCGGCGTGAAACCGCCGGTTCGGCCGGGACCTATCTTCGGGCGGCGCGTTCTGTCCACGCCGTCCGGCCCCCTCAGCAGCATTGGCAGCAACCGTGCACCAAACTCTTACAACGGCGACAGAATCGGTCAGCGCGACGGGCGACCCACGCCATTTTGCGATCGTGCTCAACGCCCGGTCCGGGGCGCTTTTCGGCGCGGAGGACGCCGCCGGGACGATTCGGCACGCGTTCGAGGCCGAAGGGGCCATAGTGTCGATGATCGCGCCCGACGCCGGCACGCTGCCCGAGCGGATCGCTCAGGCCTGCACCACCGGTGCGGCGCTGGTGATCGCCGGCGGCGACGGCACCATCGCCTGCGCCGCCCAACTCCTGGCCGGGCGCGATGGGCCGGCGCTCGGCATCCTGCCCAGCGGCACGATGAATCTTCTGGCACGCGATCTGCGCCTGCCGGTGGGCGATCCGCAGGCTTGCCTGCAGGCACTCATGGCAGGGCATGTGCGCAGCATCGATGTCGGCGAGGTTGGCGGCCAGGTTTTTACCTGTGCATCGATGCTCGGCACGCCGGCAGGGCTCGGCCGGCACCGCGAGGCGGGGCGTCACGCGGGCGGCGGCTGGCGCACCTGGCTCGCGCTGGCCCGCGCCGGCCTGCGCGCCTGGCGCCGCCGACGCGCCCAGCGCCTGACGCTGGTCTGCAACGGACGGCGTATCAAGGTGCGCAGCCCCTCGGTGACGGTCACCGTCAACGCGCTGGACGATGCCTCAGGCCGCCGCTTCGGCCGCAGCACGCTCGATGGCGGCGAGCTCTGCATCTATATAGTACGCCACACCACCCGCTGGCGCCTGCTGCGCATACTTGCGCATGCGCTAACCGCCGGCACGCTGCGCGACCCTGGGATCACCATGCTGCGGACCGACGCGCTGACCATCGAGTCGCGCAGCCGGGCGCTGCATGTGCTGCTGGACGGCGAGATGCACCTGCTCGCACCGCCGCTGCACTACCGCATCCGCCCCGGCGCGCTGCGCGTCATCGCCCCCGCATGAGCGCCACCCGCATCGCCCATCTGACGGACCTGCATTTCGGCGCCACCGACCCGGCCGTCGTCGCCGGCCTGCATGCAGAGATGCGCGCCGACCGGCCCGACCTGATCGCCGTCAGCGGCGACCTGACGATGGGCGCCCGCGCGCGCGAATTCCGCGACGCCCGCGCCTTCCTGGAGAGCCTGGGCGCCCCCACCCTCTGCGTGCCCGGCAACCACGATATTTCGCCCTACCGCCTGGCCGAGCGGCTGCTGATGCCCTACGCACGCTGGCGCCGCGAGATGGGGGCCGGCACAGAGCCGCTCTGGTGCAACGCGCAGGTTGCCGTCATCGGCCTGAACACCGCGCGCCGCGCCAGCATGCACCTGGACTGGTCCCGCGGCCGCGTCAGCGGCCACCGCCTCCGCCGCCTGATCGCCCGCCTCGATGCGCTGCCGAGGCATCTCACCCGCATCGTCGTCGGCCACCACCCGCTGCTGGCGCCGGGGGATGAAGCGTCCCACCCGCAACTCGCCGGCAACGCCCAGCATGCCCTGGCCGAATTCGCCGCGCACGGCGTGCGTCTGGTGCTCGCGGGCCATTTGCACCACGCCTATTTCCGGCTGGCCGCCGCCACCGGCCCCTCGCCCCTGATCGTGCAAGGCGGCTCCGCCACCTCCACCCGCCTGCGTGGCGAGCCCAACGCCTACAACCGAATCACGATTGAAGCCGATGGCAGCGCCCATATCGAGGGGCGCGTCTGGGATGGCTCTGGCTGGGTGACTGACAAGGCGCACGCCATCCGCCTGGACGCCCCGCCCGACCGTGGGATGGGTCTTGACCCATCACTGTGGCCGCGACCTTCGATGACAAGGCCGCCAAAGTGATGGGTCAAGACCCATCCTACGGTTGCAGGCTGGGGGAGACAGCATGTCTCCCCCAGCCTGCCTTACTGAAAGCTTCCAACGAGCTGATAGATCGTCCCGAACCCGATGCCGTACTGGCCCTGTTGGGTCGCGCCGTATAAATTGCCCTTCCCATCGCTGGTCAGGCCACCATGCGGGAAGGCTGGCGGCAGGCTGATCACCTGCGTGACCGCAGCGGCGGGTTTGAGGTGCACCTTGAAAGCACAGGAGGGCTGAGAACCCGTGCCATAGAAATTATTGCTGGCACCGGCCAGCAACGTCGCTTCCGGCGAGCCGCACACCGCCGGGTCGAACGTCCCGATGGCGCTGAAGCTCCAGCTTCCCTTCACCTGTTTGCCGCTGAAGATGGTGGCCGTGCTCACACCATTGGCGTTGCTGGCACCCGGCGTGGTGCCGATCATCGTGCCGTCCTTGGCGAAGGCGACACCGGCCAACGGGCTTGCCCCGGTAGCACCGCCGGCGAAGTCGAGCAGCGCGCTGAACTTCCATTTCTGCTTGGCCGTGTGCAACGTATAGAGGTTGCCGAACCTGGTCGCCCCGCCCAACGCGGTGGTGCCATACAGATTGCCGGCGGCATCGAATGCTACCCGCTCCAGCGGGAATTCACCGTCGGACCCGGTGAAATCATGGATGTCGGTCACGGTCCAGGCAGTGCCACCGCCCGATGGCGGCGTAAACTGAAACACAGCCCCGGCGAAGGACTTGCCGCCTTCGCCGCTGACGCCATAGAGATTTCCGGCAGAATCGAAAGTCAGAGGCCCGCTCACCCCCCCATACTGGCCGGACTGCAGATCACACAGCACGGTTTGCGTATAGCCCGACTTGCCGGGCGACAGTTCGAACAGCGTACCATAGCCGTTCGCGCCGCCCACGGCCGTGGTGCCGTAAAGATTGCCCTTGGCGTCGGCGACCAGGCCATGCAGCGGCGTGCCACCGTCCGCCCCGCCGGTGAAGGCATAAATCATGGTTTTGGTCCATGTCTTGCCGGTCCCGGTGGGCGGCGTCAGGCTGAACGCCTCGCCCTGGCTGTTCGGGCCACCGCCCTGGGTCAGCCCGATCAGCGTGCCATTGCCGACGGCGACAAGGTCGCCCACCGGCTGGGCGCCATCCGTGCCCCCCTTGAATGCGTAAAGAATCTTGCTCTGAGGCGCCGCACCGGCCGCACCGGCCAGCAGCAGGCCCGGACACAGGACGGCGGCGGCCAGCCGGCCGGCGCGCTTGCTGTTATGCTTTGTCATGGAAAAAACCCCTGATAATAAAACGAACATGTCAGGCGATGCACCATCATTTGGATGATTTCGCTTCGGTTATATTTTGTAGCCGCGCCTATTTCTTGAGCGCAAAGGGAACCCCCACGCCGGTGCACGGATTCCAGCCGGAGCCGACCTGGTAGAGTCCGTCGATCTGCATCTCGTTGATGCAGCCGCCACCGCTGAAACCGACGTAGCCGATAGGCCCGCCGAGCTTGGCGTAGATCGCCTGCAGCTCCGCGCGCGAAGACGGCAGGAACGAACCGGTGTTATTGACCAGGCCCGCCAGCAGCGGCGCGCCCACGCTGGTGCCGGCGAATTCGGCCCAATCTATCGTCTGGCCCATGTAAGGTGTGCTGTCATACACCCACACGCCCCCCCTGCCCTCGTTGGCCAGGACGTAATCGACCAGGCCGACATCCGGCGTGCCGCGCGCCCCGCCGACCAGGTTGGCAATCCCGTTCTGGTACGACGGACGAACAATATAAGAACTCAGCCCGCCGGCGCTGTTGCCGTTCGATGATCTGGCCGGTGTAGTCGCCGCTATCGGAACGGGTGATGTCGGCACCGCCCACGGTCACCACATCTTCGAACGCCGCCGGGGCCTCCTCGCCCGGCGCATCGCCGGCGGCGTTGAAGAACACCACGCCCTGCTGGACGAAGTATTTGTCGTCCTTGGATTCACCGACATACTCGTCGCCGCCCCAGCTGGTGGAAACCTCGCCGCCGCCGTCCGCGGCGACCAGCTTGCCGGCAAGCTGCACCGCGGCGTACAGGTCGGCATGGCTGGGGGACTTGGCCTCCACCAGATAGATCTTGGCATTCGGCGCGGCCGCATGCGCCATCTGCACGTCCAGCGATTCCTCGCCTTCCCAGGCGCCGGTGGAGTCCACCGGCGGCTTCTTGCCCTGGGCATAAACGACCTTGAAGTTCGCCGAGGTGATGGCGGGCAGGCCAAAATACTTGCTGTAAATGCCCAGATCGGTGGCGGCGGTCGGATCATCATACGCATCGACAATGGCAATCGACCGGCTGCCGCCGGTCGCCACCGTGGTCAGCGTGGCAGGGTTGCAGCCCGTCACCGTCTTCGTCAGACCATACACACACGCCAGCGACGCTGCCGTTTCCGAGGTTCCGCTGGGCTGGCTGTCGGCCGGACGGCTGGCACGGACCAGCATCTTGTAATGCGTATGCATCAGGCCGGGCTGGGGCCGGCTGGAGGGCGGGGTGACAAGGGTCAGGCCAGGGCCGACCGGCTGCCTGATCTCGGCCGGTTGCGCCGCAGCCCCCGCGGAGAACGCCAGGCTAGAGATGCAGCCCAGCAAGGCGGCCCGGCGCTTCGATATTAGACACAGCATTTTAATAAACCCCGTGAAGAATGTGTGGTAGGAAGACTGAACCGACCGCGATGCCTGACGGCAGCCCGCGGCCTGGTTGCTTCGGGATGAAAGCTGCGGCGTTCGGCGCCGCGGCAGCAACTGCGTTAATTCAGAAAAAACCAGAAAACCGTAATCAGCACCGATTCACGTCGCGCTTGCACGGCAGGCGGGATTGCAGGAGACGTACTGACGGCCAAGATGCGCCTTCGGCCAAGGCACGTATTGCCAACCCTCTCCTCGTCATGACGGGGGTGGGTCGGGCCAAGGATAAAGGTGCGGTCATGGACGGGGCACAGTCGCCCGGCAGCTACTATCTGTTCGAATTCTGCCGCCTCGACACGGTCAGCCGGACATTGACCCGCCGCGGCGTGCGGGTGCCGCTGCCGGCGCGCCTGTTCGACATTCTGCTGCTGCTGGTGGAGAATAACGGCCGGCTGGTGCTGCGGCAGGAGCTGCTGGAAACGGTCTGGTCGGAACGCACCGTCGATGACGGCAATTTGCAGCGTGCCATCTCCTCCCTGCGTGCAGCCCTGAAGGAGGCCGGGCTGGACGAGACCTGCATCGTCACCGTGCCGCGCCGTGGCTACCGGTTCGGCATGCCGGTGACGATAGAACCCAGGGAGAGCCACAGAGAGAAGCCCTGGCCCGACACGCCGGCGGCCGTCCCCGCCGAGCCGCCGCCCCGTGTGCTGCACCTGCCGAACACCGCCATCGCCGGCATGGCCGCTGCGGCCGTGCTCCTCACCCTGATGCTATGGCGCCTGACCGCGCAGAGCCCGCCGGCCGGCGTCGCCACGCAAGCCGCCTTCTCACCGCCGCCGCGCTCGATTGCCGTGCTGCCGTTCCGCAACGCCGGCCAGGAGGCGGGCAGCGACCCCAGCCTGGATTATCTCGCCGACGGCATACCGGAGGAGCTGATCGACGCGCTTGGCCGCATCGATTCGCTGCACGTGGCGGCCCGCATGTCGGCGTTCTCTTTCAAAGGCCAGCCGGCCACCATCCAGACGATCGCCCGCGCGCTCGATGTCGGCGTGGTGCTGGAGGGCAGCGTGCAGCGGCGGGGCGGCCGCCTGCGCCTGACCGCGCAGCTTAACGACGGCAGGACCGGCTTCCAGATCTGGTCTCGCACCTATGACCGCGACCCGCACGACGTGCTGACGGCCGAAGGCGAGATTGCGGCGGAAATCGTCACCTCGCTCACCGGGGATTTGCGCGGCGATCAGTTGGCACGGCTCGGCCAGGGCGGCACGCCCAATGCCCGCGCCTTCGATGCCTATCTCACCGGCATGGCGCAGATGGGCCTGGCGAACGAGGACGCCTACCGGCGCGCCGCGGCCGCCTTCACCGATGCCGCGACACTCGATCCCAACTACGCCGAGGCGTTCGTGCAGCGTGCCATGGCGCGGACCTATGGCGCCCTGACCGACAGCTCGCCAGACCCTGCCGCGGCAGGGCGGCTGCTGGACCTGGCGCTGCACGATGCCGAGCACGCGGTGGCGCTGGCCCCCGCCCTGGGCCAAGCGCATGCCACGCTGGGGTATGTGTTGAAATCCCGGCTGTCGGATTTGCCCCGCGCCGGCCACGAATATGACCAGGCGGTCGCGCTGGCGCCCAACGATGCCGCCACGCTGATGATGTACGGCTTCTTCAAGCTGGAAATCTGGGGCGATGCCGCCAGCGCCGTGGCGGCCGCACGGCATGCCGCGGAGCTCGACCCGCTGCGGCCGATGTCCTACCGTTTTCTCGCCGAGGCTTTGAGCTACGCCGGGCGCTTCAGCGAGGCCATGGAGGCATTGGAGCACGCAAGGCATCTGCAACCCGCCGACCCCGACCAGGACCGGATCTATCTGGCGCAGGTGCAGATTGCCGAAGGCGATGCCGCGGCGGCCGAGCAGACCTGCCGCGGCCACGAGCATTACCGCGACCTGACCTGTCTTGCCTGGGCCGACCATGTGCTCGGCCAGCAACCGGCCGCGGAGGCGGCATTGTCACGCCTGCAGGCCGCGCTGGGCGACAACGGCGCCTATCTGTACGCCGGCATCTGCGCGAGCTGGGGCCGCCAGGCCGCGGCGCTGCGCTGGCTGCAGAAAGCCTATGAGCTGCACGACCCCGGCCTGGTCAGCATCAGGATCAATCCGTGGCTGATGCCGCTGCATGGCACCTCGGAGTACAAGGATCTTATTGCGAAACTCGGACTGCCGGCATGATCGCATGGCAGGCTCGGCACAGGCCGTAGCCCGTCATGAAGCGAAGCGGAATGCGGGGACGCGGGGCTGGTCAACCTCAAACGGTCACGCGCTAAAACTTCACCGTAAACGTCAGCGCCGCCGAAAAATCCACCGTCGAGCCCGCCCCCTGCGCTGCGGTGGCCGAGACTCCCGCCTGGATACCGATCAGCACATGCCCATCCAGCCCAGGGACCGCATACTGCACCTGTCCGCCCGCCCCCACCTGCCCGGTCGGCGCCCACTCCAGCCGGCTGGTCGCCGTCTGCTGCGCGCGCGACGCACCCACCAGCGCCTGGAATTGCGGCCCGGCCTGCAAGGCGCCGTCCAGAAAGCTCCACACCCACGCCACCTGCGCGCCGGTAAAACCGCTCTGGTTGGTCAGGTGCCCGCCCTTGTCATCGGCAAACCAGGTCGCCTGGCCGAGCACCGAAATCTCCAGCCCCGACTGATTCTCCGCATGATACTCAAAAGTGATCTGCCCGGTCAGCGTCTGTGCCGGCTGATCCACCGTGGTGCTG
>Ga0116227_10015006_pt1 | contig 11585 bp, 9 predicted proteins | sample S1TSphgellanicum_FD_89693 | JGI IMG/M metagenome (GOLD analysis project Ga0116227, IMG submission 89693) | Host-associated microbial communities from peat moss isolated from Minnesota, USA - S1T2_Fb - Sphagnum magellanicum MG | ecosystem: Host-associated > Plants > Peat moss > Unclassified... | reverse complement strand
GTCGTCGATGATCGCCGCGGCGTTCGCGAAGGGCTCATTCTCGAGCACCCAGCCGGCAAGGTCGCGAGCGGTCGAGAGATAGCGCGGACGAGGATCGTGGCCGTTCTCTTTGCCGGTACGGCCACCGCTTTGCACCAGGAGCCACTCATCGCGCTTGAAGAGAAAGTCGACGCCCGCGGTGTAACACGAAAGACGCTGCGGAACGTCTCTAAATGGATACATCGGAACGTCGCGCAACGCGAGTTGAGAAATCATTGGCCCGGTCATCGCTACGTTGCGGGGCCGCAATAACGTTTGGGGCGTATAACCGAGATCGCGCGCCGCCGCCCCGACGATCGGGTCGGAATCGTATGCCGCGAACGGAACGTCACGCGCGAGCGCGAGCCACGCGAGTTCGATCGCTTCGCGCGCCTGTTCGGAACTCGCGATCCTCGGTGCGGGTGCGAGCGTGATTCCGCGCGGATCACACCCAGCGACGACGCACTCGTCTCCGAGCGCGTACTCGAGCAGGTTGCGGTTGATGCCTTCGATCTGCGGATCGAGAAGCGTCGCATCGCGAGCCGCGATCGCGCGCGCGTATGAAGCGTAGGTTTGCCCATCTACGCGCCCATTCGGCGAACGGGGGAAGCCCTTCGCATACGTGACCACCACGCCCGAAGCGTCGTATCGTTCCGCATCCCCGTTGCCGACGCTGGCGCGGAATGCTGCCCGGTCCGCCGCCGCGGTCTTGACGCGCCGATCGTAGGCACGTATGGCATCTGGCGGATCGGCTGCCGGCGACGTCGCGGATACCTGATCCGCCGCCGCCCGACCTGGCAGCAGTCCGAATCCCGCACCAAGACTTCCCGCTCTGACGAGGAACCCACGTCGTCCGATCATACAGCCCATTCATTCTGCGATAGCATTCGTCTGCAGCCGACACTCCCTAAACCAAGCGTCCGTGAAAGGCTTTGCGCCGACTTCGTGTCGCAACCATTTGACGGCCGCGTTCGCAAACATGCACCGCTTCCGCACTCCGCAGCGCCGTGAGTGTGCCGTACGCAGAGGCAAGTGTTTCTCGTGCGAGCGCTGAACCCCCGGCGATATGACTCGACGCCTCCACACGTTCGTTTCCGTTGCATTTTCCTTCGTTTTCGCGCTGGTCGCATCCGCGCGTGCCGATGACCCGTCGATCCCGATTCCAACAGGATCCACGGCCGTCACACACCACCGGCTCGAACTCGACGGCCGCACCCTGCACTACAGCGCGACGGCCGGGCGGATCACGCTGCTGGACAAGGACAACGCTCCCGCCGCCAGCATCTTCTCCGTCGCTTACACGCTCGACGGCGCGCCGCACGGGTCGCGCCCGGTTGCCTTTCTCTGGAACGGCGGACCGGGTTCGTCGACCTTGTGGCTGCACATGGGGTCGTTCGCGCCGCTACGGGTTGCGACCAACGGCACCGGAACGATCGTGCCTCCGTCGCATATGGAGCCCAACGACGGCACGCTGCTCGGCAGTACGGACCTCGTCTTCATCGATGCGCCCGGCACCGGCTATAGCCGGCTCGTCGGCAAAGCGCACAAGGATCAGTTCTACGGCGTCGACCAGGACGCGCGCGCGTTCGCTCAGTTCATCGAACGCTGGCTCGGCGCCAACGACCGCTGGGGCTCGCCCAAGTTTCTGATCGGCGAATCGTACGGCACGACCCGTGCGGCCAACGTCGTCGACCGGTTGCAGATCGACGGCGTCGGCGTGAACGGCGTCGTGCTGATCAGCTCCGCGCTCGACCTCTCGTCCCTCGATCCGGCTTTGCCCGGCAACGATACCTCGAACATCTCGTTTCTTCCGACCGAAGCGGCCGTGGCCTGGTATCACAACGCGCTTCCGGGAGCGCGCCCGCCCGAGCTGGCACCGTTCCTGGATAGCGTGCGCGCCTTCGCAAGCGGCCCGTACGCATCCGCGCTCCTACGCGGTGACGCGCTCGACGATTCGACCCGCCGGCAACTGGCGGAACAGTTGCACGGATTCATCGGTCTCGATGTAGCGTACATCGAGCGGGCCGATTTGCGCATCGACCCCACCCGCTTCGAAAAAGAGCTACAACGCGGCAGTAGCGGTCGCATCACGGGCCGGCTCGACGGCCGCTTCAACGGCTTCGACATCGACCGCAACGCCGACTCGCCGAGCTACGACCCCACGCTCGATGCGTCGATTCAGGATGCGTTCGTGAGCGAATTCAACCGCTACGTCCGCGACGATCTCGACTTCAAGACCGACGACCGGTACTTGCCGACCAACTACGGTGAAGTCGGGGGCGCTTGGAATCTCACGCGTGACGCCGGCGACGTCGGATTGGGAAACGTCCAATTGCCCAACGTCTTGCCCGATCTCGCACAGGCGCTCTCGCGTAATCCATCGCTTCACGTTTTCTCCGCGAATGGCTATTACGATCTCGCGACGCCCTTCTTCGGTACCGAACTCGGGCTCCACCACTTGGGAATCGATCCGGCCCTGCGCGGCAACGTGACCTTCGGGTATTATCCCTCAGGCCACATGATCTACCTCGAGCCGGTGTCACGTCGAAAACTCCGCGCCGACATCGAGTCCTTCATCGCCGGCTCAACGCGGCCCGGCACCAAGTAACGGATCAGGGCCCTTGGTCTTAGCGCGTGGGATCCGCTCCATAGGTCGATCCCCCTGTTGCGGGCAGACGGATGCTCCCATCAGAACAGCAATTCGTTCGCGCCCCGCTTGGGCCGCAAGCGCGAGCTACCGCGTTGAGCCGTGTCTAGTCGGCGATTCGTCGCGTGCCTCTAACGCGGCTAGCCGTGCCCCGTCGCGAGCGCGCTGCGCTTGGTCTCGGGCGAATTCGTTTCGAAGTTCCGACCACCGCGCCTCGTCGCGCGCGCGCACCGCTTGCTCTCGAGCCAAGCGGCTTCGCAAATCCGCGTTCTCCGCGTGCAACGCTTTAATGGCGGCTAGCGCCACGCCGTCTTCGTCGATGCTCGTGATGTGGCGGTCATCCTCGCCGACGCCGAAGGCGGCGTAGAAATCCTGGGCCATCGGGCCGACGTGGCGCACGCCGTGCTCGGCCGTATAGCTCCACTCACTCACCGGTAATGCCGCGACCTTTTCCAGCACGGCGGCGTCGTCGAGCGGCGTCACGTTGCTTTTCAGCCGGCGGTCGCTCACGCTACCCCACGTCCCCGAGTTGGGTGCGAGCTGCGCGCCGATCGTCGCCGCCGAGTTTGAGTACAACACGTAGCCGCCAGACGCGCGCGCCTTGAACTGATAATTCGCCGTCGACTGCAACGCCGTATTATTCGAGTTATCGTTCCATACGAACGAACCGGTATTGCGTGCCTTTGCATTGCTGCCCGCGGCAAAGCTGCCTACGCCGTCAGCCGCGTTATCGTACCCGCCGGGAATGGTCGCGTACGTCGACTGGGCCGTATTATCGGCACCACCGCCGACGACGGAAGAAACGCCTTTCGCGGTATTATGCTCGCCGCCATCGACCACACTGTAGAGGCTGCCTGCCGTATTGGCATCGCCGCCCGCGATGACGCCGTACGTCGCGGCTGCAGCGATGCTATTGCTTTGACCGCCGCCGATGAAGGCCTCCGTCCCAGCGACGTTGTTATTATCTCCGGCGCCGATGAACGAATCCGTACCGGAGGCCGCGTTCACCTGTTTTGCTTTCGCACCGTTCCATCCGCCGGCGCCAACGAACGACCCGTTTCCGGAAACGTAATTCAGAAAACCGGCTCCGATAAATGCGACGTTCGCTCCAATCCCAGTATTCACATCGTATCCACCCCCGATGAACGAGTAATCCCCGGACGCCGTGTTACTGTAGCCGCCCGCTACGAACGAAGAGTTTCCGTAGGTGGTGTTGCCGTCGCCCGCACCAACGCCCGAGATTGGTCCCCTAGCAGCGTTGAACTCTCCGCCGCCAATGAACGCGTTGCCCGACGTGGTCACATTATCATAGCCCCCGCCGATGAATTCGGCGCTACCGCTATCGGTGGGGGAAAGAATAACATTGTATTCGCCGTCGCCGACGCCCGAATCAGGGTCGCAGGCATAGTTTGCTACCCCGCCGCCGACGAAGGAGCCGGTGCCCTCGGTGCAGCTGAAAAGCGGTTTCTTTCCGTGCACGCTCGCTGACGATTCTGCGAATACTCGATGGGCGTTCGGGACCGGCGCGGCCGAAACTCGCCTCTCACTCGGCGCGCCCGCGGCGACGAAACCGATCCCAAGGCCGGCAGCCACCAAGCGATAGGAAACAGATGCGATCTTCACGAGCGAAGTCCCCTCAACAATCGACAGACGATAGCAGTGTCGTAAACCTATCGCGTAGAGTTTTGTCGTCCCATCAGCGACTCGACGCGCAACTCAAGCGATGCGAGGCGTGCCTCATCGCGCGACTCAAAGGATGCCAAGTGCGCCTCCTCAAGCGATTTCTGCGCGGCCAATTGTGCCTGGTCGCGGGCGCGTAGCGCTTGGTCGCGCGCCAGCCCGTCCCGCAGTTTCGCGTTTTCTGCGTGCAGGGCAAGATTCTCCGCGTGCAGGGCCTTGATCGCCGCGAGCGCAACGCCGTCTTCGTCGATGCTCGCGATGTGGCGGTCGTCCTCGCCGACGCCGAAGGCTGCGTAAAAATCTTGGGCCATCGGGCCGACGTGGCGCACGCCGCGTTCCGCCGTATAGCTCCACTCGGTCACCGGTAATGCCGCGACTTTCTCCAGCACGGCAGCATCGTCGAGCGGCGTCACGTTGCTTTTCAGCCTGCGGTCGCTCGCGCTAGCCCACGACCCCGAGTTGGGTGAGAGCTGGGCGCCGATCGTCGCCGCCGCGTTCGAGTAAAGCACGTACCCGCCCGCGGCGCGCGCCATAAACTGATACTTCGCCGTCGAGTACAGCGGGGACGTGCTCGCATCATCGCTCCAGACAAAGGATCCGGCGTAGCGCGCCTTCGCCTGGCTTCCCGCCGCGAAGCTGTCCTGCCCCGCAGCCGCATTGTCATAGCCGCCGGGGACCGTTGCGTGCGTGCCGGATGCGGAGTTATAGGCGCCGCCACCGATGGCGGACGAGGCGCCGGATGCGGTATTGTACTCGCCGCCACCCACCGAGCCATAGAGGTTGGCGGCGGCATTCTTATTGCCGCCCGCGATGACGGCGTACATCGCCGCAGCACCGATGCTATTGCTCTGGCCTCCGCCGATGAACGCCTCGGTTGCAGCGACGGTATTTTGATCGCCGGCGCCGATGAACGAATCGGTACCCGAGGCCTGGTTTCCAGGTATCGACCCGGGATTAAAAATCAGCCCGTAGTTGTATCCGCCGGCGCCGACGAACGAACCCTTTCCGGAGGCATAGTTCCAATCCCCCGCTCCAACGAATGCGAAATTCGCTCCAGCAGAAGAACTCTCGCCTGCTCCGACGAACGAATAGTATCCGGACGCCGAATTATAAGCGCCGCCGCCTATGAACGAGTAGGCCCCGGAAACGGTATCAGAGGTGCCGGAACCGACTCCCGCGCTGGGTTCGCTAACTATATTGTTCGTGCCGGCGCCGATGAACGACTCGCCCTGCGTAATCGAATTGCCGGCGCCCGCGCCGATGAATGAGTATCCTTCGATTCCCGAGCCGGACTGGATTACATTACCCAGGCCATCACCGACGCCCGAATACTGATCGCAGGCGTAATTCCCCGAGCCCCCGCCAACGAACGACGTGGCGTCCGTGCTGCAGGTGGCGAAAGGCCGCTTACGGCGCACGATCGCTGAGGATCCGGCAGGCGCGCGATGAAAGGTCGGGGCGGGTGCCGCCGAGATTCGCATTTCAACGTTCGGCACACCGGCAACGACGCCGATCACCAATCCGGCAGCGGCAAGACGATAAGATAAGATTCGCAAAAAAGGTCCCTTCAACATCGTGACAAACGATGCCGTTAGCTTAGCGGGCATGCGTCCAAGGAGCGTCCAAGCAGCAGGGCACCGAAATCCGATGCCGGCGCCGGGCCGCGTAGGGGATCAAGGGCTACCGCGTCGTGCCTGGTCGTCCCATGAGCGATTCAACGCGGGACTCGAGCGCGGCCAAGCGTGCCCCCTGGCGCGCGCGATCTCGACCGAAGCTGGCCCGAAGTTCTGCCCAGCGCGCTTCGTCGCGTGCCCGCAACGCCTGCTCTCGCGCCAAACCGGATCGGACGTCGGCCAAGCGCGCGTGATCGCGCGCCAAAGCGTCCCGGAGACCCCCGTTCTCGCCCTCAAGTGCGCCGTTCTCCGCGTGCAGGGCCTTGATCGCCGCCAGCGCCACGCCGTCTTCGTCGATGCTCGTGATGTGGCGGTCGTCCTCACCGACGCCGAAGGCCGCGTAGAAGTCCTGGGCCATCGGGCCGACGTGGCGCACCCCGCGTTCGGCCGTATAGCTCCACTCGCTGACGGGTAAGGACGCGACCTTTTGCAGGACGGCGGCATCGTCGAGCGGGGTAACGTTCGTCTTCAGACGGCGATCGCTCACGCTGCCCCACGTCCCCGAGTTGGGTGCCAGCCGAACGCCGATCGTCGCCGCCGCGTTTGAATAGAGCACGTACCCGCCCGAAGCGCGCGCGATGAACTGATAGTTCACCGTCGATTGCAATGCCGTAGTGCTCGCGTTATCGCTCCATACGAACGAGCCGTTGTTGCGCGCCTTTGCGTTGGTGCCCGCGGCAAAGCTCCCGATGCCATCGGCCGCGTTATCGTACCCACCGGGTATGGTCGCATAGGTCGCCCGTGCCGTGTTATCCGCACCACCAGCGACGACCGACGAGGCGCCGGTCGCGTTATTGGACTCTCCACCACCGACCGCGCCGTAGAGGTTGCTCACGCTATTATGAGCGCCGCCCGGGATGACGGCGTACGTCGCGGCGGCAGCGATGCTATTGCTCTGACCGCCGCCGACGAACGCCTCGGTTGCGGCGACGCTATTTTGATCGCCGTCGCCGATGAACGAATCCGTGCCGGAGGCCTCGTTTGCCGGAAACGTGCCGGATTTTGCGGCGTAAGCGTATCCGCCGCCGCCAATGAACGAACCGTCTCCGGACGCCTCATTCTCAGCCCCCGCTCCTACGAACGCCTGAAAGCCGGATGCGACACTCGATTGGCCCGCACCGACAAATGAAGCGAATCCCTCAGCGTTGTTACCGCCACCGGCGCCGACGAATGCCTCTCCCGCCGTAACGGAATTGGTGTTTCCGGCGCCAATGAACTCATCTCGGCCACCATTCCCGGGCGTTTGGATCAAATTGAACTCGCCGGCTCCGATCGCCGAATTGCCGTCGCAGGCATTGTTGCCGGTCCCGCCGCCAACGAACGACAGGGCGCCCGCGTTACATACGAAGTCAGCAGGCCGCTTACGGCGGCCGGCCGCCGTCGATGCTGCGAACGCGTGGCTGACGCGCGGGACAGGCGCCGCCGAAACGCGCATTGCGCCGATCGGCGTGCCTCCGGCGACCACACCGACCGCCAACCCGACAGCGGTCAAACGATAAGAAAAAGATAAGATCCTCACAGGCGTGGGCCTCTCAATTCCTAGAAAGCCAATGCTTCGCATCATACCCGCCTGCAGAATGCCGGTCAAGCTCAGTAATTCAAGCACTAAAAGATAAGAAAAAGGTAAGGTGCCCGCTACGGTAGGCCGGCGCCAAGAAAAATTTCGATCCGTACCACGTTCCGATCCGTACCGCGTAAATAGTGCATCCATCACATCGAGAGGCCGAGAGCAATTGTCGCGCGATTTGCGCGCGGGTGCGTGAAACGAACTCGACATAAGTTCCGCTCTTTGTTAGCGGAACTTCGATCGCTGGAAAATCCGTCGAACGCGGTATTTCCGCCGGATCGTCAGCGCTCGTGCGAGTCGATGACGATCGGCGTACGCCGGGGTCGGGGTATGCCGGTCACCACGGGCGCGGGAGCCGGCGTTTCCTGCGGCGCGAACGTGACGAAGGGGCCTGGGCCGGGCGTCCAGGGCCCGGCCGGCGACAGCGTCGCGAGCGGCTCGGGCGACAGCGAGACATGCAGCGTCTTGGTGGCACTGTCGAAGTCCACGTTCGCACCGAGGTCGCGCGCAACGGCCGCCAGCGGGATAAAGGCCTCTCCACCACGGAGGTACGGCGCGATGGGCAACGACTCCACGGCCAGGCCCGAGCGAGCGACTTGGGATCCGATGGAGACGGTCACCGATCGCCGGCCGCGTTCGAACAGGAAGCGCAAACCGTTCTGGTCGGGCTCGATTCGCTCGGCGATTGCGGCCAGGTACGGCTCGAGCGGAGCGACGACGACTCCGTCACGTAAACGAGCCGCGACCGTACCGTCTACCGGCGCCCCGTCGATCAGGATCGTGACGATCGCCGCCGCGATCATCGAGGAGCCGGCGTGCGCCGGCTGATCGCCGTCTTTCGAAAAGCCGGCGTCCGGTTCTCTCGCGACGGCTGCGCGTTTCTGGCCCAGGCGATCGCGTTCAACGCGATCTTCGCGATCTTTCCGCTAGCGATTCTGATCGTGGCGGTGCTCGCTTTCGTGTACGGTGACGACGCCGGCCAAAGCCGGGCGGGAGCGCTGATTTCGAGCCTGGCGCCGAGCGTACAGGGCATCCTCTCGGAAAACGTCGAGCACGTCGTCCGCTTTCGCGGTCTCTCGGGCGCGTTCGCCCTAATCGCGTTGCTTTGGAGCGGCAAGAATCTCTTTCAGGCGCTCGCGTACGCGCTAAATCGGGCCCTGGACGTACCCGAGGGACGCTCGCTGCTCGTCGACATCGTGGTGGCCCTGATCATGCTGCCCATTCTGGGGGTCATTTTCACCCTCGCGACCGCCGTCCCGCTCGTGATCTCGTTCGTGGTGCAGTACGGCGGACTTCGTCACGCCGAACTCTTTTCGGAGCTCGTCGGTTACGGGACGAGCATCATCCTGATTTTCGTCGTGACGATGGTTCTGTATACCTACTTGCCGAACCGTAAGGTCCGGCCCGCATTTGCCGTCCCCGGGGCCATCGTCGTGACGATCGCCTGGGAGTTCGCGCAAATCGCGTTCGCGCTCTACTCAACGCACGTCAACTTCCGCCACGTCTACGGGGCGCTCGCGGCCTTCGCACTTCTCCTGGTTTGGTTTTACTACATGGCTACAATATTTCTCTACGGTGCCGAGTTCAGCGCCGAATGGTCGCGACGCGACGCATGAGGCGACTCTCGCGCGGCCTGCCCGCGGCCCTGGCGCTGATCTTCGCCCTGATCGGCGCGACACCCGATCCGTACCCGGCCCCGTCGGTCGTCGTCTACCCGTTGACCGTCTCCGGCGGGGGCGATCCGAGCGGCGAGGTCGGCAGCAACATCGCCGTGCTGATCTCGAATAAGCTCGCCGACCTCGGCGGGTTGAGCGTGAAACCTTACGTTCCCGGCACGACGCGCGCGCAATACCTCGACGCCGCGATCAAGGAGGGGGCGGACTACTACGTCACGGGCTATCTCACACCGGTCGGGACGGACGTGTCGATGATCGTTCAGATCGTCTCGACGTACAGCGGGAGCGTCGTCTTCAGCACGACCGCGATCGCGCGAACCTTTGCCGACGCGGTCGGCCAGGCCGACGTCGTACGAGCGGCGATCCTGCGCCACGCCGGGCGCGGCTTCGCCGCGATCGAAGCGCCCGCGCCGGCTGCCTCGCCGACGACGGCACCGATCGCGAACGACGGCCGCGTCAACCTCACCAAAGCCCTGGGCCGCCACCACCGGCGCGACGCCGCCACTCCGGCGCCGAGCGCATCACCGGCGTCCGGCCCGGCGGCATCCGCTGGCTCGTTGCCGGCTCCCGCGGCATCACCGGCGACAGCCGTGAAACCGGCTCCGGCCGCTTCGTCGGCTTCCGCGCCGTCGGCGGCCCGCGTCAGCCTGATCACCGCTCCGCACCTTGGGAACGTGCTCGTCCTCGAGGCGGCGGGCAGCGCGGACGCGGCAACCCTGGGCTACGCCTCGGTTGCGCTCGCCGGGGCGTTTCGCAGTAAAGGGATCGGCGGGGGGCTCTTGCCGGCAACGGTCGAGCAGGGGATCGTGCATGCGGCCGAGCTGTGTTCGGCCAACGCGGGTTCGCGCGCGCTGTACGCTCCGACCGTATCCTTCGGTCGCGACCCCAAGGGTGGCCAAACCGTCGAGTTCGACGTCGCCGTCTACGACTGCAACGCCACGCTCGTTGGGAGCCGGCGCGTCGCCACCCCGGTACCCGCGCGCGGCGGCATCAATTCGGCCATCGACCGCGCGGCGGGCAAGCTCGTCGACGGCTTCGTTAAGGGAACGCGCTAGCGCCGCGGCACCGAAAACCGCTCGCGCTGCGGAAATGGAGCGCCTACGGGCGCCTCACCTGCGCCCGCTAGCGAGCACCGGGAGGCTCGAGCAAACCATCGGGCAGACTGGTCACGATCGTGCCCGCCTCGAGATCGATGCGGCGCACGAAGGCTTTGACCAGCGGCACGAGCGATTCGCCGATGCCGACGACCAGGCAATCCTGAGCCGGAAAGTGGCGCACGCCGGTCACCGCGCCGAGTTCGCGGCCGGCTTCGTCGACCAGACGCAACCCGACCAGGTCCGCGTCCAGGTACTCGTCGGGCCCGAGCTCCGTTTCGGGTTGCTCCGCATAGAGCTCCGCACCCGACAGCGCCCGCGCCGTCTCCGGCGAATCGATCCCCTCGAAGGCCAGCAGCAGCTTCTCGTGATGGCGCCGCACGCTGCGGCAGCGCAATTCACGCGCGCCGGGCGCCGCCCCCAGCGCATAGCTCCGGCCCACCGCGAAGGCGCCGGCGCCCGCCGGCGCCGGCCGGCACTTCAGCTCGCCGCGCACGCCGAACACGCCGGTCAGGCGGCCGACCACGACTTTCATGGATGGCGAGCGCGCCCTATGACTCCTCGCCGGCCTCGGCCGAAGCGATCGTTTCGCCCGGCTCGGACGCCGCCGCCGTTTCGCTCTCGTCCTCGTCTTCGTCATCTTCGGCATCGACGATGTCGACCGTGACGCGGCCCTCCGCGCCGGCGCGCACGATCGTGCGCAGCGCTTGCGCGACCCGGCCGCCGCGGCCGATCACTTTGCCCAAGTCGTCCGGGTCGACTTCTAATTCCAGGACGGCGCCGCGTGCATCGGGGTGCAACTCGACGAAGACGGCATCCGGCTTACTTACCAATTTTTTCGCGAGGAAGGTCAGCAGCTCGACGGCGCGCGGGTGCGCGATTTCCGCCGGCAACGGATCGCGCTTGACGGCTTCGAAGCGACGGCGTGGACCGCGCGTCGCCGCCGCGGTGCGGTCCACGGCTGCCTCGGGATCGGGCGGACCACTACGCGGGCGACGCCGCGCGGGACGTTCGTCCTCGGGCTCGATTTCATCGTTGATGATCTCGCCCGTCGCGATCTTTCGCGCGCCGAGCGTGGACTTGCGCTCTTCTTCCTCGCCCCCTTCGTCTCCGAAGAGGCCGAACTCGTCGTCGAAGGCGCTCATCGCTTAGCCCTCGCCTTTTTCGTTCTTGGGCCGCCGCTTGGTGACCGGAATGTGGCCGCGCTCGACCAGCCCGCGCTCGGCCAGC
>Ga0116227_10015005_pt1 | contig 11585 bp, 8 predicted proteins | sample S1TSphgellanicum_FD_89693 | JGI IMG/M metagenome (GOLD analysis project Ga0116227, IMG submission 89693) | Host-associated microbial communities from peat moss isolated from Minnesota, USA - S1T2_Fb - Sphagnum magellanicum MG | ecosystem: Host-associated > Plants > Peat moss > Unclassified... | reverse complement strand
TTAGAGCCATGATGCACTTATCGCAACCGCAATGCTGTTGCGCAGCACGGGCGTCGACTCAAGCAAAATGCGGTATGCCCGATAATCCGGCTGTGTAGACGTTCAAACTGCGGGGGGACTGATTCATGCCGGAGACGAGTTGGCAAAGCGGACCGCCCAATTCAGCATCGGCGGCGCGATGATCGACGTCGACGAATTCGAGCGCGCCAAGCAAGGGGAGCAACAGGCGATCGAGGCGAAGCTCGCTGCGGAAGCCGCGAATCGAGCAAAGAGCCAGTTTCTGGCTCATATGAGTCATGAAATCCGCACTCCCATGAACGGCGTCATCGGCATGTCGGAAATACTGGCCGCGACACCGCTGACGGATGAACAGCGCCAATACGTGGACATCATCCGGGGTAGCGCCCAAGCCTTGCTTTCGCTCATCAACGATGTACTCGATTTGTCGAAGATCGAAGCGGAGCGGTTGGAACTCGAGGAAGTCGAATTCGACGTGCGCAAGGTGATCCACGAAACATCCTGCGCCAACGCATTGCAAGCGACCTTGAAAAATATCGAGATCATCGGCAATGTCGATGTGGAGATACCCGCCATCGTGCGCGGCGACCCGGATCGCTTGCGCCAGATCCTGATGAATCTTCTCGGCAATGCGATCAAGTTTACGCAGTCGGGCCACATCATCGTCAATGCGCGGCACGTAGGCCATGACTTGAGTCACGTCACGCTGCGCATCGAGGTCACCGATACCGGTATCGGCATCCCCCCGGATCGACTCGACCGCTTGTTCAAGCCTTTCTCACAAGTCGACGCGTCGACCACGCGGCAATACGGCGGCTCCGGGCTTGGGCTATCGATCGTCAAGCGGCTTGCGCAATTGATGGGCGGCGACGCGGGCGTGAGCAGCCGGGTCGGCGAAGGTTCGCTCTTTTGGGTCACCGTGAACGTCGCGACGGTGGCGTCACAGCCCGACATTCAAATCGTGGGCGCGGGCAAACGCGTGCTCATCGTCGATGACAATCACGCGAGTCGGAACAGCTTGGAGATCAAACTGGGACTGTATGGCTTCGAGACGGTTGCAGTGCGCAGCGTCGATGAAGCGATGCGCCACCTCGCGCAAGATCCCTGCTTCAGCCTCGTGCTGGCCGACGAATGGATGCCAGGGCGGGGTGGGCTCGATCTGCTCGACGCTTTGCGCGCCGATCCGAGATTCGCGGCCATGCCGTTCGTCTTGCTGTCCCTCATCGGCGCGGTACGCGACGACGGCCGGCGGTCAAACCGACCTGATGCGATTGCCCCGAAGCCTGCGCGCAGTTCAGCCCTCGTTGCCATCTTGGACGGGGTTCTCAATGGCAACGCGCCACCACCGGTCAACCCGCCTGAACGCCGGCAACCGGACCGGACATTCCCCAGCGCGCGTATTCTCTTGGTGGAGGACAATCCGGTCAATCAGATGGTCGCGCAGCGCATGCTGCGGACTCTCGCGGTCCAAGTGACCACGGCCGCCAACGGCATGGAGGCGCTCGAGCGGCTGGCCGAGTCGAGTTTCGACCTAGTGTTGATGGATTGTCAGATGCCGGTGATGGACGGCTTCACCGCATCGCGGCGAATCCGCGCAAGCGAGCAAGCCAGCGGCAAGCGCCTGCCGATCATTGCGCTGACGGCGAACGTCATGACGGAGGATCGCGTCGAATGTGCCGCCGCCGGCATGGACGCTCATTTGGCAAAACCGATCGACCCCGTCAAGTTGGCTGAACACCTCAATCGGTTCTTGAGCCGCGTGCACGAGGGCGCGTGATCGATGGTGCCGGGCGGTCCGTCATGGCCGCAAGGCCGACTCCCGCCTCCGCCGCTCGATGCTGCACCGCCCGAACCGCATCGCTCAATGCACCGAGGTGGCGCTTGACGGCCTCGGTCAGGGTCATGGTCTTCGACTTCCACGTCAGGTTGATGCAGCCGAGAACGTGACCGTTCACCCGGATCGGCATCGCGATGGAATTGCGCCCGTCGTCGGACTCCCGCCGCGGCTTCGAATAGTTGCCGCCGAAATCCGGATCGCGGGCGCTGTAGCCTCGCTGCCGAGTGGTTTGGACCATGCGGCGCATCCAAGCGGCATCTTGGGCGTGCTCATCACCGGGTTGATTTCGCAAGCGCAGTCGGTTGAGAACGGTTTCGTACTCGCGCTCCGGGCAGAACGCAAGGTAGGCGCGTCCCGATGCGGACAGCAACATGTTGGCGCGAAAACCGATCGGTCCCAGCGGTATGTCATCGAAATAGGATTTCGGCTGATTGGTTTCGATCACCTCGACGTGATCCAAGCGCGGTATCGTCAGCACCGAGGGCCAACTGACGCGCCGGCACAGGTCCTCGAGCACGGGCGACGCTATTTCCACCAACCAATCGGCATCGTCGAGCAGTTCACGCTGATGCAGCGAATGGCTGGCCAGATAGGCGCCGTCGACCATGCGTTGCCAAACCATGCCGTGACCGTGCAGGGTATGCAGGATGCGAGTCAAGGTGCTCTTCGACAGTCCGGTGGTGCGATGCAGGTCATGCAGGCTCGCGGCACGCATGGCTTGCAACGCTCGCAGCACGTCGAGTCCACGCGATAAAGCGTGGATGGTCTTGACCTTGTAGTCGCGCACAGCGTGTCCCCGTCGCGTTGACGATGCCGTCAACGAGATGCCAACTTTTCACCCAGTGAAAACTTACCACGAATCGATTCCTTACGGATTCGATTTGACGGAGTATCCACGCGGTAATTAGAGAATGATGCGACCCCGACGGTGGGCGCACGATAAGCGACCGCCGCAGGTGCCCTTAAGGACACCGCGAAGACGGCGGCGCTCAATGCGGCGGGAGAGATTATCGTCCATGGTGAATCTGGCTGGACCCAATATGGTAAGCGAAGGCGAGCTCCTCTGGACTCCGACCGAGGCGCAGCGCGCCCGCACCAATCTCGCAGCCTACCAGCGCTGGCTGCAAACACATCGCGACCTGCACTTCGCGGACTACGGATCGCTGTGGGAGTGGTCGGTACGCGAGATCGAATCGTTCTGGCAGTCGCTGTGGGACTATTTCGACATCCGTGCGTCCGTGCCGCCGCGGGCCGTCCTCGCCAGCCGGCGAATGCCGGGTGCGGAGTGGTTTCCCGGATGCCGATTGAATTTTGCCGAGCACGTGCTGCGCAATGAGGTTCCCGGGGCCGCGGCACTGTTATACGTCAGCGAAACCGAAGTCCTGCGCCCACTTGCGTGGTCGGAACTGGCCGCGCAGGTACGACGCCTCGCGACCCGCATGCGTGAGCAGGGCATACGGCCGGGGGATCGGGTGGTTGCCTATCTGCCGAACGTGCCTGAGGCTGTGATCGCGATGCTCGCGACGACGGCCATTGGAGCCGTCTGGGTCAGCTGTGCGCCCGAATTCGGTGCGCGCGGCGTATTGGATCGGGTCGCGCAACTCGAGCCAAAAGTGCTGCTGTGCATCGACGGTTACCGCTACGGCGGGAAGGACTTCGACCGGCGCTCCGAGGTCCGTCAGATCGTCGCGGGGTTGCGCGACCTCGTGCTCGTCATCCATGTCCGCGGAAGGGGGTGCGCCAGTCACCCGGATGACGGGCCCGTCGTGGCGGCGCCCGGTCTGACGCGCGCCTGGCAAGACATGGTCGCGGACGACACGCACGCGGCGCAGGCTGCGCAAGCCTTGCCGGCATTTGAGTTCGAACAAGTGCCGTTCGATCATCCGTTGTGGATATTGTTCTCGTCGGGCACGACCGGATTGCCCAAGGCCATCGTGCATGGGCATGGCGGCATCCTGCTCGAAATGCTGAAACTCTTGCATCTGCAGCTCGACGTGCATCCGGGAGAGCGGATTTTTTTCTTCACCACCACGTCCTGGATGATGTGGAATTTTCTGGTGAGCGCCTTGCTCAGCAAGGCATGTCCCGTGCTCTACGACGGGCACCCCGCTTATCCCGAAGCCGACGTGTTGTGGCATTGGGCCGATGCCAGCGGCGCTTCGCTGTTCGGCGCCAGCCCCTCCTACGTCGACATGCTTGCGGCCGCGGGCGTGGTGCCGAGCGCCAAGTACCGACTGTCGGAACTGCGCACCATCATGCCGGCGGGCTCGCCCGTGACCGCGGCGCACACCGCGTGGTTCTACGAGAACGTCAAGACGGATCTTTGGGTCGCCACGGGCAGCGGCGGCACGGATTGTTGCACGGGCTTCGTCGGCGGCGTCGCCACGTTGCCGGTGTATGCCGGTGAGATTCAAGCGCCATCCCTGGGCGTGGCCGCGCGATCGTTCAACGAGCGCGGCGACAGCGTGATCGACGAGGTGGGGGAACTCGTGATCACGGAGCCGATGCCCTCCATGCCGCTGTATTTTTGGAACGACGTCGACGGCGCGCGCTACCGGGATTCATACTTCAATGCCTTTCCCGGCGTCTGGCGTCACGGCGATTACTTCCGTATCAATGCGCGGCGCGGCTGCTTCGTGCTGGGCCGTTCGGATGCGACGCTCAACCGCTACGGAGTGCGGATCGGCACCGCGGAAGTCTATCGCGCGTTGACCGCCGTCGATGCAATCCAAGATGCGCTCATCGTCAATCTGGATCTGCCGCATGGCAAGTTCTTCATGCCGTTGTTCGTCAAGCTCAAGCACGATGCGGTGCTCGATGAGCCGCTGGAGCGGCGCATCGTCGATTGCCTGCGCCGCGAGTATACGCCGCGTCACGTCCCCGACCGGATCCTCGCCGTGCCGGACATACCCATGACGCGAACGGGGAAGAAAATGGAGGTGCCCGTGCGGAGCATCCTAATGGGTTTGCCCGCCGACAAAGCGGCCAACCGCGACGTCATGGCCAATCCCGAGTCGCTGGAGTGGTTCGTCCACTACGCGAGGACCCAACATGATTATTCGATCCCGTGAATAACCCAGATGCCGCCGCCAGCGGCGGTGCAAAGGAGAGGTCATGAACGCCCGACCGCAGGTACTGATGATCATCACGCTCGACACGAAGGCTGCCGAGGCAGCCTTCGTACGCGAGACGCTGGAGGCCCATGGGGTCGGCGTCCTGCATCTCGATGCCAGCATCCGCAGAATCGTCGGGGACCCTGAGATCGGCCCTGAGGCTGTCGCGCGCGCGGCGGGTTCCTCGATCGAGGATGTGCGTGCGCTCAAGCATGAAGGAAAGTGTCAGGCCGTCATGACGCAAGGCGCGCTCGCATTGGCATCGAAGCTGCAGGCGGGTGGTGAGATCGCCGGCGTGATTGGCCTCGGCGGATCCATGGGCACCACGCTGGCAACCGCCGTCATGCGCAGCCTTCCTTACGGGCTGCCGAAATTGATGATCTCGACCATGGCCTCCGGCTTCACCCAGCCTTTCGTCGGCAATCGGGACATTCTGATGATGAACTCGGTGTGCGACATCGCAGGACTCAACACCATCACCCGCGATGTGTTTCGCAATGGGGCGATCGCGCTCGCCGCCATGGCTAAAGAGTACTCGCCGCACGTGCGCGACGACAAGCCGCTGGTGTTGGTGTCCACGCTGAGCACCATCGACAAGTGCACGGTGCGCGTGCGCGAGGCGCTGACGGCCAAAGGTTATGAGGTGATGGTGTTTCATACGCTGGGCACCGGCGGCATGACCCTCGATGACATCGTGCGCGAGCGCAACGTGACCGCCGTTGTCGACCTGTCGTTGGTCGAGATCAACGATTTTCTGCAAGGCGGACTGTGCAGCGCGGGCCCGAACCGCGCGCGGGCCGCGCTCGATAAGGGGGTGCCGACGATCTTCGCGCCCGGCAATGCGGATTTCATGGTCGCCGGTCCGATCGACCAGGCCAGGGAGAAGTTTCCCGGCAAGCGCTACCACATGCATAACGCGGCGTTGACGGCGGTACGCGCGGAGGCGGCCGAACTCAAAACATTCGCGAACCACATGGCTGCGCTCATCGGGCAAGCACGCGGGCCCGTCAGCTTTTTCGTGCCGTTGAAGGGATTCTCCGCGCATGACAGCGAACAGGGTTATCTGCACGACCCATCGTTGCCGCCGGTGTTCGCCACGCACTTGCGCAGCGTCATGCCGGCGGGCGTGCCCTTGTTCGAACTCGACTGCCACATCAACGATGCGCTGTTCGCCGATGCGGTCATCGAGCGCGTTCTGCAATATGGCCGACCTCGGCTCGAGGCCGGCTGATGCAACTCGACGACGAGGACGTCCGCGCGATACTGCAACTGCTCGACGCAGCGACGTTCGATGAATTGCAGATCGAGACCGACCGTTTCAACCTGACGTTGCGGCGTACCGGCGCTGCGTGGACGCGCGAATCCCGCACTTTGGGAGTGCCTCGAGAGTGGGTGCCGCCACCGGGAGGGGGTACCGTCGAAGCGGGCGCCGGCGCAGCCACCCCGCAGGCCATCCCAACAGGGACCGCGACCGAAGCCGCAACCGCGACCCCGACTGCGGTTGTGACTCGGACGAGCGAACGGGATCGTCTCGTGGCGGTGCAAACGCCTCTTCCGGGCACCTTTTACCGATCACCCAGGCCGGGCGCACCGCCGTTCGTGGAAGTGGGCACCCGCGTCGAGCACGACACCGTCGTTGCGATCGTCGAGACCATGAAGCTGATGAATTCGGTGTACGCCGGCTCGAGCGGGCGCATCGCTGAAATCTGCTGCGCCGATGCCACATTGGTGGCACAGCAGGCGATCCTGATGCGCATCGATCCCGAGGTCCCATGATCCTGCGACGGCTGCTCATCGCCAATCGGGGTGAAATTGCGCTACGCGTCATCCGTACGTGCGAGCGGCTCGGCATCGAGACCGTGCTCGCTGTTTCGGCAGCGGACAGGGACTCGGTTCCCGCAAAGCGCGCCGACCGGATCGTGGAGATCGGTCCCGCACCGGCTCACGCCAGTTATTTGAACGTGGCTGCCGTCGTGAATGCGGCCCGGACGGTCGGCGCCCAGGCGATTCATCCCGGCTATGGTTTCCTCTCGGAGAATGCGGCGCTGGCCAGCGCCTGCGCGTCGTCGGGGATCGTGTTCATCGGGCCGACCGTCGCGCAACTGGCGGCGGTGGGCGACAAATTGAGCGCCCGCCGGCATGCGTTGGAAGCCGGACTGCCGCTCGTGCCCGGGGGGGCGGTGGCGAACTTGGATGAGGCGCGCACGCTGGCCGCCTCGATTGGTTTCCCGGTATTGATCAAAGCCGTTGCGGGCGGCGGCGGCCGGGGCATGCAGCGGGTCGAGTCGGTAGAGCAACTCGAGGCCGCAATCGACCGGTCGACGGCCGAGGCGCGGGCAGCCTTCGGCGACGGGCGAGTGTATTTGGAGCGCTACGTCGCCGCGGGCCGGCACATCGAAGTTCAGGTGCTCGGTGATGGCGAGCGCGTCATCCACCTCGGCACGCGCGATTGTTCGATCCAGCGCCGCTATCAAAAGCTCATCGAAGAAGCGCCGGCGCCGCTGCTCGAGCCAGAGATGCGCGCGGCGATCGAGTCCGCCGCGGTGGCATTTGCGGTGCATCTAGCGTACCGCGGCCTCGGTACCGTCGAGATTCTGCTCGATTGTGAACGCGACTGTTTTTACTTCCTCGAGATGAATGCCCGCATCCAAGTGGAACATCCGGTCACGGAGGCGATCTGCGGCCTCGATCTGGTTGCCGAACAGATCGCGGTGGCCGAGGGCCGTGCGCTCGGCATGGTTCAAGACGACCTTCGCTTCGAGGGGCACGCCATCGAATGCCGGATTAATGCCGAGGATTGGTGCAGCGATTTCCAGCCCAGTCCCGGGCGTGTGGAACATGCCAGCTTCGCAACCGGGGCGAGGATCCGGGTGGACACACACGTGGAGGCGGGCGTCGAGATTGCGCCGTTCTACGATTCTTTGATGGCCAAGATCATCGTCCACGGCGACGACCGGGCAGCGGCGCTAGGAAGGCTGGGGCACGTGCTGCACCACTCGACGATTCGCGGCGTCGCCAATACGCTGTCCTTGCACCGCGCCATCATCGCCGATCCAACTTTTGCCGCGGGCGGTATGCACACTGGGTACCTGGAACAATTTCTCGCCTCGCGCGCGCCGCTGCGGGCGCCCGCTCCGCTCGGAGGGCCGCCTTGAGCCAGATCGAACTGATCGACGTGTCGATTCGCGACGGCAATCAATCTCTTTGGGGTGCCGTCGCGCTCAACACCGCACAGATACTGACCATCGCACCGATTCTCGACCGGATCGGTTTTCGCGCGCTCGATTTCACCTCGAGCACCCACATCGGCATCGCCGTGCGCAATCACCGAGAGAATCCGTGGGAGCGTATCCGCTTGATGCATGCGGCCATGCCGAACACGCCACTGCAATTCATCGGCACCGGCCTGCGGTTCATTTCTTGGGACATGGCCAGCCCGGATTTCATGCAATTGGTCTACGACCGTCTGGTCGCGAACGGCGTAGAGCGATTCGCCGTGATGGATCCGATGAACGACGCCACGGCGCTGCTGCAGTCGGCGCGCATGATCCGCAAGGCGGGCGGCGCGGAGATCGTCGCGGCCCTGACCTATACATTGAGCGACGTGCATGACGATGCGTTCTATGCGGCCCTCGCGGGCGAACTGGTGCGCTCATCCGATATCGACCGCCTGTACATCAAGGATCCGTCGGGATTGCTGACGGAGCAGCGGGCCCGGACGCTGCTGCCGGCGCTGCGCGCACGCATGGGTGAAATGCCGCTCGAATTGCATTCGCATTGCACGATCGGCCTGTCGTCACGCACCTACATGGTTGCGGCCGATCTCGGCATCGAGGCACTGCAGGTCGCATTAGGACCGCTCGCGAACGGAAGTTCACTGCCGGATGCCGAGCGCGCGTTCGCGAATCTGCGCGAAATGGGCCACGGAGTCGATATCGATGAGCGGTTGCTCGGCATTGCCGCGGCGTATTTCACGCACTTGAGCCGCGCCGAGAACCTGCCGCCGGGTCGGGTGCAGGACTATGACGCGACCTATCTGCGGCATCAATTGGCCGGCGGCGTCATGAGCACCACGCGACGTCAGTTGGCCGAACTCGGGCTCGCCCACCGTTTCGACGAGCTCATCCCCGAGGTGGTGCGAGTGCGGGCCGAGTTGGGTCATCCAATCATGGTCACGCCGTTTCCGCAAATGGTGTGCTCGCAGGCGTTGTTCAATCTCATCGGCACGGAGCGCTATGCGAACGTCTCGGACCAGGTCATCCGCTATGCGCTCGGTAAGTTCGGCCGGCCGACGGTGCCGCTCGAGCCGAACGTGCTCGATCGGGTCATGTCGCACCCACGGGCCCGGGAGATCTCACGCGAAGCCGGACCACCTGCGCTTTCGGAACTGCGCAAACGGTTCGCGCCGGGTATCAGCGACGACGAGTTCTTGCTGCGCGCCACCATGCCTGCGCACCTCGTCGACGCCATGCTGGCCTCAGGTCCAGCGCCGCGGCATTACAACCCGGCGGCGGCCACGCTCATGAAGTTGTTGCGGGAACTCGCGGTGCGTCCGCGGGTGACCGATCTGGTCATCGAAAGGCCCGGACTGCGATTGAGTCTCCGTGGGGGCCGTCCGGCGCCGGCCGCAGCGCAAGCCGCGGTGGGGTCATGAACGGATCTGCGCCCGATGCGGGCGTCGTGTGCCCGTCAGACAGTCTAGAACGCCTGGCAGCCGTGCAGGGTTTCGTCTTCGACATGGATGGCACTCTCGTGCTCGGCGATCAGCACAACCATGGTCTAGCACCGTTGTCCGGTGCCGTGGCAATAACCGCTTGGCTGCGGCGCCATCGCATACCCTTCGTGGTGTTCACCAACGGCACCACGCGTTCGCCGTCCGCATATGCACGGAGTCTAGGGGAGGCGGGCATCGATATCGACGAGGCCGCCATGTTGACACCCGCCAGCAGCGCGGCGGACCTATTCACGCGCCTGAAATTCCGGCGCGTCATGGTCCTGGGTGGCGAGGGTAGCTCTGAGCCGCTACGTCGGGCCGGCCTCGATGTTATCGCGCCCGCCGGCAAGGAGCGCGTCGATGCGGTTTTCATCGGCTGGTACCGCGAATTCACGATGGATGGCCTCGAGGCCGCGTGCCACGCCGTCTGGAACGGCGCCCGCGTCTACAGCGCGTCCCAGGCTTTGTATTTCGCCACCGCGAGTGGCAAGGCGCTCGGCACGTCGCGTGCCATCGCCGCAATGATCCGGGAAATGACGGGTTGTCGCATTCATGTGATCGGCAAACCTTCGCTGGACGCTTTGAAGTGTGCCGGCCGTCGACTCGGGGTGAATCTCACCCGCCTGGCCGTGGTGGGAGATGATCCTTCGCTCGAAGTGCCGATGGCGCACCGCGGTCGGGCGCTGGCGATTGCGGTCCATACGGGTCTCGGTAAGCCAGACTCGTTCGCCCATCTGCCTGCCGAACGAAGGCCGCACATCACCGTGCCGGGCGTGGCCGAATTGCTGGAGCTATGTGGTCGCGCCGGCATCGGCGCGAGCTTTGATTCATGACGTCGAGATTGAGCCAATAAATATCAAGCGGGGGAAAAGTAGATGAAAGAATTCATGACGACAATTTCCGCAGCGGCGGTCTGTGCGGTAGGACTGGGTGGGATGCCGTTGTTGCAGGCTTGGGGTGCGGACACGAGTGCCTCCGACACGCTCGAGGAGATCACGGTGACCGCGCAGAAGCGCTCCGAGAACGTCCAAGACGTACCGATTGCCATCACGGCGTTTGCCGAGGGCTCGCTGCGTGCCAAGGGCATCACGGATTTGCACGGCCTGACCGGTCTCATCCCCAACGTCAATCTGGACCAGGGGGCACCGTTCTCCGGCTCGAATTCCGTGTTGTCTGCGTCGATACGCGGCGTCGGGCAGGACGACTTCGCATTCAATGTCGACCCCGGCGTCGGTGTGTACGTGGACGGGGTCTACTTTGCGCGCACCGTGGGCGCCAATCAAAGCCTCCTCGACGTGGAGCGGATCGAGGTTTTGAAGGGACCCCAGGGTACGCTGTTCGGCCGTAATACCATCGGCGGCGCGATCAGCATCGTAACGCGCACACCGGGCGATGAGTTCAACATCGAGGGGCAGGTGACGGGCGGCAGCTATGACCGCCGGGATGTGGCGCTGCTCGCCGATATTCCGATCGCGCCGAATTTGCTGACCTCGCTGACGTTTTCCACCCGCTATCAGGAAGGCTATCAGAAGCGCATCGAATATCCGTCGGCCACGCCCTACGTGACCGACGCGCCCGGCATCTTGCACGCCGCGGGCAACGAAAGCTTCGATACGCAGGGCGGCACCAACGAACAGGTGATCCGAGCCAAGGTGTTGTGGAAGGCCTCCGATACCGTCACCGCGACGTTCACCGGCGACTGGACCCATACCGACCAGCCGTCCACGGCCAACACCGTGCTCGAGTCGGTCACGTCCGGGCCAACGGCGGTCTTCGGTGCGATCTACAATGCGTGTCTGCTCGGCATTCCCTTTGCGGGTCCCACATTGAGTCCGCTCGTGTGCGGTCCGCGCAACGTCATCGGCACGTCTCTGTGGCAGGCGAATCTGAATCCGAACACCGC
>Ga0116227_10015004_pt1 | contig 11587 bp, 6 predicted proteins | sample S1TSphgellanicum_FD_89693 | JGI IMG/M metagenome (GOLD analysis project Ga0116227, IMG submission 89693) | Host-associated microbial communities from peat moss isolated from Minnesota, USA - S1T2_Fb - Sphagnum magellanicum MG | ecosystem: Host-associated > Plants > Peat moss > Unclassified... | reverse complement strand
CATCCAACTTACCCCATTAAACAATTACTCAAGTAATTGTGTAATCAAGTTACCCATGAAATTACTTACACCCAACTTACCCCTAAGTAATTGTGTAATCAAATTACACACCAAGTTACAGTTCCATATCACATAATGCTAACACAAAACACATTGTCTTACTTGCATCTAGGTTAACTTACTATTGACAATTAAAAAGAAATTGTTTGCATTGACTTTAGGACAAGCAGTTGTTTTTTTGTCCACACATCATTTTTGTCATCAGCCAGCTTCAGCTAGCTGGATCCTGAAATACACACAATGACAAAACAGTCCAAACTTTCTCTGCAACTAAGATATCTCAAACCGATCTATTTGCTAAGAAAGAGGGTTAACTGTCATTAACACAAGTTGTTTTATATTTGCAGATTCTGTTTCCATTCCCCTTCAGTACAGATTGAGGTTCCACTTTACCACACACTCCAGGATAGGCATTACACAAAGGCATTATCATCTTGAAGGTTGGTTACTACCCCTTTCACCCCCTATAGCCTTTTTCACAAAGTAAGGATATTTTATCAAATCTCAGCATTTAATGCACAAGGTTCGAGAGTAACTATAGTAGTTGTACACGTAGCAGCAGTGAAAATATATGCAGCAGCAATGGAGGCGCTCAGGCAAAAGGATGAAACTCTGTTTACCACCAAAATTGGTGGAAAAATTAGTTTGGGTCCGAGTTATTTCGTTTTGTAAAATTTTCATTCTTAGTTGTAAACTTTTCATTCTCAGTTCCACGTTTGATGCCTTATTTTGCTGAAACTGGCCATTCTCACCCCCTAATTGTGTGACTTTACGAATAACTGTAATGTCCAAATTTTTTCAAGGATGATTGCAACTGGGCATGAAGCATAAATGTAATAGCCAATTTTCCGCCTTGTATTGTTGAGCATTTATTTTGAAATGAGTTGTCCAAACTTTTGGAGGTTTGTTCCACATAGTTACAGAACCTGACTATTTCTTAGCATCGGCCACTGATTTCAGTACTTCTAAGTTTTGGTGCTGTGGATTTGGTCCCACCTTATGGATAGGAGAAGGGTCTGAAAATAGACCCTTCTGGATTTGAGATCCCGGCCTGGTAAGCCTAGGCGACAGGTCGAAAATCCAGAAGGGTCTATTTTCAGACCTTTCACATACTTAAAGAAAAGGGCCGGTTTTTCCTGTTTTCTTTCTGGTGGCTTTGTGCCGTATGCATAATACTTATAAAAGGCAGTAGAAAAGAAAAGAAGACTTAAAAAAGAGAAATCAGAACTGTACCTTTCGAAATACAGAAGGCTCAGTTGACAGGCTGTACCGGGCGTTCCGGATTTCGAAAAGTACACTGAAAAATTGGGGCTGGGGAGTTTCAAGTTACGACCTGCTGGTGAGTTACAAGTTACAACCCATAACCTTGGACCTCCCGTTCGTTCGCAACCTAAAGTTAGCACAATGTACCACCAGAGTTTTTTTTTTAAAATAAAAAAATTGTGAGATAGAAACACACACAAACCATGCCAAAAATTAAAAATGATTGGAAATTGCACTGAGAAAAAAGAAATGTCCAAATTTTCCTATACAAAAAATCATCACAATGTGAAACTTCAAAATAAAGAAGAAGAAACATTGGGTACCACACCATGTTATTTCTAGGATTTTTTTTTCTAATGTAGCCTAAGTGGCGATCATCGTTAGGAAGATTTAGCCAAATCTGGCCATGAACCAAATACAATTTTTTACCAAATATTCTATAATTATGGCTACACACTGAAAATCAACATAGGAATTTGACAATTTTTATTTATTTTGGCCTCACTTCTGCTGATGGCAACCCTCTGAAATCACTTGATTTATCAAATTTTGATTTTCAATTATCTTTTGGGGTGAAATTTTGCGAGTAAAACAAGGCTGGACCCTATGGTTGGCCTAATGATGCCTTCACTGCTTCGATGAAATCGCTCTTTGGACATCTTGATTCTCACAAGGGATGGTTATGTCCAGTAACCAGTTTGAGCGCGCTCATTTTTGTGAAAAGTCTTGGCACTCACATGCATCCACTATTCGTGGTAACCTGCAAGCTCTTGCCAGTTACCTAGTCCATGTTGGGTGGTACATGAGGGAAAACATAACACTGTACTGTCCTATCCATGTTTTGTGAGTTTGTGTAGTCTTGAGGGGCTCCAAATGTTCTGCATTATCCATACTTGCTGTCAAACCTTTATCTTATTGTGTTGGAATGATTTGTTTAGACTATAATTTATTGGCCCTGCCTTGTAAGGCAGCAATCATGTGTTGAGAATCACTATAGAGTATAGTAGCTTCAATGGATTTTGCCCTCTAGAAACTAGGTGAGATGATTCATCCTAACTTGGTTGTAAAAGGATTCATATTCATCTTTTGACATTTTGCTTTTTTTTGGGGTCACCTCCTCAAATGTGCACCCAGCCCCAAGTGACTAAACCCACAAACTAAAGATGAAACCACTTTCTCTAAAAATTGTTATGGCACCCATCATACACTAAAATTCAGGTAGTTCTTTGAAATGTGTCAATGTGATTGAAATAATTCAAATACACATGTGATGATGAGTAATTTTTTTTTTTTTGGTTTGAAGTTTTGCACAAGTGTGAAAAATAAATATGAAAAGGAAATATTTGATCTTTTTTTAGAAAAAATCATTAGATTTGCAAAAATTTGAAAATCATATTCCAACATTTTCCTATTGGTTTTGGTCTCGTAACAACCTTTTAAATGTTTAGATAGGTTCATAGAACATGTCATCATTTAATGTGAGATTCCCTTTTGGGTTCCTCATAACTAATGTGATGTTAAAAAAAAATAAAATCATGAATTTTTTTTCTTACAACAACATGATATGACGCACAGTAAAATAAATTGATTTAAAACTTTTCCCCTAGCTATGACCAATTTATTATACAATATCAATTGTTGATATTAAATTAATGACATGGCCATTGTGTATAATGCACCTCGTTTAGATTAGGGTAGATAGGCCGGTGTGAGAACATTTGAAACTCAAAGGAGGTCAAATCTTCACACGTTTTTCCTCTGGCTTCTGAAGCTCCAAGAACATTTGAAGCTCTCCACCTTATGCTTCCAACTTGCAAAAAATTGCTCTATTTGATAAAGGAACGGGGATGATATCAGGTGCTTCGTGTAACGTAATGGGCTCAATGTTTAATGATGAGTGATTTAAAACAGATTAGAATTTTGAGCTTAAAATGTTTGATTATTGCATTCTTCGTCTCTCGAATAAAAAGAAATTTTGTAAAGCCATAGTTGATGCACCTATCAGGTTTTAAAGCATTTAGAACAGACTAAAAATGAGGAATATATGAGGCTGGAACTGGAGAGGGGTCTAGAGCTAACTTTTCTAGTGGTGAATGTAGCCTGAATGTGAGGGAGATTTGGTATCCTTTAATGAAACTGGGCATCATCAGATCACAAGATTTGCATGATTTTATTCTGACAAGCTGACTTTATTTAATGAAGTACGTGGTAGGAATGAAGGGGAATATAAAGCAAATCCAAAAGTGGGGGGTGAAACTCATGTGTTTTTTCTTCTGGCGAACTGAGGCAAAATTTCACCCTCAGCTGGGGAGGCGCAACCATCACACCAGGAGTTTATAGCTCCAAATCGCCAGACACTGTTATTGAGTGAGGTTTAAGGTTTCCAGGTCGCATCCAGTGACAAAGAAATTTTTGCCAGATTTTACTGCATAAGGCAGTTCTTCTGCTAGTTTTTTACTGTTTTGACAGTTTTCTCAAATCTTTTTTCCATTTAAGGCTAAACCTTCTGTGGGATCATTGCAACCCATGCTAAATCTCTTCTGGGGTGATCACCACCTGTGCCACATGAAGAAAATGAAAAAATAATTCACTGAAACTCATGCAAGGACCAATTAGGCGAGGAAAAACAGGTTCCTGTCCCTTTATTTTGCCTGTGTACTGTTTTCCTCTGAACTTTTGATTTCATTCCCAGTTTTGAAACTGGAGCCAGTAGCTCTCATTTGGAGTACTTTACCAGTAACTTCATTGCATTCCCAAGTTTCCTAAGTGGAGTGGGCTTTACCAGAATATGGCCCTCTCAGGTGACAGCTGAGGGGAGATTGAACACTCATAAAGCCCCACCCTGAAGGCTTTAACTAGAGTAAAACCTGGTTGAGTTTTAAAATTAAAATTCCCATGATAACTGATTGGTATCATGAAAGAGAAAAACTTACGAAAGTTTTATGAAATGCCCTCTGGTTGTAAGACAGTTAATGAAGTCATTTAACGATGCCTCTACATATATGGCAAAATAACCAGCAGGTTTTTATGTTTGGATACAACCAATCACCCACATTTAACAGCTTGGCCAAACTTATTTCAGCACTTGAGTGTTCATGAGACAACATCCATAATCATGCAAATAAAAAAGATTGATTATACTGAAAATTTTGGACATACTGAATTCTTCGTTGCAAAACTCAATTGGATTGTGCTGCTCAGTGAGTTTTTGCAGGTGAATTTTCCCTTTTGTTTGACCTCAAAAGTATGATTTCCACCATTTCAAAGAACACACCAAATTTCAAGAAAAAAAAATCCAAACTGCAAGATTTTGATGGCAGGCTCCATTAGGTAGTCAAGAATATTATGGAAGGATCCTTCTTGTGAGTCTGGTTTTTCAGTACATAATCTAGTCAACAAACTTGTTTCAATAATAATAATAAACCTTGCCAAACCTTCATGCAAAAAGGACCTACAATTATTTGAAGCTCTTTTCAGAAGCAACAGAGGGTGCCAGCAAGCAACTATTTTGGCTAATTACTAAAAAATTTACGTGGTCAGATCATGTTGACTACTTTGGGCCATGTATGAAGTGTGCAGTGTGCGGGACTGTGATATTATGGTTGTCGTGAGCCCAAAAAAAACCTTCCATAAGCCCATTACACAATTTACAAGGTCAACTCCAGATGCCACATTCACAACCCAACAAAATTTACTGACAGTGTTAGCTCCCTCCCACCCAAACCTTCCCCTTCCATTAGAGACAATGAACAAAAAGTACAAATAAGTGAACTTAGTACCAAATAGCTTGACATGGTTCAGAGTGCAATCCTGGATTCAGAAGTCTAGTTTGAGCTTGATAAACTATTTTGTAGGAGGTGATAAATTATTTGCTTCTTAGGGTCAGACCTCTATGGTACAGAGTGCAAGCTTTGATTCACAAGTCTGGTTCAAGTTTGATAGACTAATTTGTACAAGATAATAAATTATTTGCCGCTGAGGGTCAGATCTCTATTCAGTCTGCCTGCCATAGTACCTAGGCTGATTTGGAAGGAAGGTGACTAGCCTAATAGCAATAGTTTTTCGTTATTTACTTTAAGCAATAAAATTCCTTAAAAAATAATTTAGGCACTATTCTAAGTAATCAAGCTAGTGTACTTGAGAGTTTCTTTCAGATTTTCAGCATGGCAGGCAGGTACATTTCAGGATTTTTGACAATTCCAAAAAATTGATTAGTGCCTAACCAAGCTAGGTCCTAGGGTGGTATATCAGAAGCTTGGATCTGACAATTTGTCTAATAGGTATCCCTGCCTCATGAATGGGTAGGGGGAGGGATAGTTGGTTATGGGGTCAGGGGAGAGGGTCCTCTTTATTTCAGGGAAGAGTCTTAATTAAAGGCAGATTCATGGCAGGGCTCAGGAGGCATATATAGGGTCACAAATATGCAATAGGCCTCTTTAATTTGAGGTTTGCTTTAACCACTTTGGTGCTTATTAGTCCTCCTCATTAGTTCTATGTTTAAAACAATTTCCAATAAAAACTTCAACCTACAATTGCAAGGAAGTTGCAAGGAAGTACTGGATTCAATATAACACAGATTCAGAGCTATTAATTAAAAATGCAGAGTAAATTATCTAGTGATCAATAATAGCACTACATGAGGATTTTTTAACCAGCAAGTGCAAGGGATATTCTATTTTGCTTCGTAAAATGTAATGAACTCAGACTAAAATGAGAACTAGATGATCAAGTGCAAGCAGAAGATTCAGCAATACTAAAATAATCAATCCTTCTTGAAACCCAAAGGTATATAAAAAATAACTACCTAGTAATATATTAATATTCTTTTCCTCCTAAGCTGTGAGTTCAATTAGACGAGTTCAACATTTAAACACTGATTTTGAAGGAATGCCTATTACTATTCCATTATTTTTTGGGTCAATTTTGTGATCTTGCCATGGTAGGAGATTTAGCAATGTTTGGTAGAAAATTATTAATATCCTGTTATATCCTCATTACTTGCTTGAATAATGTGTAAAAATATGGCATTTTTTTGAAAAAAAAGGGAATATTGGACATAATATACATTTTTTGGAAAAAAAATTGCCGCAATAAAAAAATTATACTCATTTCATTATATTATGCAAGGCAAGTAATTTGCACCTTGGGTGAAGCAACACCTTGTATAGGCACATTGGTACCATTGGCAAAACCAATGTTGACAGGTTTCTCAGTTTGTACAATGTTGAACTTGTCAGGGGGGCTCATGTTCTTGTGACTCAGACCCTGACATTCCTTTGTGGAATTAACCCTTTGTTAAAATTGGAATTAAAATCATGGATCAAAACAATGAGCTTGAATTCAGATTTAGGTTGTTTAGGTAGGTACTAACCAAGTTGAACTTTTCTGAAGAGTTTTAAATAAGCTGAATTTGATAAGTAAATGATTAGTTTGAATTAGTTATAAAATTTCATACCTATACAATGCTCAGTTTGATGTCTCATAAAACTCTATATATATCTATACAGTCTCAAATATTGGGGAGCGTGTATCATACACATGAAACCAAACGGTAAAGAACCTGTCAAAACAATTGAAGTGTTGACAAGAAGCTAAAGATTAATAGCCTGTTAAAGAAGAAGAACCAGGGACACCAAGGTTCTCTTCAAAAGGAAGAGCCAGCCAACACTGGTTCAAACCTCCAAAAATCAATTTAGATTATGTGAAGCAGCACCCACCAGTGCACCATCCATTGAACAACTCAGTTGTGGTTGAGAGTCAGTATGATAGTTTAGTTCCACCTTGATAACCTATCATGTGAAGCCTCCCACTTCCATTGTTCCACCTCATGCTAGTGCCAAGGTAAACTACCTGTATGACTGGGTAGGTATCATACATAAGTAGGTAGGTAATATGAGCGGTTATTTACTATGTACATAGGTAGGTAAGTAAGACACTCTAGTGGCCAGTAGTTAAGTAGATGCATCTGGACGGTTAGTAGAGAGGTAACCTCCATTGTTAGCTACCTGGCAAGAATACAATGAAAAAGTATTTTCTGTCCACATACCATCCACTATGCATGGGGAGTTGGTGGCTGCTAGTTTAGTCTGTCCATAAAATTGTTTGGGTTGCTTGTAAACATCTCGAATATTGGGTCCTTCCTAACAGACTTGGTTCATTCTCTATTTTCACTAAGAATCTTTAGTTTTAGTTCTAAGAAATAAATTTGAAAATAATATTAGATAGCAATAATATTGAAAATTAAAATATAAAGCCTAAACGTGAAAAGTGAAATCCAAAATTAATTGTAACATATTTTGAAAATGTATATTTTTGGCATATGTTCTGAAAGTGCCCAAGTTGATCTCCTTACTGTGCTTTCATATTAATTAATTAATTTTCCCAAAATCTTGACTCTGACTCCACTTTCACACGAAATGAAACCAGGAATCCAGTTCTGGGTCTTGTTCTTCAAAAATATGAATTCAGGTTGTGATTTTTCAGGTTCCAAAAATCAGATCCCATTCTGATTCTGTCTTTACCGAAGGAACTGGAAGTGGCAGTTGTAACCCTCCAAACTTAACCTATCCAGCACTGGTCCTTACATTAATTCAGCCTGGTCTGGGAGTCCAAATTCTCCAAACACAACCGCTAAGTGACCTCCAGCTTGAGTTCCAGAAGGTCAAGAAGGTACAAGTGAGGACCTGTTGATTTAACTCACCCAGTAAGGTGCCAATAGGTGAGAGTCTTTAGGAGGTGGTTGAAAACAATTAATTAATTAATTAATTAAGTGTACCCCTAGCTAGATGGCCAGCTATTAGAGTTTGTTTGAAGCAGAAAGTTGCAGGGATTCGATCCCGTGACCAAAAGCCATGCAGCTGGATTTGAAAGAACCCTGGGCGTGAGTGGCGGCGCAGCTTTATCAAATCAGTATGCTATATATTGGAACAAGGAGAAAGCGTGGCTTTGCCGCAGCCGAACTTACAACTGTACACCGGAAACAACGCTGTGGTTCCCTTCCTTTTTCTCTCATGAGTCATGACATCCCCATTATTCCCTATATTCCCTCTTAGGATGCTCACCAGCTCGTCAACGACGGTGCGGTAATGAAGGGCAGGAATCACGGAGACCCTCGATGTTCACGATGCAGCAGGCAGAACGAACTGCGCTAGTAATCACGTACTGCAATTAGATGATCATCGTGAAACATTTGTTGTTAGTTGTTACATCAGTTGTGATTACTAGCTGCTAGTCTAAAGCAAATGCAGGATGGATGGAAGAAGGATGCTACCACTGTGCAGCTAGTGCTGTCAGTAGTTGCAACAATCTGGTTGCATGCATGGGTCTCGTATGCGCTGCTACTAAGCTTTCTACTAGCTAGTCTTTTGTAGCAAATCCGGGTTTTTGGGGGAGTTTCGTCTTGGACGATCAGCTCATACGCGAAAGTGTAGAAATATATAAGACTCACTTTTCATTAGGCTGTTGTGATCCCAGTTACACATGTATCAGAGTGTGATCACAGTCTAATGGAAGGCCACTGGCATAGGGCCTTGTTTCTTGTTGCACGGAGAATCGCTTTCCATTGGTTTGAAAAGCTGCAAGTGCGTTGAAAATATGTAAGTGAGTGTTGGGAACTTTGAGAACACATGTTCTGGTTCAAAAGGACAGATGTCATTTTGTGGTGAGTCACACAGTTTGACTCAGACCCGTCAGAAGCTCCTGCATTGGGGAGCTGGGAGGTGACTTTGAGCACAAGTAGCTAAATAAATAAATAATGGAAAGCTGCTGTGATCCCAGGAGCCTAATGGAAAGATGCACTAAATTTCAATTTGGAAATCAACTGATCTGATCAATTAACTAACAATTTTACCTAGCAAATAGTAAGCAGTTGGAGTGCAAACTTGGATCTGAACATGAAAATGATTAAATGCCTCAGTGTTGAGCTCATATCTGATTTGGCACAGAAAAGGTTTTGATTCATCAGACTCGATTTCATCCATCTCCTGGCGCCCAGTTCTTAGCCAACTGCAGGAAACTCATGTTTCGTATTTCGAGGCCTGCTGATCTCGCATGTCGGGAAATGATTTTCCAATTTCGGCACGGGGCTCCATGAATAGCTCTGGATGTGTTTGCTTGTTTGTTTGTTTTTTTTTTTGGGGGGAACCGGGTAGTTCAGCTGTTCTATAAAAAAAAAGGTGTTACAGAGTTCGAGACGCAGGGTACTTGCAATATTTTGAGGGAACACTGCAGCAGCTTCCGATTGAGCTATTCAAGGCTAGCAGCTACTTTTGTAGCTGGTGGCAGCTACCTCTTGCTTGCATTCATGAGTTTTCTATTTACGTCTCTAGATTGACTCCTTGTTACAACATTCTTTTGTTATAGGCCCACGTATCCTGCATTACTCATATCCTTACATATTGTCTCGACTCTGGGGAGTCTGTAGTGGCTATTCACGTGACATTTTTACAGCTGTGAAGAATTAGTATACTAGTAGTGCAAGTTCTTGTGCCTCAAGTCATCGGCGCTGTCTGTTGCTTGCTTGCAGCCTAAAGTGTCTAGTGTCTTTCAAGAGATTAGTCGAGCTAGGGTGCAGCTGTAGAGGAGATATCTGATCTCGAGCCTAGTAAGGTTATATGGAACTACCACGTCTGTCGTTGGGAGATCAGCCGTAGTATCTATATATCTATCACACAAAAGGCTTGAGTTCAGACTAAACTTCTTCAGTTTGCCTTGAGTTCTTGACTCGAATATTGAGGCTCCAAGAGACGAGATAGACGCTCTGTATCGAGACCGTCTAAAAGTGCTGAAGTCTTTAGGAGTTGATCACAAGAGTTGAGAATACTCCAGTGTAACTAGCAGTTGATGAACTTGAGCGGGAGAAAACCGTGATTTGTGGACTGGACTGGCTGCAGCAGCAGGTCGAGCCATGCTCCCTACATTGGGACTGCGGCATGCCGAGAACTCTTTCTTGAACACATGAGTGCTCTAGCTGGAGAGTTCAGGACTGAACGACAATCCTACGAGTCAGTGCGATTGAATCGTATTGTTCTCAGCTACGACTTCGTTGCCAGATCGAGGTTGTGAAACAGAATTAGTTGGAGATCCGGATTTCAAGCTGCTGGGAAGAATTAGATCAGCGGGCATACAAAAGTGATGACACACTGCTGGTCGAACTGACTCCGGCAGTCCACAAACCAGATACTAGAGCGACGCGAGAGAGAGATCCGGACCGACCCAGTTGCGAAGGATAGCAGCAGAGCAGAGTAATGCGGACGACCAGGCTAGTTTCTGCTCTTCGGGTCTTTCTCTCTTTGTTGCTGGTGCAGTCTCCCTGGCAATCGAGCCCTGCAGTAGTAGACGCAGCAGGTGGTGGAACGTGGGAAGTGGTGGTAGAAAATGCGGGAATCGCATCAATGCACACAGCAGTGACACACTACGGCAACGTGGTGCTACTGGACAGAACCAACATCGGCCCCTCGCAACTTCCTCTACCCAAGGGAGTCTGCCGCAACAATCCCCTTGACCGAGTAAGAAAGCTTCATTCCATCTTGCTTCGGATTCCGCTCCCGCTCCTAAATTTCCTCTAGAAAATTTTCGACATAATTCAAACCCATGGGAAAATCCTTGTAGATACATGTCTAGGACTTCACCTAGACTTCAGAAAACAAATCTACTGTCAAATGCTCGACTCTGAAACTAACCTAAAGAAGAAACTGCAGTGGCATTCTTGAAAATCCAGATTGCAGCAGCTTCAGATTCACACCAGCTATAAGGACCTTATTTGCATTTATAATTCGCACTCAAATCAGCTGGTTTCTCGGAGACCAAATCTGAATACTTGATATTCATGTAGAATATGCAGAAACTCATTGCCCAATCCTCTTTGAGTCGATGTGCTGCATCCATGGGGAGTACTGCAGTGCTCCAGCATGTGCATAAAATAAGCTAGCTGTGCCCGTCCCCACAGATGCAAAGTGCAAGCTTCTGGGGTAATTAGACGGACAATGGTTTGTGCACGAATCATGGGGATGCACTAATCCGTGGAGACTTATTCCTCCACATGTGTGATGAGCTGCAGGTCTCGACGCATGATTGCACTGCTCATTCCGCTGTCTACACCCCGGGAACGAACAACATCAGGCCTCTCTTCATCTTCACCGATACTTGGTGCTCTTCGGGTCAGTTCCGTGCGGACGGAACTCTGGTCCAAACGGGAGGAGATGCAGATGGAAACAGCAAGGTGAAGTATCTCATGAACATCGATCGTGCAGATCCCCTTAATTTT
>Ga0116227_10015003_pt1 | contig 11588 bp, 12 predicted proteins | sample S1TSphgellanicum_FD_89693 | JGI IMG/M metagenome (GOLD analysis project Ga0116227, IMG submission 89693) | Host-associated microbial communities from peat moss isolated from Minnesota, USA - S1T2_Fb - Sphagnum magellanicum MG | ecosystem: Host-associated > Plants > Peat moss > Unclassified... | reverse complement strand
TTATCAAATTCAAAATCAAAGAACTTAAATCCCATCTCATTGGCAAATACTACACGGATACTGCTATCGGGCATCTGCTTAAAAAACAACAGTCCGCTGAGATGATGTTTCAGAATATCCACCTGTGTACTATACAGAGTGGAAGTAAACTGCGGACTAAACTGCCGGATACAATTCACCTCCCCATTGGCAGGCTGTAACCCTTTGTAAACAGAGCGACAACCACCCGTCCCCAACACCAGCGCTATAAAACTACTTAACAGAAAATACCGCATCCGGGATATTTGTATTCAATTGTTTATGTAAAAAGCTGATGGTCGTATCATCGCCGGATAATTCTGCCATAGTAATTTTTGACACCGTGTAATCCTGTTTATCTACCAGCAACACAATGGTTTGAAAATATTCCTTCATCACCTTGTTCACCGGTGTTAGCTCCAAACGATAGTATTGGGCATTCTCCGTGGCTTTTGTGATAAAGTCCGCGTTATCCAGTACTGTTCCTCTAACACAGTCGATCGTAATTTTATTGATCTGTTCAAACAGTTTATTGCTCTTTCCGGATACCTTGCTTTCTTTCTGCGCATCTCTGATGCGGATATCCTTTCCGTTGATCACCAGCAGGTAACGGGAAGGCTGTTTGTATTCCATCCTCACTTTATTATCCTTCTGGAACCAGAATTCCCCCTTGGATACAATCTTGTCAGACAGCATGCTCAGGTTTTTTTCCTGTACAAAATCGCAGTGGATACTTTGTGTATTCTGAGCGGCCTTTGCAAACTGCTGCTTCAGCGGCGCCATATCTGCTACCGGCTTAAATCCTGTCTGCGCCTGCATTTGCAGACTCACTACACAACTCATCAAAACTAACAGCCATTTACACATATGCTCTTACGTTTAACATTTTATCAATTCTTTCCAGGCGGTATCCCTGTTCACGGATTCCACGGATCAGTTGTGGTAATATATCGGCGGTAATCCTGCACGTATCATGCAAGAGGATCACGGCGCCGGGTTTTAACTGCTGCAAAATTCTTTGCAGCAATGCGTTTTCATCTTTTGCTACGGTATCCAGTGAGCGTATATTCCAGCCTACCGGCAGATAGTTACCTGCTTTTACCGCCCTTGCCAGGTTCGGATTCGTGACACCATAGGGTGGGCGAAACAACCGCGGATGAAGGCCGGTGGCACTCACCATGAGCGCATCCATTTCCTGCATATCTTTCAGCATATCACCAGACAACTTCATATCGAACCAGAAATGATGCGAATAGGTATGATTGCCGATCACATGTCCTTCTGCGTATATGCGTTTCAGTAAGTGCTCATTACCGGTGATATTCTTCCCGATACAAAAAAAGGCGGCAGGCGCCTTTTCCCGCTGCAGGATATCCAGTATTTCGGGGGTTAGCTCCCCCTGCGGACCATCATCAAAAGAAAGTGCCACTACTTTTTCTGTAGTATCCGCCTCACAATATGCTTTCAAAAAAAATCCCGACTCTATATTCATCGCCCCGTAAACGGTTACCGGCAAAAAAATCAGCAGTGGTATTACATAAGTCCAGAAGGGTACCTCATATTTCAGGACCATATCCAGCAATAAGAGTACCAGCAGGCTGATCAGCGCGACGATATTTACGACCCGGTTGTTCAACATGCGGTTAATAACACCAGGGAATGATGGGTTCCCTGATGATGATTATAGATTAATACTTTGTTGATCTTCTCCGGTGCTTTACCAAAAAACACCGCGGCTTCCGGTACCTGCTGTTCTGCGATAATGCCGTTGGCCATCCATACGCCAAAAGCAGCGGCGGTAGGGTATTCCCCACAGAGATGTTTAAAGCTGGCTTCTGCATGTTCCGGGAACAATGCAGCCGCTATTTCTTCATAAATTTCATCGTGGTCGATATCTCCATTCCTGCCGGTAACAAGGAGGTCAATATCAGCGGGAGTGCAGTTATTGTCTTCCAGGAATTTCATGATATGACCAATCACCTCGCCTTCCCAGAGTGGCTTATACAGCGTGCTTACGCCGGATAATTCCGCTACGGTGCCGGGTTGTTTGGTAATACCCAGACTGAAAAAGGCGGCGCCTTCTCCGGCAATAGTACCGCGGGAAGGGCTCTTCAGCAGTTCCATCGTTTTTACCGGCTCTTTTTTATACAAGCCGAAACGCGACAGCAACTGATGACTATGATTTGTTATTTCATCCAGTCCGCCGGCGAGAATATGCTGTGCGGAACCTTCTTTTAAGATCATGATCGCGTCGAGCAGCGCATTTTCAAAAGAAAATCCGCGATGCACGAAGGTGTTATTATATCCGTTGCAACCCAGCAGCAGCGCTATTTGTCCGCCTACGGTGTTGTGGGTACTCTGGATAAATGCGGTAGGCGTCAGCATTTCCTCCTGTTGATTCACCATTTTGGTGAGAAAAACGCCGGTGTCATCCAGGCAGCCATAGGCAGTGCCGGTGATGATGGCATCGGGAGCGGTGATACCCGCTGCTTCCAGGCTCAGGTTAGCGGCAGCAACGCCCATTTTCACTACCCGGCTCATGCGACGGATCTGTTTCACATCGATCCATTGTTTGTAATCCGGGTCCACTGTCGCCAGGCGCACCTGCTCATATTCTCTGGGAGCAGCCAGCAAAGGGCCTCCCTGCGCAGTTTCCTGCGGAGAAATACAACCGGTGCCATTTATGTAGATGTTCATAAGCTAGTAGCTTTTTGAAAATACCAGACTGGAGCAATTGCCACCAAAGCCGAAGGAGTTAGACATAACGTGTTGCAGGTCATGTCCCACTGAAAATCCGGTAGCGGGTGCAAAAGGTAATTCCTTCATCTGGTGCTCAAAACGTGCATTCGGGTAGATGATTCCTTCTTTCACCGACAGCGCCGCAAATACGGCTTCTATGCCACCGCTGGCGCCCAGCGTGTGACCGGTGAAAGATTTGGTAGAACTCATTGCCGGAAAATGCGGTGCAAAGAGCCGGTTTATAGCGATTCCTTCCGATACGTCATTGTTCTGCGTACCGGTTCCATGTAAGTTAATATAACCAATTTGTTGGGGTTGCAGTCCACTCATATCCAACGCGCCTTTCATGGCGAGGTAGTTACCAGTGCCATCAGGCGATGAAGCCGTTTGGTGGTAAGCATCGTTGGCGTTGGCAAAACCGCTGAAGCGGCACCAGGGCTGCAATCTGGCAGCCAGACTATCCGATACCAGCACCACATAACCCGCGCCTTCGCCCAGGTTAAGCCCGGTACGGGTGTCATCAAACGGGCGGCAGGGCTGCTGATCCAGGATCATGAGCGTATTAAAGCCATTCAGTGTAAAGCGGGTCAGCGCGTCGGTACCACCGGCAATCACCACATCCACAATGTTATTGCGGATCAGGCGGGAGCCATACATCAGGGCATTGGCGCCGGAAGAACAGGCTGTACTGATGGTAGAAACATGATGTCTTATTCCCAGCTGATCTGCTACCAGTTCCGTAATGCTGCCGCACTCATGGTGTACCAACTGGTGTAAACGGCCACCACGGGGATTAGCCAGATAATCAGCGAAGAAATCCTCCGTTTTATCCATACCACCCACCGTGTTACCGGACACAAAACCTACCCGGTACTGGGAAATATCACCCAGACCGCTGGACTGCCACGCTTCACGGGCGGCAATCATGCTGAGCAGGGCAGTTCTGCTGATGTTTTCGGGCAACCGGGCCATATCCGCCAGTGTGGCGTTGTCGGCCTTTACTTCTGCTACCGGAAAGGTATTGCGATGAACAGAAGGCAGGTACTGCATTGCTGCCATACCAGGTTGCATATCCCGGAACGACTGTATACAAGCCGGTACATCCAGCCCTATACCGCTGATCACCCCACCACCTGCTATCCACACCTTTTCACTCATGCTTTCACGGTTTGATTTTCGGTAATATACACCGCCATGGTGCGTACAGAGTGGAAGATTTTTGGTCCTTCTTCAGGATTTGCAATGCGGATATTATAATGCTGTTGCAGCAATACAATTAATTCCAGCGCATCGATAGAATCGAGTCCCAGCCCTTCTTTGGTAAACAATGGCTGATCGTCGCCAATGCTTTCCGGAGCTACTTCCTGCAAGTTCAATTGTTCTATGATCTGCGCTTTCAGATCCGCCATCAACTTTTCCACTGTAGTTTGATTAAAGTTATAAACTGTTATTTTGTTGATACAACGCCGTTAAAGCCGCCTCTGTCAAGAGAATGCTGTTATTACGCTGCGTATTTTCCACGAGGAATAATGCTACCTCGTATTGTTGTTCCATTACTTCTACCCATCCGCAAATACAAGCCTGCAAAGGTGTTTCTGCCAGCAATTGCGCCGGATAGCTGCACATTAAAGCAGTGTCAAAAGCCGGAGATACAAAAAAAGTGTTCTCCCCTTTAAAACCATGCCGGATCGAGATCTCCCCCATCACAATATTAGGCAGTGTATATACAAATAACGCAGGACTGGCAAAATCCTTCACGGTGGCATAGTAGCGCAGATCGGTATCAAGACTGCTGCTGCGATTTGACAACACCATACCGGTTTGCTCCGGCGCCAGGGATGCGATGGCGGTATCTTTCAGTAATACTTCCGCCGCCAGCCAGCCCAGCTTGCTGAGGGCATCCATTTTATGGAATTTGGGATACTGACCGGAAAACCGATCATATCCCGCCCGCAGAAAATCGGACAAATCCAGCGCGGAATCTGCTTCCCACAACAAAGATCCGTTTAAATAAACCTTGTTCTGCCGTATGATACAACTACCTGTAATATATGTCGCTCCGCTATTCAATCTCCGAACTGCTTTTTAATTTTTCTGTTAATTCGATCGTCCTTGCCAGACGTTTTAAGGCGGTCTCATGGTTTTTTACAAACGGATTGTTCATATCCCACACATAACCAGCCAGTACGGAACAAATCTGTCCCTTGATCAACGGATCAGCATCCTTTTTAAAGAAAATGGTATCCAGGGTACCTTCGTACCAGGCCATTACATAGGAGCGGAAAGTATTCACGCCCTGCATAGTAGGTTCCATGTATTCTTTTTCCCAGTCCACTGCTTCGCCTTTCAATTTCCGGATCACCAGTTTTGCGGCCGTTTGTGCCGAAACGCAAGCCAAAGTTACACCAGAAGAGAAAATCGGGTCCAGAAATTCTGTCACATTACCTGTCAGCACAAATCCATCTCCGTAAAACTTATCGGTGGTAGCAGACCACGACTGTAATATTCTTGGTTCAAATACCAGCTCCACATCGCGGAAACGCTCCCTGGTATAGGGTTCTGCTTCCAGCAGGGCACGGTATTTATCCTCGTCTGTACCGGGATACTGTTCAAAAAACTCCGGATCGCCTACAAAACCCAGGGAGGTTACCCCGGTGGCAAAAGGAATAATCCAGATCCATACGCCTTTTTGATGTACCACGGCCGTAATACGGTTGGGTTCATCCGCCATAGAGCGACGCACGTCTACCGTGTGGGCAAACAAGGCCTTGCGGGGTTGGAGGTTGGAGTTTTTCTCCAGGTTAAACAATTTAGGGATTACCCGGCCATAACCACTGCCATCTACGATGAAGCGGGCGGCTATCTCTGATTTTTCCCCATTTTTATCTTCTACCGTTGTAACGGAATCGGAGCCATTAAAGTGTATATCCGTTACCGTTGTTTCGTAAGCGACGGGAACACCCATGCTTTCAACGGTATCGGCCAATGTTTTATCAAAATCGGCACGGGTTACCTGCCAGGTCCAGGTCCAGCCCGGCGTGAACTGCTCCTGAAAGGTGAAGTCGCAAAGCGCCTCGCCTTTTACAAACTTGGCCCCAAACTTCTCCTGAAAACCTTTTGCTTTGATGGCATCAATAAAGCCTGCTTCTTCCAGGGCTTCCATGCTGCGGGGCAACAGGCTTTCGCCGATTACAAAACGGGGGAATTTTTGTTTCTCCACCACTTTTACTTTATACCCTGCCTGATGAATAATGGACGCGGCTACCGTTCCTGCCGGCCCTGCGCCAATTACCAGTACATCAACCTGCTCAGTTTTCATAAGTGACGATTTTGGGAGTTATGAATTAATTGACAATTGGATTGCTTATTTTTTCTGACACTTCAACAAGGTATAGTTCATGCCCATCTGGTCATTCTCCTCTATAATTTTCAAGCCGGCATCTTCAATACACTGGAAGAAATCGTCTGTATGATACATCTGGCTGTTGCCGTTGGCCATCGCTGTAAAATACAGGGAGGTCTGTTGCAGGCAGAACGCGGCAGACTTAAACTGCTGACGATTCCAGAATGGTTCCAGGATATATACAATTCCATCCTCGTTGAGCGCTTCGCGGCAACGTTTCAGGATGGAAACAATTTCTGCTTCGGAGAAACAATCCAGGAACTGGCTCATCCAGATGGCATCAAAGCCTTGCGGGAAGGGCAGTTCTTCATGGAGAATGTTGGCGATATGAAAATGTACACGGTTTTCTACACCGGCATCTTTCATTTTCTGCTGTGCCAGTCCGGCCTGACCTGGTAAATCGAAGATGGTCACTTCCACTTCCGGATCTTTGGCAGTACAGGCCAGCGCCCACTTACCGGTGTTACCACCAATATCGAGTAAACGTTTTGGCTTCTTTTCAAAAACAATATCCAGTGCCTGTGGGGTGGCGAGATCGGAATAGTAGTGGTCGAAGTCGAACCAGCTTTTACCTACCGCAGGTGGCAGCAGCGACAAACCTGGATAAATGGTATCCCAGGGGCCCAGTTCGCGTAAGCCGGCGGGCTTTCCTTCGGTCAGACTTTCCTGCAGATGATTCATGCCTTTGTAGCAGATATCCTGTGAAAAGTCCATGTTGATACGGGTGAGCTGATCGTGTAAAATAAAGTAACCGGTTTTAGTGAGGGTATACCGTTTATCGTTTACGATCACCAGTTCCATTCCCAAACCTGCTTCGAGCAACACTCTTACTGCATAGCGGGACATTTTTGTTTGTTCCATGATTTCCTCAATGGTAATACCGGCAGAACGGCTGTTGCTGACTGCGGTTAAAATGCCCATATCACGCAGTGCCCGGGTAGCCTGAAAGGCAACGGGGGCAAATGCCAGACGTAATGCAGCTTCTTTTGCTTCGAGTGCTGTTTTTGTTTCTTTATTAAACACGACAATAACTTTGTTTAGCTGTTAAGAGTAAAGACCATGGCCGCATTGCATCCACCGAAACCTGAAACTGTTTTCAGGAAATGGCGGGATGTTTTTTGCACCAGGGTGTTATGCACATTTACCGGCATGCTCACGCCGGGTATTTCAAATCCTTTTGTGGGCAGCACCACACCTGCTTTCATGGCCTGCATACTAATGATGGCCTCAATTAATCCGGCGGCGCCCAGGGTGTGACCGTAGTAACCTTTCAGGCTGTTGACCGGCACTTCCGCCAGGCCGGCATGATGCAAGGCCTTGGCTTCCATCTCATCATTATACAACGTAGCCGTGCCATGTGCCGATATAAAACTGATATCATCCTTTGTTAGTTCTGCATCCTTCATGGATCGTTGAATAGCAAATGCAAGCTCTTCACCCGTACGCGAGGGCCCTGATATATGGTTAGCGTCATTACTTACTGCTCCGCTGAGGATCTTAATATTATCATCTTTTGTTGCGTTCACCGATAATACCATCGTTGCTGCCGCCTCACCAAGATTAATGCCCACGCGTGCTTTGTCAAATGGTTTGCACACTCCGGGACTAAGTGCCTGGAAAGAACCAAAACCTGATAATACAAATTTAGAAATTACATCCGCACCCACAACTACAGCATGCTCATAAGTACCCGATCGGAGTAGTCTCATTCCCGCTATAGTTGCCCATATTCCTGATATGCAGGCATTGGATATGATGACGGGCTTATGCACAAAACCAATGTGCTCAGCTACCAGCTTTGCAGAAGTATGCAATGCAATGCGTTCATAAAGTCTGGCGTCGCGTACCTCTTTCTCCAGTAGGCTGATATTGCCCTTGGTAGATGAAATGATAAGTACCGTTCTTGGGCTGGTCGCTATGTTTGGAAGGCCTTTTACTGCATCTGTTATAGATGCAATAAGCAACTGTTCAAATTTTGTATACTGGGTATCACTCTTAATAAAAGAACGTCCTTCAGCGAACAAGGAAGCCGCAAAAGGCTGCGATATCACCAGTTCATCATCATACTGCTGCACTCCGGATATGTTGTTCGCCAGGCTATTCATATTGGCCGCAGTAGTAGCTCCAATAGGCGATACGATATTATCTCCTATCACATACACATCCTTGCGCTTCACATGCGGTTCACTCATCAGGGTTGGTTAGTACGTTTATCTATGAATTTTATAGCTTTTCTGGAATTTTCAGGGAACTGCATTTTTTGCATATCCGGTGCGGCCACATATTTTATGTGGGGGCTCACGCGCAGCCTTGCTTGCAGGTAAGCTCTTATGCTGCGGTCGCAGTCTTCTGTTTCTTCTGCCGGTACTATGTATATCAGCACTTCGTCCAGCCCCACATCATTGGTATATACTTCTATCACATAGTCTTTTATCTCTTCACGTTCATTCAGTATATCGAACAGTGCAGGTGGGTAAAGCGTAGTGCCCTTGAATTTTATCATTTGCTTCTTCCTGCCTAGTATAGGTGATAGCCGCATGGTATGCCTTCCACAGGTGCATGGCTCATCAAAGTACATGCAGATATCGCCGGTCTTGTACCGCAGTAGGGGCATGCCTTCTACACCAAGTGTGGTAATGGTAAGTTCACCCGGCGTATGGGGTGGCACCTGTTGGTTCTCGTCGTCCAGTAGTTCTATTATCAGCAGTTCGGGCACATAGTGTCCACCTGCACCGGCACTACACTCAGTAAAGGCCGTTTGCATTTCTGTAGATGCATATGTGGAATACAACTGTATAGGCCATGCATCGGTTATCTTCTTACCCAGAATATTCAGGCTGAGGTCTGCATTTCGGATATTCTCGCCAATGCATATCGCCTTCTTTACTGATGATGCCTGTATGTCTATATGATTATCTTCTGCGTACTTTATAAGTTTGAGTATGAAGGATGGTACGGCAATGATAGCAGTTGGTTGCAGTCGCTGTATGGTTTCCCATTGCAGCGAGGGCACTCCCGGGCCCAGGCGCACGGTGCCTGCACCCAGCATACGCAAACCAGAGTAGTAAGCGATACCTGCCATGAACTGACGGTCAAGCGTCAGCATCAGTTGATATATATCATCCTTGCTGCCATCTGCCGTTACAAAAGAATTGTACTCGTTATAGGCCAGGCGCTGTAGGTCGTTTTCTGTAAGCGCTATCGTTACTGGCGATCCTAATGTTCCTGATGTAGCCGCATATTCTATCACCTCTTGTTTGGACACACAAAGGAAGTCCATGTTATTTTGCTGCAGATCCTCCTTCGTTGTAACGGGTATTGCAGCAAGGTCAGCCGCAGTTTTTATCTGGGCAATATCAATGCCGTTTTCGGCGAACAACCGACGGTAATAAGGCGAATGTACCGATACATATTGCAGCAGTTCGGGCAGGGTTTGTTGCCGGTAGTTATGTTTTTGGTTCTGGTTATTGTTGGTCATAAGTCTTACGTGCCAAATTTAGCAAAATGGAGCCAATACCATGAACATATCCTTGGCACATCTGTTATTACTGTTTCATGCGTATATATACAACAAAAGATCAGCAATGCTTAAATACTCCATATACTGTTTACTTTTATGCATTGTAGCAACAGCTCATTCCCAACCCATGCAGCGTTATAGATCAGATGTGTTCAAGGATATCAGTATAGAAAAGAACCTTTCTTACAACCCTGCCAATACCCAAAACGGATCCAACCTCTTTGATCTGTATCAACCTGCTAATGATACCGCAACGCGCCGTCCGCTCATTATATGGATGCACGGTGGTGGCTTCCGCTTTGGTTCCAAAAGCGTTCATAGCATTCGTTTCTGGAACAAGCTCTACGCCCGCAAAGGGTATGTTTGTGCCTCCATAAATTATACGCTCAGCCATAAGAACCCCGTTTCCCACTTCGATGAATTGCTGAGGACCTGCTATACCGATGTGCAGGAGGTCCGCATGGCCATAGCCTACTTCAAAGCAAACGCTGCGCGATACCACATTGATCCTGATAAGATAGTTTTGGCGGGCAATTCCGCAGGAGCTATCCTTGCTTTACAAACTGCATACAGCAATAACACGCAGTTGGGCCACATGGCCAAAATACCTGAAGCTGAAATAGCATTAGGCCAGCCCTATCAGCAGGTAGCAGCTGCGGTCAGCTACTGGGGGGCTATCTTCAATATAGATTGGTTGGCAAACGCCCGGGTACCTATAGTATGCGTGCATGGTGCCAAAGACCATATAGTACCGGCCGAAGGTAAAGCCCCGCTCTATGGCAGTATCCCCATCCACGCCACCGCAGACAAGTTAGGCATACCTAATACCCTTAAGATATATCCCAACTCCGCCCATGAGTTGCAACGCATATTCAATCCGCTTTTTGCTGGCCATGCAGCGCACAAACGATGGAAAGAAGCTGGTCAGTTTACAGCTGATTTTCTTTATCCTTTCGTAGCTCCATAAAACAAAACATACCTGGTTGGCGGCTATAACTACCAAAATCATAAAAACCCACCTATTTTTGCCCCAGCACAATACAGATAATGATCTATCATATAGTAGTTGGCGACCTCGCCGCCACCCCTCTTGCCGAAGCTATTGCTGCCGAACCCTCCATGCAGGGGCAGGTGCTTGTGCTTAAGGATATACTCAATGTAGGCCCCATCCTCAAAGAAGATGGCGTGCCGTTCAGCAACACACGTACTGCTTTTTGGCACCAGGTAGTGCCGGCTGAGAAAGATAAGCTGCAGGTCGATGATATGGAGCGCATACTTGATCTGTCGCACATCATGTACAAGAACAATGACATCACCGCCTGGTTCTGGATGGCGCCGCTCCCAGCCGATGTTTGCGCCTACCATTGGGTGTTGCCTTATTTGTCCAAGCACAAAGAACGTTTCCATCTGGTAAACATTGCCAACCTCCCGTTCCTCGATGCACAGGGCAAGGTATTCTATCCTAAAAGTATCGCGGATATCATCCCTAAGGAATTGGTCAAGGCCCGCCGACTGGCCCGTCCTGTTACCCCGGCAGAAGTAGAGGTAGATACCGATGAATGGCAGAAACTGGTACAGGAAAACAAAGGCATACGCACGCACGAAGGGGGTAAGAAGCTCACTTCACGCAATGAAGATCATTACGACGGTCAGCTACTCAGCTTCTGTTCCCAGCAGTACCAGAAAGCTACTAAGCTTGTAGGGCTTGCTCTTGGCAAATATGGCATACCTACCGGCGATCTGTTTTTGGGTTGGCGGTTGCGCCAGATGGCCGCAAAGGGGCAAATACAACTGAAAGGAGATGAGACCAAAAGCATAAAAGATCTGGAAGTAAAGCTGCCGGGAGGCGATGCAGAACCACAAACAACATAAACAACTTCCATGATAACCATTACACCTATACCGCTC
>Ga0116227_10015001_pt1 | contig 11589 bp, 5 predicted proteins | sample S1TSphgellanicum_FD_89693 | JGI IMG/M metagenome (GOLD analysis project Ga0116227, IMG submission 89693) | Host-associated microbial communities from peat moss isolated from Minnesota, USA - S1T2_Fb - Sphagnum magellanicum MG | ecosystem: Host-associated > Plants > Peat moss > Unclassified... | reverse complement strand
GCCGCTTCTGCATGGGTGCCGCCTGGCGCAACCCCAAGGATCGCGACATACCCGCCATCATCGAGATGGTGAAGGGCGTGCGCGGCATGGGTCTGGAAACCTGCATGACGCTGGGCATGCTGACCGACCATCAGGCCGATATGCTGGCCGAGGCTGGCCTCGATTACTACAACCACAACATCGATACCTCGCCCGAGCGCTACAACGACATCATCACCACACGCAAGATGGAGGACCGGCTCGATACGCTGGGTCAGGTCCGCCGCGCGGGCATCAATGTGTGCAGCGGCGGCATCGTCGGCATGGGCGAGACGCGCGAGGACCGCGTGGGCTTCGTCCACACGCTGGCCACGCTGCCCAGCCATCCGCAGAGCGTGCCAGTCAATGCTCTGGTGCCGGTGAAGGGTACTGTGCTGGGCGATATGCTGGCCGACACGCCGCTGGCGAAAATCGATGACGTTGAGTTCGTGCGCACCGTTGCAGCGGCGCGGATCACCATGCCGCTCTCAATGGTGCGTTTGTCCGCAGGCCGGGAAAGCATGAACGAGATGACTCAGGCGATGTGCTTTATGGCGGGCGCCAACAGCATCTTCACCGGCGACACGCTGCTGACCGCTCCGAATGCCGGTGACGACAAGGATGGCGCGATGTTCGCGCGCCTTGGCATCAAGCCGATGGCCATCACCCAGACCCAGGCCGATCTGGATGCCGAACGCATGCCGCGTGGATGCGCCAGGCTGGAAGCTGCAGAATAATCATATTCCCCGGATGATGGGGTAGGATTGGGAAGGTCCGACGTGTTCAAGAAAATCCTTATCGCCAACCGTGGTGAAATCGCCTGCCGCGTCATCAAGACCGCGCGCGCCATGGGAATCGCCACCGTGGCGGTCTATTCCGACGCCGATGCCCGCGCGCCCTTCGTGCAGATGGCGGACGAGGCCGTGCATATCGGCCCGTCGCCCGCCGCCCAGTCCTATCTGATCGCGGACAAAATCATCGCGGCCTGCAAGGCCACCGGCGCCGATGCCGTCCATCCCGGCTATGGCTTCCTTTCCGAACGCACCAGCTTTGCCGAGGCGCTGGCCGCCGAGGGCATCGCTTTCGTCGGCCCGCCGGTGAACGCGATTGCCGCCATGGGCGACAAGATCGAGTCCAAGAAGCTGGCCAAGGCGGCGGGCGTCAATGTCGTCCCCGGCTTCGTCGGCGAGATCGAGGACACCGAACACGCCGTGCGCATCTCGGCGGAGATCGGCTATCCGGTGATGATGAAAGCTTCTGCCGGCGGCGGCGGCAAGGGCATGCGCTTGGCCTACAGCGAGCAGGATGTGCGCGAGGGCTTCGAGGCGGTGAAGCGCGAAGGCCTCAACTCCTTCGGCGATGACCGGGTGTTCATCGAGAAATTCATCCTCAATCCGCGCCACATCGAGATCCAGATCCTGGGCGATCAGCACGGCAACATCCTCTATCTCAATGAGCGCGAATGCTCGATCCAGCGCCGCCACCAGAAGGTGGTGGAGGAGGCGCCCTCGCCCTTCGTCACCCCCGCCATGCGCAAGGCCATGGGCGAGCAATGCGTCGCTCTGGCGCGCGCGGTGGGTTATTTCAGCGCGGGCACGGTGGAACTGATCGTCAGCGGCGCGGACCCGAGCGGCGAGAGCTTCTACTTCCTCGAAATGAACACCCGCCTGCAGGTGGAGCATCCCGTCACCGAGGCGATCACCGGCATCGATCTGGTCGAACAGATGATCCGCGTCGCGGCGGGCGAGAAGCTGGCGTTCACGCAGGATGACATCGGCATCGACGGCTGGGCCATCGAGAACCGCGTCTATGCCGAGGACCCCTATCGCGGCTTTCTGCCCAGCACCGGGCGCCTCAGCCGCTATCGCCCGCCTGTCGAGGGCTGGACCGACGATGGCGCCGCCAATGGCCGCCGGGGCGTGGCGGGCGTGCGCGTCGATGACGGCGTCTATGAGGGCGGCGAGGTCTCGATGTTCTACGATCCCATGATCGCCAAGCTGGTGACATGGGGCGCGACCCGCGATGAGGCCGCCGACCGCCAGATCGCCGCGCTCGACGCTTTCGAGATCGAGGGGCTGGGCCACAACATCGATTTCGTCAACGCCATCATGCAGCACCCCCGCTTCCGCAGCGGCGAGCTGACCACCGGCTTTATCGCCGAGGAATATCCCGAGGGTTTCCACGGCGCGGCGGTGTCGGACGATCTGCTGCGCCAGTTGGCGGCGATTGCGGCCTTCGTCGCCACGGCGCGAGCGGATCGCGCGCTGGAGATTTCCGGGCAGTTGGATGGCAGGCTGACGCCCGATCTCGACTGGAACGTCAAGCTGGGCGGTCAGAGCTTCGCCGTGGCGGTGGACGCCGACGAGATCACCGTCGATGGCGAAGTGGTCGATCTGGCGATGGAATACACGCCCGGCGACCGGCTGATCCATGCCGAGGTGGATGACGAGCCGCTGACGGTCAAGATCGAACCCACCCGCAGCGGATTGGTCATCACCACGCGCGGCGCCATTCACAAGGTGCAGATCCTGCCCGCGCGGCTGGCCGGCTTTGCCGCCCATATGATCGAAAAGATCCCGCCCGATCTCTCGCGCTTCCTGATCTGCCCGATGCCCGGTTTGCTGGTCTCGCTCTCGGTTGGCGTGGGCGACAAGGTGGAAATCGGCCAGTCGCTTGCGGTGGTGGAAGCCATGAAGATGGAAAACAACCTGCGCGCGGGCAAGGCGGGGGTGGTCAAGGCCGTCAACGCCAAGGTGGGCGACAGTCTGGCAGTGGATGCCATCATTCTCGAAATGGAGTGACGGCATATCTGTCTGGCACGGCATGGTTTTCCGTGTTGCTACAGAAAATCTTGCTGCCTGGATCACAGGGCTCCACAATCAGCCCGTACGTCCCGGCATCGGCCATCTTTCTTTGATCTATCGGGCAGATTCGGCCCGCTTGCGCTGGGCTCTGGAAGAAGATTTGCGCTTGTGATCTCTCGCGCGGCGCAGCCGTGGAAGGAGAACGGCAAGATCCTCAAGGTGATCCTGTTCGGCAGGTAAATCAGCGACGATTAGGTCGATAAGGCGGCGAACGGCTATCGGTCAGACTATAATACTCTCGTCATCGTGAGCCACAATGAGGGGTTTACGATGACGAGTATTTTTGAGTTGATATTGCCCGTGATGGGATCACCCTTTTTGAGCTAGTTGGGTCGTCACTCGCACTCCCTTGGCCTGCAGAAGCTCCGTCGCCGCTCTGTGCCGACATAAGTGGAGCCCGTTCCATCGCTCGCTGCAGGCGCACAAAGCTCTGCCTGATGCAGGCGCGATTGACCCGTTCATTTGAATGGGCAGATCGAGTGATAGCAGTAAGGCGTCCGACACTGTTATGCGACACTTGCTCCCAAAACTGTTGTCCGTATCCGGTATGTCTTGAATGACCGAGAGCGGTCTATCGTTTCGGTCGAAACTGGCTATCGGTACGATGCCGATGGCCGCTGCTCGGCAAGGCTATGCCAACGACCGTCGCTAGGCATGATTAAAGCCAAAGCCGAGCGGCATTGTTAATGCTGATCGCCGAAAGAATGCAGGTCTTCATAAGAGGCGCAGAGATTTCGATTCAGCATCGCCAAATATAATGTCGAAAATCGAAACCTGGTAGTATTTGATAATTGACTGCACTCAAAGCTGACTGCCATAGGGCCCGCCGGAATGCCTTTGCGACCGGCATTCGAACAGGGGGCTTGATGTCATTTGGGTTTGCTTCGCCGCGTCTGGCGAAATTTTTGTCTGCGTCCGCAATCGGCGCGATGGCGCTTTGTTCCACTCAGGCGGCTTGGGCCAATTGCACGACCACCGCGGGCACTGTGGTATGCGATTCCAACGCGCCCAATCCTTACACCAACGCAATCGGCGGCACGAACGTCACACTGAACGCCGGCTCGCAGCTACGCGTCGACCCGTTTGCCGGTGCTTCGGTCACCTCGACCGATATTAGCCTTTTTGGCGCGGGCGGCCAATTGAACGCTCAATTCGGCAGCGCCATCTTTGACACCTATGGCGGCACAGCCATCGTGGCGGGCGCGGGCACCACCGTCAATATGAACGGCGCGGTCACGGTGCAGAACGGCGGAAAGGGCATCAGCCTGGGCCAGGGCGCCACGCTTAACCTTGGCAGCCAGAGCGTGGTCAACATTTCGGGTAGCAATATCAATGGAGGTTCGGCAGGGGTTGTCGTGACCGGCATCGGCACTATCGTCAACATCGATGGCATCGTGCAGAGCGCGGTCGGTTCGGCCGGGACGATCACCAGCAATGCCGCGATCAGCCTGATCTCACGCGACAGTTTCGCCAACACCGTGTCGGGCACCGCCACGATCAATATCAATGCCACGGGGCAGGTCCTCGCCACCGGTGCCGCCTCGCCTGCGATCATCTTCACCAGCGGGTCGAGTTTGAATGTCGCGGGTCTGGTCAAAGCCTCTTCTGCCAGCGCCATCGACTATCGCGGTACGGCGGGTGGTACCGTCGCGGTGAATGTGCTGGCGGGTGGTACAGTGCAATCCTCCGGCAGCGCGGCGATCATCGGCAGCACGGGCGCCATGAACCTGACAGTGGCGGGAACGGTCGATGCCGGGGGCGGGGCCACCGCCATCCAGTTGGGCAGCGCCAATGACGCGGTCACGCTGGTGACCGGCGCCGTGGTCAAGGGTGCTATCGACGGCGGCGCCGGCACGAACACGCTGACCTTGAACGGTACTGGCATGGGACAACTGGGCGCGACCACCAATTTCGCCACGGTTGCCATCAATGCGGGCAACTGGACCCTGAGCGCGCCGCTCAGCCCCACGGGTGGCATCACCATCGCCGCAGGCGCCACGGGCACCGGTTCGGCCAGTCAATGGGGCAATGCGATCAGCAATGCCGGCACGCTGGTCTTCAACCAGAACGCCAATGAGACCTATGCCGGCACACTGACCGGTTCGGGCCAATTGGTGAAGACCGGCACGGGTTCATTGACGCTGGGCGACCAGACCGGCTTTACCGGCACGACGCTGATTTCCGCCGGGCAACTGGTGATGGCCGGGATGACGCCCTCCATGGTGACCGTGGCAAACGGTGGCACATTGGCGGGCAATGGTCGCGTGGGCGGCCTTGCCTTGCAGGCCGGCAGCACGGTTGCCCCCAGCGCGGCTTCGGGCAGCGGCGTGGGCACGCTGAGCGTGGCGGGCAACTTTGCGCAGGCCTCTGGGGCGACCTATGCCGCGCAGGTGGTGGGCAACTCGGCCGACAAGATCACCGTGACCGGCACCGCCGCGCTGGCATCAGGCGCGAAGCTGGTGATCACCACCCAGAATCCCGTCTATGGGCAGAGCTACACGCTGTTGACCGCAACTGGTGGGTTGAACGGTGAGTATACGGTGGTGCAGAGCGATCTGGCCTATCGTCTGACCTATGACGCGGACAGCGTGGCGGTCACCTTCGGCCGGTCGAACTCAGCGATGCTGGCCTTGGCACAGGGGACCAATCAGTTGGGTGTGGCCACGGCGCTGATCGGCCTGCCCAGCACCAACACGCTTTATGCGACGCTCGGTCTGGCGCAGGACGATGCTACCCTGCGAGTTGCCTATCCACAGTTGACAGGCGACCTGCATGGCGCGGTGCGCTCCGCGATTCTGCACTCCGCAGACATGGCGATCGAAACGGCACTGACCCGCAACGTCACGCAACAAACCGGCTGGCACATCTGGGGGCAATTGCTGGGTAGCACGGGCAATAGCACGGGCCTTGGCGGCGCGGCCCCCGTATCGCGCCAGAGTTATGGTGGCGTGATGGGGTTGGAAGATGGGCTGGGGCCTGTGACGCTGGGTCTGGCTGCAAGCTACCTCCACACGCGGCTGAACGCCGCCACAGGCACGGCCAGCGTCAACACGCCAAGCGTACTGGGCTATGCGCGCGCGGTGCTTCACGGCCTGTCGCTGCAAGGCGGCGTGGGCTATGTCTGGGCGTCCAACCATGTGTCGCGGCAGGTTGCCTTCACGGGTTTCAGCGACTCCGATCAGGCTAACTACAAGGGCGACGTGTTGCATGCCTTCGGCGAGATCGGCGTGCCGATGACGCTGGGTGGCGGAGCGGTCACGCCTTTTGTCGCAGGCCGGGCCTATCGCCTTGCCACCAATGGCTTTGTTGAGCAGGGCGGCGCAGCCGCGTTGCAAGGGGCGGCCCGTACCAGTTGGTCGGAAATGACGGAACTGGGCGCGCGGCTCTCCACGCCGGTCGTCGGAGGCCTTTCGGCGCAAGGGCGTCTGGCGTGGCAGCATCGTTATGGCGCGTCGCAGGCGGGGAACACGCTGGGCTTCGTGGCTGGTGGTCAGAGCTTTGCCGTCAGCGGCGCGGATCTGTCGCGCAATGCGGCCGCCTTTGACCTAGGGTTGAACTGGGCGGGTGCGAAGGGCGTTGCGATCAATGCGGGTTACCACGGCGTCCTGGGTGATCGCGGTACGGACCATGCGGGGCGTATTACTCTCTCATTGGCGCTGTAAAAAGGGATCGCCGGGCGAAAGTATCGCCCGGCGATCCGCTTGCCGCTACACAGGCCCAATAAAGCAAGCTCAGGGCACCAGCCCGATCTCCTGGAGGAAGGTCAGATTGTCCTCCAGATGCCAGTTGTCGGTGATGGCACCATGCTGCACGCGCAGAATGTCGGTGGCGATGAAATCGACCTTCTGGCCTATACCGGCATGCCCCTGAAAGCTGCCGGTAAAATGGCCGGTGAAGCGCAGATGCGATACCACCCGGTCCCCCACGACGATCCGCTGGACGACCGTCATCTCCAGATCGGGCACGGCGCCCAGAAAACCTTTCGAGGCGATGGCAGGCCCGGTCGGCCCCTGCGGGCGGCCAGCGGGCAGGGTGTGATCCACGAAGTTTGGCGAAATGGCGGCCGCGAGCAGCTTGGCGCTGCCGTTGATCCAGAAACCATAGAACTGGTCGACCGGGCGCAGCAGGGCGCGGCGGGCGGCAGGCGTGAGATCGGGCGAGACGATCAGCGTCTGCGGTTTGGCCATGGCCACCGCCTGATCGTCGCTGACGGATGCGGCATGGGCGGGCAGGGCAACGGCCATGGCCAGAGCGGCGAGAATGAAGCTACGCATGATGGTGGCCTCCTCAGGCGATTGTGCCGCCACCATCGACCGTGATGGTCGAGCCGGTGGCGAAGGGGTTGGTGGCAAGGAACAGGATGGCCGAGGCAATGTCCTCGGGCTGGCCGATGCGTCCGGCGGGGAGTTTTGCGGCGGTGCGCTCGAACAGGCCGTCGCGGGCTTCCTCGCTCATGCCCTGCCACAGGGGTGTGTTGATAAGGCCCGGTGACACGGTGTTCACCCGCACCGGCGCGTGTTCCAGCGCCAAGCCACGGCCAAGGGCCTCAAGCGCGGCGTTGATCGCGCCCTGCAGCACAGCCCCGGCGCTGGGACGGTTCGACAGGAAGCCCGAGACCAGCGTGATCGAGCCGCCGGGGTTGACCTTGGCGGCACGGGCCACGCGATAGGCGCCCCAGAACTTGCTCTCCATCGCCGCCTTGGCGGCTGCAAGATCGAGATCTGCCACCGAACCGGATTTGGTCGATGCTGCCGCGATCACCACATGATCGAAAGGCTCGGATGCCGCGAAGAAGCGCTCCACCGCATCATTGTCGAGGAAATCGAGCGGGGTGGCACTTACACCGGCTGCGGCTGCGGCGGCCGACAGGGCCTCGCCGGGGCGGCCCGCTGCGGTGACTTTGGCGCCTTGGCGGGCAAAGGCCTCCAGCGTGGCGCGGCCGATACCGCCACCCGCGCCGACAACCAGAACAGACTGGCCGGAAAGAGAAATCGTCATGGTCTTGCTCCTCAAGCTGCCGAGCCAGGCAGGCCGGTGACGGTGGGGGCTCCACGGTCGTAAACAGGGGTATGTTCGCGGCGCGTCAGCGCCCATTGGGCAATCTCGTCCTTGCGGGCGAACCACACGCCTGGCTTCGATTTGGCATAGGCCAGGAAGCGGTCGAGCACGCGGACGCGGTTGGCATGGCCCGAAATCCGGTCATGCAGCGAGATGACCATCATCCGGCGCTGCGTGGCGCTTTCCTCGTAAAGCTGGTCGAATTCGTCCTTCAGCGCCTGTTCGTAGGCAAGCGGGTCCCAGCCGGTGAAGGGATAGGCCGAGATGTCGTTCATATGCAGCGTGTAGGGCACGGTGACGAAATCGCCGCCCTTGAGCTTGACGATAAAGGGCTGGTCGGCGCTGGGTTCGTCGATGTGATAGAGGAAACCCAGCGATTTCAGAATATCGAGCGTGTGTGGCGAGTTGCGCAGCCAATAGGCGTTCCAGCCCACGGGGTTGAAGCCGGTGATCTTGTGGATGCTCTCGGCACCGGCGGCGATGAAGCGCTTCTCGGCCTCGGGGGTGTAGCTGCTCTGCCAACAGCTAACCTCTATAATCCGTAAACTTCAGCCATCTTGAGATCCGCAGAATTCTGCGGATTTTTGAACGCTAACATGCGTCTGCGGGACGTCCAAGAAAAATCATGGCAGGAATCATGGCAGATTAGATGATATCCGTGACAACGCCCTAGCTGGAACCAAGCAATGCCCTCTGATTGACCTAGATTGCTTGCCCAGATCGAGGCCGTCAATCTAGAGTCGACGCGAGAAGAGGCCGTTTGCCAGCGGCGCGCATGGAAAGCCGGGCTGTGGCGCCGGTCAGGGCACCAGGCCGATCTGCTGCAGGAAGGTCAGATTGTCTTCCAGATGCCAGTTGTCGGTGATGGCGCCATGCTGCACGCGCAGGATGTCGGTGGCGATGAAATCCACCTTCTGGCCCTTGCCGACATGGCCCTGAAAACTGCCGGTGAAATGGCCGGTGAAGTGCAGATGCGACACCACCCGGTCCCCCACGACGATCCGCTGCACAACCTCCATCTGCAGATCGGGCACGGCGCCCAGAAAGCCCTTCGACGCGATGGCAGGCCCGGTCGGCCCCTGCGGGCGGCCTGCGGGCAGCGTATGGTCCACGAAATTGGGCGAGATCGCGGCCGAGAGCAGCTTGGCGCTGCCGTTGATCCAGAAACCATAGAACTGGTCGACCGGGCGCAGCAGGGCGTGGCGCGCGGCGGGTTTGATGTCGGGCGAGACGATCAGCGTCTGCGGCTTGGCCATGGCCACGGCCTGGGCATCGGTGACGGGGGCGGCATGGGCCGGCACGGCGGCGGCCAGTGCCAGAGCGGCAAGGATGGTGATGCGCATGGATGCTCTCCTCAGGCGATCGTGCCGCCGCCATCGACGGTGATGGTCGATCCGGTGGCGAAGGGGTTGGTGGCGACAAACAGGATGGCAGAGGCGATGTCTTCGGGCTGGCCGATGCGCCCGGCGGGGAGTTTTGCGGCGGTGCGTTCGAACATGCCGTCGCGGGCTTCCTCGCTCATGCCTTGCCACAGGGGGGTGTTGATGAGGCCGGGCGAGACGGTGTTGACGCGGACCGGGGCGCGTTCAAGGGCAAGGCCACGACCCAGCGCTTCGAGCGCGGCGTTGATCGCGCCTTGCAGCACGGCTCCGGCGCTGGGCCGGTTCGACAGGAAGCCCGAGACCAGCGTGATCGAGCCGCCGGGATTGACCTTGGCCGCGCGGGCCACGCGGTAGGCACCCCAGAACTTGCTCTCCATCGCCGCCTTGGCGGCATCGAGGTCAAGCCCGGCCACCGAGCCCGATTTGGTGGAAGCGGCGGAGATCACCACATGATCGAAGGGGCCGGAGGCTGCGAAGAAGCGCTCCACCGCATCATTGTCGAGGAAATCGAGCGGTACGACGGTGGCATCGGCGGCGGCAGCCGCTGCCGACAGGGCCTCGCCGGGGCGGCCCGCTGCGGTAACGACGGCGCCCTGGCGGGCAAAGGCCTCCAATGCGGCGCGGCCGATGCCGCCACCCGCGCCGACAACCAGAACAGACTGGCCGGAAAGAGAAATCGTCATGTCACTGCTCCTTAAGCTGCCGAGCCGGGCAGGCCGGTCACCTTGGGGATTCCACGGTCATAAACGGGGGTATGTTCGCGGCGCGTCAGCGCCCATTGCGCGATCTCGTCCTTGCGGGCGAACCATACGCCCGGCTTGGATTTGGCGTAAGTCAGGAAGCGGTCCATCACGCGCACGCGGTTGGCATGGCCCGCCATGCGGTCATGCATCGAGATGACCATCATGCGGCGCTTGGTGGCGCCTTCCTCATAGAGCTGGTCGAACTCATCCTTCAGCGCCTGTTCGTAGGCGGCGGGGTCCCAGCCGGTGAAGGGATAGGCGGAGATGTCGTTCATGTGCAGCGTGTAGGGCACGGTCACGAAGTCACCGCCCTTGAGCTTGACGATAAAGGGCTGGTCGGCGCTGGGCTCGTCGATGTGATAGAGGAAACCCAGCGATTTCAGAATGTCGAGCGTATGGGGCGAATTGCGCAGCCAATAGGCGTTCCAGCCGACTGGGTTGAAACCGGTGATCTTGTGGACGCTCTCGGCGCCCTCTGCGATGAAGCGCTTTTCGGCTTCGGGATCGAGGGTGTAGCTGTTGCGCCACATATCACCGTGGGCACCAGCCTCATGCCCGCGTCTCACGATTTCCTGGGCGAGATCGGGTGCCTTGCGGATCGCCTCGCCCACCATGAAGGAGCTGAGCTTGATCTGATGCTTATCCATCAGGTCGAGAATGCGGGGGATGCCTTCGTAGATGCCATATTGGAAGAAACCGTTGGCGGGCAGATCGGGCAGGCCGTTCTGGATGGGGTCGGCAATGGGGCTGGCGGCGCCGGAGATGGGCTGGCCGCCCGCCTCGAACATCAGCGACAGGCTGACGGCGATGCGCGCACCATTCGGCCAGAAGCCGCCGGCGGAATTGAGGCCTGTGCGCGGGGCGACCGGCGTGCTGGCGGTTGCGGGGAGCGCGGCGGCGGCGAGCCCGGCAGCGGCGATGCCGGTGCCAAGAACGCTGCGGCGCGTGACGGGGAGGAGGGCTTGCTGTGTCATGAGCACTGTATAGCCTATCGCCTCGAAAGGGATTAGATGCCTGAATTGCGATGAACTATCAAATCAGAGTTGATAGATGCGATGCAGAACCTTCTTCACCAACAACATACCTCCGAGCCTTTTGGGGGCGAGCCGAGGGTGAGGTGTCGCTCCGGATCTGGGAATCTCTCCCAATGCCTGGGTGGTACAACAGGGCGGCGGCGGCCGAGGTCGGAAAAGCTAACTTGCTGCTTCCCGCGAACCGGCAGGGGCAATCGCAGCGCTGCGGTCGTGTGTTGCGATCATGCCTTAGGTAGATATGGCCTACGTCTATCACCTAATGCATTCGAAGCCTAAAGCGCCAAAGTGTCAGCGATGTGCCTGATTTCACATATCGAAAATTGCTATTTGCGCGATGCGCAGCTTGAATGCCCGAAAAGTTGTGGCATCCGGAACGGCATCTGTGGATGGCTCCCGCGTTGCAAGCACTTTTTTGAAATTCTGACGTTCGGTCGGGTGCAGTCGTCTGTCCGGCCTATTTGTGCAGCCGTTTGGGACTGCTGGCCCTGAT